>OJHO01000508.1_pt1 | contig 16415 bp, 12 predicted proteins | sample 1595311 | NCBI WGS metagenome assembly OJHO01 (sample SAMN05416879, study PRJEB24817) | seawater metagenome | isolation source: Sea water | place: Canada:Atlantic | collected 2013-11 | reverse complement strand
AAGCTAACGTTAAGTATTTTCAATTATTTTATAATTTTTTTTTGTCTAAACGAAACTTTGTTTTAAATTTGCACCCTCATTTTGAGAGATTGGCCTATGGTGTAACTGGCAACACATTGGTTTTTGGTACCAAAGAGTCTAGGTTCGATCCCTAGTGGGCCAACGAAATAAAAATCCCGATTCAATATTGAATCGGGATTTTTTGTTTTTAGCTTATTAATTGTTGCGTAATTCCTAGCTGTTCCAGTAGAGCTTCATACTTTGCATCGACTTGTTCGTTAGTATAGGCGAACTTTTTATATTGAGTTGCTGTTTTTCTTTTAAATGCTTTGTTGAGGTTGGCTTTTTCGTCTATTAAATCATCTATAATAGGAAAAACACTGTCGATATTTGAAAGTCTCACATAATGGACATTTTTCAATAACCTTGAGTTTTTCAGAACATCAAAATAAAAAGTATTGAGCTTTTCAATCACTTCAGACTGCCTAGCTTTATCAAAAGTGTGAAAATTAATAATATCAATACCAAGTCGTCCTTTCCAAAAATATTCGTTTATAAAATTAAAGTAGTGGTTTTTGTTTTCAAAACTGTAATAATTAATTGTACTTTTAATCCAATCAGATGGGTTTCTAACCACAAAAACATAATCCAAATCTTTTGCAATTGGGTGTTTAGCTAACTCTTTAATATAACCGCACCAAAATCCTGTGCAATCTAGTTTAAGATTCAAAAAGTTAAAGCGTTGTACAAAAAAAGCTTCAAAATCTTCTTGACCATGCTTTAACGTAAAATGTTGCATAGCATCATTACTTGCAATGTCGTTATCGTAGCAGCTTTCAATATAAGTGGTTCCTGTTTTGTAGGGAGATATACCAATGACAGGTTTAAATTTTAACGCTGATGAATCCTCTTTACTAACAGTTTTTTTCATTTTGTTCAATTGAATTGAATGAACAATTTTAATGAGTGGCGTTTTAGTAATAAGAATTTTGAGGTTGTTGATTAGATCCATAGAAAAGCTATATTACTTTAACAAAGTAACGTAAAGAAAACAATGAAATACAACTGATGTATTAAATTTTGAATGTAATCACTGGGCGAGTTGCATGGTTAACTAAATCCTCACTAATACTGCCGTTAAAAAAATGTGCAATACCCTGTCTGCCATGTGTGCTGATGCCAATTAGGTCTGCATCGATTTCCTTAGAGAAATTAAGAATTCCTTGTTCAACACTCGTATCGTTATGAACTGTTAGGGTGTAATTTTTAAATGCTTGTCCAGAAATAAAATCATTAATTCTAGATTTTGCTTCAGCAGAAGTCATAAAGTTATTTGCTGTATTTACCATAAGTAGATGAATTCTTGCACCAAAAGCTTCAGCAAATTTCACAGCCTGTTTGTAGGTTTCTCTATTGTCGTTTTTAAAGTCGGAAGCAAAAACAAAATTTGAAATATCAAACGAAGTATGCTCATTTTTAATAACAAGTACAGGAACATCTGAGTTACGAACCACTTTTTCGGCATTAGAGCCAACAAACATTTCTTTTAGCCCAGAAGCACCATGAGATCCCATTGCTATAAAATCTATGTCATATTCTTTGCAGGCCTCTTTAATCTCATTGAACGAAATATCCGCTTTAACAATTTCATTAACCGCAATCCCTTCCAGGTAATCACTTTCCATTAAGTCTTCAAATTTTTGATGTGCCAACTTCATAAAGAATAAAGCTTCTGGCACATCGCTATGTGCGTTGACCGGATCTACTTGCTGCATCGGTATTTCCATCATATGCATTAAGTAAATCTCAGCACCATGGGATTTTGCCAATATTGCTGCTACTTTTAAAGCGTTTTCAGCTTGTTCTGAAAAGTCTGTAGGGACGAGTATTTTGTTCATTTGTGATGTTTTTATTAGTCCTATAAAGTTAAGAAAATAATTCAATTTGGTTAAGCTTTAAAAATCAATATAAATATTGTATATTTGCATCGTTATTTAAAGAAATAAATACACGAGAGGACGAAAAGTCCTCTCTTTTTATATTAAGAAATGTTCAAGAAAACGGTAGAGGACTTATTACAAAATGCATTAACTGAAAGGCAAGATCTTTTTTTAATAGATTTTAGCGTCTCTAATGATAATGCAATTAAGATTGTAATTGATGGAGATAATGGTGTTTTGGTTGAAGATTGTATGTTTGTAAGCAGAGCAATTGAGCACAATATTGATAGGGACGAACACGATTTTTCCTTAGAAGTTTTGTCTTCTGGAGCAGCAACTCCTTTGGTTCTGCCAAGACAGTATAAAAAACATATTGGCAGAAATCTAGAGATTAAAACTTTAGATAACGATAAGCTTGAAGGCAAATTGGTACAGGTCAATGAAAAAGGAGTGGTTTTAAAGTGGAAAGCTAGAGAACCAAAACCAGTAGGTAAAGGTAAAGTAACGGTAACTAAAGAAGCCAATCTTACTTTTGAAAATATAAAAGAAGCAAAAGTTAAAATAAAATTTTAATTCATATCAATTATGGAAAATGTAGCGTTAATTGAATCATTTTCAGAATTTAAAGATGATAAATTAATAGACAGAGTTACGCTAATGGCGATTCTCGAAGATGTATTGCGTAATGCATTGAAGAAGAAGTATGGTGATGATGATAACTTTGATATTATTATAAATCCAGATAAAGGGGATTTAGAGATTTGGAGAAACCGTATCGTTGTTGCAGATGGTGAGGTTGAAGAGCCAAACCAAGAAATAGAATTGTCTGAAGCTCAAAAAATTGAGCCAGATTTTGAGGTTGGTGAAGACGTTGCAGAAGAAGTAAAGTTAATTGATTTAGGTCGTCGTTCAATCTTAGCATTGAGACAAAACTTAATCTCTAAGATTCATGAACACGATAATACAAATATATACAAGCATTTTAAGGAATTAGAAGGCGAAATTTATACAGCAGAAGTACACCACATTCGTCACAGAGCAATAATTTTGTTAGATGATGACGGAAATGAAATTATACTTCCAAAGGATAGACAAATTCCTTCAGATTTTTTTAGAAAAGGAGAAAATGTAAGAGGAATTATTGAAAGTGTAGAATTGAAGGGAAGTAAGCCTGCAATTATAATGTCTAGAACATCACCAGTATTCTTGGAAAAACTATTTGAACAAGAAATACCAGAGGTTTTTGATGGATTGATTACTGTTAAAAAAGTAGTGCGTATTCCAGGTGAGAAAGCAAAAGTTGCCGTAGATTCATATGATGATAGAATTGACCCAGTTGGTGCTTGTGTTGGTATGAAAGGTTCTAGAATTCACGGTATTGTACGTGAGTTAGGAAATGAAAATATTGATGTAATCAACTATACAAACAACATTCAATTGTTTGTTACAAGAGCATTAAGTCCAGCACGTGTTACCTCTCTAAAATTAGATGAGGAGAATATGAGAGCTGAGGTTCTATTAAAACCAGAAGAAGTTTCTAAAGCCATTGGTAGAGGAGGTCACAACATTCGTTTGGCTGGCCAACTTACAGGTTACGAAATTGATGTATTTAGAGAAGGTGCAGAAGAAGATGTAGAATTAAAAGAATTTACTGATGAAATTGACAACTGGATTATTGAAGAGTTCAGTAAAGCCGGTTTAGATACTGCAAAAAGTATTTTAGAACAAGATGTTGCTGATTTGGTAAAACGTACAGATTTAGAAGAAGAAACAATATTAGAAGTTATTAGAATTCTGAAAGAAGAATTTGAAGAATAAATACCAGTTTAGCTTTTCAAAAAACATTTTGAAGTTAAATTGATATGAAACATTTTTAAGTTATATTACAGGCAATTTATGGCTCAAACAAGAATAAATAAAGTATTAAGGGAATTGAACATTTCACTAGATCGTGCTGTGGATTTTTTAGAATCCAAAGGCATAGAGATAGAGAAAAGTCCTAATACAAAAATTTCACAAGAAGTTTACGACACGCTTTCTGATGAATTTCAGACAGATGCGTCAAAGCGTGAAAAAGCTCAAGAAGTAAGTGAAGCAAAGCTAAAGGAGAAGGAAGAACTTCGTGAACAGCGTGAACGTGAAATTGAAAAGCAAAAGCAAGAAGCTAAAAAAGAAGCTGTAGTCAAAGCAAAAGCAGAACTCAGTGGTCCTAAACAAGTTGGTACAATTGAACTTGACAAGGAAAAAGAAAAGCCAAAAGCTAAAGAAGAAAAGAAAGAGGAAGCTAAAAAAGAGGAGCCTAAAGCTAAAAAGCCTGTAGAAAAAGCAGAAGCGCCTAAAGCCAAATCAGACGATTCAGAAAAAGCTAAAAAAGGTGAGGAGAAAAAAGAAACTCCAGCTAAGAAAGAAGTAAAAGCTAAGAAAGACGAAAAAGTTAAAGAAGAAAATACTGAACCGCAAGGTGAAGAAACTATAAAAACACAATATAAAAAGCTTTCTGGCCCAACGGTCGCAGGTGAGAAAATAGATCTTTCTAAATTCAAAAAACCTAAGAAAAAGAAAGACGATAAACCCACATCTTCAGATAATAAAAATAAACGCAAAAGACGTCGTATCAGTAAAGGTGGTGCAGATGCAGGAAAAGGATCAGGAGATAATAGACGTGGCGGAAATAGAAGAGGTGGAAATAGACCTAAGACAGTTAAGGAAGAGCCAAGCGAAGAAGATGTGCAAAAACAAATTCGTGAAACTTTAGAAAAACTTCAAGGGAAAAGCAATAAAGGTAAAGGTGCTAAATACCGTAGAGAAAAAAGAGATCAACACCGTCAACAAACGGAAATCGATCAAGAAATTGCAGCAGCAGAAAGTAAAACACTAAAAGTAACTGAGTTTGTTACTGTAAGTGAAATTGCAACAATGATGGATGTAAGCGTTACACAAATCATTTCGGCATGTATGTCTTTAGGGATGATGGTAACAATGAACCAGAGACTGGATGCAGAAACACTCTCTATTGTTGCAGAAGAATTTGGTTACGAAGTAGAATTTATCACAACCGATTTAGAAGAGTCTGTTGAGGAGGTTGAAGATAATCCAGAAGATTTAGAACCACGTGCTCCAATCGTCACGGTTATGGGTCACGTTGACCACGGTAAAACATCGTTATTAGATTACATTCGTAAAGAAAATGTAATAGCAGGCGAGTCTGGTGGAATTACACAGCACATTGGTGCGTATGGTGTTCAATTAGATAATGGCCAAAAAATAGCATTCTTAGATACACCAGGTCACGAAGCCTTTACGGCAATGCGTGCTCGTGGTGCTCAAGTTACTGATATTGCAATTATTGTTGTCGCTGCAGATGATGCAATAATGCCACAGACAAAAGAGGCAATTTCCCACGCACAAGCTGCTGGAGTTCCTATAGTATTCGCAATTAACAAAATTGATAAACCAGATGCTAATCCTGAAAAGGTTAAGGAAGGTTTAGCAAGTATGAATCTTTTAGTTGAAGATTGGGGAGGGAAAATTCAATCCCATGATATTTCTGCAAAAGAAGGAACAGGTGTAAAGGAATTACTAGAAAAAGTATTGCTTGAAGCGGAACTTTTAGAATTAAAAGCCAACCCAAATAAACCTGCCCAAGGTACAGTTGTTGAAGCTTACCTTGATAAAGGTCGAGGTTATGTGTCAACTATTTTAGTGCAAGATGGTACATTGAATATTGGTGATTACGTACTTGCTGGTAAAAACAGTGGTAAAGTAAAAGCTATGCAAGATGAACGAGGTAACGATATTGAAGCTGCAGGTCCTGCAACTCCAGTATCCATCTTAGGATTGGATGGCGCACCACAAGCTGGTGATAAGTTTAATGTATATGAAGATGAACGTGAAGCGAAGCAAATTGCAACTAAGCGAACACAATTACAACGTGAGCAATCTGTAAGAACTCAACGTCATATCACACTAGATGAAATCGGAAGACGTATAGCACTTGGAGATTTCCAAGAGTTGAACATTATTCTTAAAGGTGATGTGGATGGCTCGGTTGAAGCATTGACAGATTCCTTCCAGAAATTATCAACTGAAGAAATTCAAGTAAATATAATTCATAAAGGAGTTGGTGCTATTACAGAAAGTGATGTGCTTTTAGCAACTGCGTCAGATGCAATTATTATTGGCTTTAATGTTAGGCCAATGGGTAACGCACGTCAAATTGCTGATAAGGAAGAAATAGATATCAGAACTTACTCAATTATCTACGATGCCATTAACGATCTTAAAGATGCGATGGAAGGCATGTTGTCTCCAGAGTTAAAAGAAGAAATTACAGGTACGGCTGAAATTAGAGAAATATTCAAAGTGTCTAAAGTAGGAAGCATTGCAGGCTGTATGGTAACGAACGGTAAGATTTACAGAAATTCAGGTATTCGTTTAATTAGAGATGGGGTTGTTGTTTATACTGGTGAACTTGCTTCATTGAAACGATTTAAGGATGATGTAAAAGAGGTATCTAAAGGTTATGATTGCGGTATGCAAATTAAAAACTACAACGATATTAAGGAAGGAGATGTAATTGAAGCATTCCAGGAAGTAGAAGTAAAAAAGAAGTTGAAATAAATTAACTTTCTAAATAAAAAAAGGCGACAATTTAATTTAAAATTGTCGCCTTTTTTATGCTTTATGATTAACCGTTATTTATCTAATTTCGGTTGAAATATAATAGCATTCATATATTTTTTTTTGATTTTCAACAAAGCACGATCAGCTTCTAAGCGTGTGGAGAAATTCCCGACCCAAACTTTATAATTAGGAGTGTTCCAATGAATATCAACAGGCCATTCTCCATAAGCTTCTAAAAATTCAGATTTTGCATTTTGAGCCCTATCAACATCAACACTTTGATAAACCTGTATTTTAAAAACCTTAGAAGTTTTTACGTCTTTTTTAAATTCCAACAACTTATCTATATCGCTATCTTGGCTAATGTTTACTTCACCTTGCTGTGCGCACAAGGTAAGAGCGAAAGCAGAAAGCATAAAAGTCATTGCTAAATATTTAATTTTAAGAGCCATAATAATTAATTTAAATACAAAGGTATAGTATTCAACGAAACGGACACCATAAAATTTTATGATCCGTAAATAACTGTACCCAAATTCCTTGCCAATTGAAAAAAATAGAGCGCAAAAAAATGATCGAAAGCATTTATTTAGAATTGGTATAAATTAGGCGTTAACACTTCCGTAACATTTCTAAAATCGACTTTATATCTTACTTTTGCATGAGTTTTTATAAACATGTTTTTTACATTTTTAATGAAAAAATTGTACCAAAGTTTAGAAGATAATTCAACTTATAATATGAAACAGGTGATCTACCGTAATTTAACCTCAAGTATTCTTTATTTAGGTTTCATTTTATTATTCACGTTTTCAACCTCACTTACAGCTCAAGAAGGCGATCCAAAAAACGGAAAGTCACTGTTTAACACCAATTGTGCATCGTGTCACAAGTTAGACAAGAAAATGACTGGTCCTGCATTACGTAATGTAGAAGCTAGGCTTGCTGAAGAAGAAGGCTTGGACAGAGCATGGTTAAATGACTGGATACATAACAGTGCTGGTGTCATTAAGTCTGGTGATGCTTATGCAAATAAAATTTTTGCAGAGTACAACCAAACAGCAATGACAGCTTTTCCTACGCTGACCGATCAAGATATTTCTGATATCTTAGCTTATACCGCTCAACCTAAAGCAGAACCTACTGTTGCAGAAGAAGGGCCATCTGGTGGTAGAGGCGGAGAAAGCGGAACCTCAAATAATTTAATCTTAGGCGCATTAGCACTATTGTTCGCGTTATTGGCAATTGCATTGATTCTTGTAAATCGTACTTTAAATCGTTTTGCAGATGAAAAAGGTATAGAGCGACCTGTTAAGGAAAAAGGAACTCCAATTTGGAAAGCCTTTGTGCAAAATCAATTCTTGGTTTTGGTTACAGCCATTTTCTTTTTATTAGCAAGTGGTTATTTTGTGTATGGATACTTTATGCAAGTTGGAGTAGATCAAGGTTACGAGCCAGTTCAGCCAATTCATTACTCACATAGAATTCATGCAGGTGTTAACGGTATCGACTGTAAATATTGCCACTCTTCTGCTAGAGTGAGTAAGACTTCTGGTATTCCATCTTTAAATGTATGTATGAACTGTCACAAATCTATTGGTGAAGTAGCGGAAAATGTACACACAGAAGGAATTAATGAATACGGTGTGGATTATAACGCGGAAATTCAAAAATTATACAAAGCTGTAGGTTGGAGCGAGGCAGAACAGCAATACACAGGTGTTACACAACCCGTAAAATGGATTCGTATTCACAACTTGCCCGACTTTGCTTACTTTAACCACTCACAGCACGTGTCTGTCGCAGGTATTGAATGTCAAACCTGTCACGGTCCTGTGGAGGAAATGGAGATTATGTATCAACACGCACCATTAACAATGGGCTGGTGTATTAATTGCCATAGGGAAACAAATGTAAAAGTAAAAGATAACGAATATTACACTAAAATACATGAGGAATTATCCAAAAAGTATGGTGTAGATCAGTTAACTGCGGCACAGATGGGTGGATTAGAATGCGGTAAGTGTCATTATTAATATTAAAAAAGAAGTAATTCAGAATCATATGTCATCAAACAAGAAATACTGGAAAAGTGTTGAGGAGCTAAACGAAAACAGCTCTATTGTTGAGACGCTACAACAGAATGAGTTTGTGGAAGAAATTCCAACAGATGAGTTTTTAGGAGATAAAGAATCGTTAGAGTCTTCATCAACATCGCGTCGTGATTTCTTAAAATATGTTGGTTTTAGTACAGCTGCGGCATCTTTGGCAGCTTGTGAAGGACCAGTGATTAAGTCAATTCCTTACGTAGTGCAGCCAACAGAAATTATTCCAGGTGTTGCAAACTACTACGCAACTACAATTGCAAACGGGTTTGATTTCGCAAGTGTTTTAGTAAAGACTAGGGAAGGACGACCAATTAAGATTGAAAACAATACAGATGCAGCAACTCACGGCATGGCAAATGCAAGGGTTAATGCTTCCGTTTTAGGATTGTACGATAACCTAAGAATAAAATCACCAATAAAAGGAGATTCCAAAATTTCTTGGGATACTTTTATGTCTGAAACAACTTCAAAATTAAATGGATTAAATGGAAAGCAAATTGTAGTGTTAACGCACACAATGCCAAGTCCATCTACAGATAAATTAATTGCAGACTTCAAATCAAAATTCGGTAATGTAAAGCATGTGGCTTATGATGCTGTATCAGAGTCAGCAACATTAGATGCCTACCAAGCCAAGTATGGTGAAAGAGGTATGGCTGATTACGATTTTTCAAAAGCTATGACTATAGTTTCTGTTGGTGCTGATTTTCTAGGAGATTGGCAAGGAGGAGGTTTTGAGTCTGGTTATGCCAAAAAACGTATTCCGGCTAACGGAAAAATGTCAAGACATATTCAATTTGAATCTAATATGTCTCTTTCTGGTGCAAATGCAGATAAGCGTGTGCCATTAACACCAAGCCAACAAAAATTAGCATTAGCTAAATTATACAGCTATGTTGTTGGAGTGGCTATTCCTGGATTTTTACCAGAAGCTTTGGATAAAGCGGTAAAAGATGCTGCGAAAGAATTAACCAAAGCGGGTAGAAATGGTGTTGTAGTTTCTGGTATTCAAGATGTAAATGCTCAGACCACAGTTTTAGAAATAAATGAAGCGCTTTCAAGTAGTGCTTTTGATTCTAAAACTACGATTAAAACACGCCAAGGAAACAACAAAGCAGTAATGCAGTTGGTTTCTGACATGAAAGCAGGTAAAGTTGGTGCCATTATTATGAAAGGTGTTAACCCAATGTACACGTTACCTAACGCTTCAGATTTTGCTGAAGGATTAAAGAAAACAGAATTATCGGTTGCATTTTCGATGAAACAAGACGAAACATCAACCAATTGCGAATATATAGCAGCTTTGCCTCATAATTTAGAATCTTGGGGTGATTTTGAATTTAAGTCGGGCCATTATTCTATGATGCAGCCAACTATACGTCCGTTATTTGATACCAAACAATTTCAGGAAGTATTGATGGCTTGGACAGGGAAATCGGGCTCATACAGAGATTACATAAAATCTGTTTGGACTCAAAATGGTTTAGGTGGATCTTCATTTAACAAAGTAGTGCAAGATGGTTTTTATGTAGGACGTTCAAGTTCAGCATCAACTACTTCTACATCGAATGATGATAAGACTTTTGTCGGTGGAGTAATTCAAGATGTCGCAGAAGGTTTAGGTTTGAAGGATAAAGAAGAAACATCTTCTAGTGCATCTCAAAAAGATACTATGGCAATGAATGTTGCTACTGGTGGAACTGCTGCAAGACAATTAGCAGCTTCTGCTGAAACTAAAGGTATGGAGTTGTCACTTTATACTAAAGTAGGTATGGGAGATGGTCAACAAGCCAACAACCCTTGGTTGCAAGAATTTCCTGATCCTATTACAAGAACTACTTGGGACAATTATGTTACCGTTTCAAAAGCAGATGCAGATCGTTTGGAATTGGTAAATAGAAATGTCGCTAATGGAGGTCTAAATGGTAGTTATGTCAATGTTACGGTTAATGGAGTAACTGTTGAGAATGTACCTGTGATTATCCAGCCAGGTCAAGCAAAGGGTTCTGTAGGTATGGCTTTTGGTTACGGTAGAACTTCCAAAGCTCTCAAGGAAGAAATGAAAACTGGTGTTAATGCATATCCATTATACCAAGATTTTAATACAACACAAGAAGTTTCTATTAGTAAGGCATCCAGTGAACATGAGTTTGCTTGTGTACAGTTGCATAACACGTTGATGGGTCGAGGAGACATCATTAAGGAAACTACTTTAGAAGTTTTTAATACAAAAAGTAAGAAACATTGGAATTCAGTTCCTCAAGTTTCCCTTAATCATATTGAAACTCCTGTAACATCTCCAGATGTAGATTTATGGGATGAATTCGATCGTTCAGTTGGACATCACTTCAATTTATCAATAGACTTAAACGCTTGTACAGGATGTGGAGCATGTGTAATCGCATGTCACGCTGAAAACAACGTACCAGTTGTTGGTAAGTCTGAAATGAGACGAAGTAGAGATATGCATTGGTTGCGCATTGATCGCTATTACTCATCTAATGAGACTTTTGAAGGTGATAATGTCGAGAAAGCAGACACTGATGGATTAGGTTTAGGGAATTATGTATTTGGAGATAGAGATGGTGATGGTTCGCTTTCTACGTTTGATAGGTTAGAAAATCCTACAGATAATCCTCAAGTAGCGTTTCAACCAGTAATGTGTCAGCATTGTAATCATGCACCTTGTGAAACAGTTTGTCCTGTTGCAGCAACAGCTCATGGTCGTCAAGGTCAAAACCACATGGCTTATAACAGATGTGTAGGTACAAGATACTGTGCTAACAACTGTCCTTATAAAGTACGTCGTTTTAACTGGTTCTTATACAACAAGAATGATGAGTTCGATTACTTTATGAATGACGACTTAGGTCGTATGGTATTAAATCCAGATGTAACTGTTCGTTCTCGTGGTGTCATGGAAAAATGTTCTATGTGTATTCAAAAAACACAGAAAACTATTCTTGATGCTAAACGTGAAGGACGTTTAGTTAAGGATGGTGAATTTCAAACAGCCTGTTCAGCAGCATGTGGAAATGGAGCTATGGTTTTTGGAGATATTAATGATAAAGACAGTAAAATAGCAGATTTAAAAGAAGATGATAGAGCGTATCACTTATTAGAGAGTGTGGGTACAAAACCAAATGTAGTGTACCAGACTAAAGTGAGAAATACATCAAAAGCATAAATTAAATTAAAGAACTAACTATATAATTATGGCGTCTCATTACGAAGCACCTATTAGAAGACCTTTAGTCACTGGTGAAAAATCTTATCATGATGTTACGGTTGACGTAGCAAGACCAGTAGAAGGCAAAGCCAATAAGGCATGGTGGATAGTGTTCAGCATTGCGTTAGTAGCATTCCTTTGGGGAATTGGTTGCATTATTTATACCGTATCTACAGGTATTGGAGTTTGGGGTCTTAACAAGACTGTAAACTGGGCTTGGGATATTACTAACTTCGTTTGGTGGGTTGGTATTGGACACGCAGGAACCCTGATTTCTGCAGTACTTTTGCTCTTTCGTCAAAAATGGAGAATGGCAATTAACCGTTCTGCAGAGGCTATGACAATATTCTCAGTTGTACAGGCAGGTTTGTTCCCAATCATTCACATGGGGCGTCCATGGTTGGCATATTGGGTGCTTCCAATTCCTAACCAATTTGGGTCTTTATGGGTAAACTTTAACTCACCATTACTATGGGATGTATTTGCGATTTCAACTTATTTATCTGTATCATTAGTATTCTGGTGGACAGGTTTATTGCCAGATTTCGCTATGATTAGAGATAGAGCGGTTAGACCGTTCCAAAAGAAAATTTATTCATTAATTAGTTTTGGTTGGTCTGGTAGAGCAAAAGATTGGCAACGTTTTGAAGAAGTATCTTTAGTACTTGCAGGTTTAGCAACACCATTAGTACTTTCAGTACATACCATTGTATCGTTTGACTTTGCAACTTCTGTAATACCAGGTTGGCATACAACGATATTCCCACCATATTTTGTTGCAGGTGCAATTTTCTCAGGATTTGCGATGGTAAATACGCTGCTTATCATTATGAGAAAAGTATGTAACCTAGAAGATTACATTACCGTTCAACATATTGAATTAATGAACATTGTCATTATGCTTACTGGTTCTATTGTAGGTGTGGCTTATATTACTGAGTTATTTATTGCTTGGTACTCTGGTGTTGAGTATGAACAATATGCATTCTTAAACAGAGCAACTGGTCCATATTGGTGGGCATATTGGTCAATGATGTGCTGTAATGTGTTCTCACCACAGTTTATGTGGTTCAAAAGATTAAGAACAAGTATTATGTTCTCCTTCTTTATATCAATTGTGGTAAACATTGGGATGTGGTTTGAGCGTTTCGTTATTATTGTAACCTCATTACATAGAGATTACTTACCATCATCTTGGTCTATGTTTTCACCTACATTTGTAGATATAGGAATTTTCATAGGAACAATAGGTTTCTTCTTTGTACTGTTTTTATTATACTCACGTACTTTCCCAGTGATTGCACAAGCGGAAGTAAAAACAATATTAAAATCTTCAGGAGAGCGATACAAACGTATCAGAGAAAGCGGAGAAAGCTTAGTGGGTACAGGTGCTGATGCGAGAACATCAAACCTTAAAATTGAAGAAGAAACAACAGCTTCAAAGCCATTACAAGATGACGAAGAGAAACTAGGTAACTTATTGGAAAGTGTCGGAAGATTTGATCCTGAAGTACAAACTGCGGATGATTTAAAAGTCATTAATGGGATAGGACCAAAGATGGAAGAAACATTGAATACTATTGGTATTTATACTTATGCTCAAGTGAGCAAAATGACAAAAAGAGAATACGACTTGTTAGATGAAATCACAGGATCTTTCCCAGGAAGAGCCGAGCGTGACGACTGGTCAGGACAAGCTAAAAAATTATTAAATAACTAATATAGTCTATGGAAGCTTCGAGAGTAATTCATGCTATTTATACAGATGATGATGTATTGATGTCTGCCGTTAAAAAGGTAAAGGCAGAAAAGCATCACATTGAAGAAATATATACCCCTTTTCCTGTTCATGGACTAGACAAAGCAATGGGATTAGCGCCAACACGTATTGCAATCACATCCTTTATGTATGGTTGTGTAGGGTTAACAGTTGCCATTGTAATGATGAATTTTATAATGATTAAAGACTGGCCACAAGATATAGGAGGTAAACCAAGCTTTAGTTATATTGAGAATATGCCAGCGTTTGTGCCAATTATGTTTGAGTTAACGGTATTTTTTGCGGCACACCTAATGGTAATTACATTTTACCTACGTAGTAGAATGTGGCCATTTAAAAAAGCTGAAAACCCAGATCCAAGAACAACCGACGACCACTTTTTAATGGAAATAGCAGTACATGATAATGAAGATTCGTTAGAAGCTTTGTTAAAAGAAACAGGTGCTGTTGAAATAAATATTATTGATAAAGAAGATGCACATTAATATGAAGACGACATTAAAATATACTATAGTATTAGTAATGTTGATAGGTTTAGTGTCTTGCCAAAAGAATTCTAGACGAAACTATCAGTACATGCCTAATATGTATGAGTCTGTAGGTTACGAAGCTTATCAAGAGTCAGATGCATTTAATAATGGAGTGGAGGCTCAACTACCAGCTGAAGGAACAATCCCGAGAGGAAACTTTATGCCTTATGAGATTGAGAACACAAATGAAGGCTATGAGTTAGCAAAAGCCACATTAGAGAACCCTTTAGGTCCACCTATTGATATAGATTCACCTGATGTAGATAGCTTAAATGTTAAACCAGAGACTGAAATGGGTAGAGTTGATTATGCTAAAGGAGGTCCTTTATATGCCATTTATTGTGCAGTTTGTCACGGCACTAAAGGTGATGGACAAGGTACTTTGGTGAAAAACGAAAAAATATTAGGTGTCCCTGGTTACGATGATGTTGGTAGAGCAATTACAACGGGTAGCATTTACCATGTTATTTATTACGGTAAAAATACTATGGGTTCATATGCTAACCAATTGAATGAGGAAGAGCGTTGGCAAGTTGTTGCTTACGTGGAAAAACTTAAGGCTGATTTAGAAAAATAAGATTTAGATAAAGATTATATAATGGAATATAAAATTTCAAATCGATTAAAAATAGGTGCTATTATCCTAATCATTTTAGGAGCTTTAGGTGTGGGCTTTGGTTTTTGGGACTCTCATCAATATACCGAGGACAATATAACTGAGTATCTTGCCAATGAAGAGCATCATGGAGAGGGACATGCAGAAGAAATGCAAGGTGAATCTCATACAGAAGAAAATCATGGTGAGGAGCACGGAGAAACTGCTGTTCATATGGATGAATCACATGGAGATGATGCGCATGCTAATAACAGTGAACACGAAGCAGAAGAACATGAAATGAGTCACGAAGAACACGTATTGCACCAATTACATAACAGACCTTATGCAGCACTTTACGTTGCAGCGTTCTTTTTCTTTATGATTGCGTTAGGTGTATTGGCGTTCTATGCTATTCAATATGCATCACAAGCAGGTTGGTCTCCAGTACTGTTTAGAGTTATGGAAGGTATTACATCTTATGTATTGCCAGGAGGAATAATTGTATTATTAATTGCTTTTTTTGCAGATAGTCATTTATTTGTTTGGATGGATCCAGATGTCGTAGCACATGATGAACTCATTCAGGGAAAATCAGGATGGTTAAATAAAACTGGTTTTATGATTAGAGGAGCTATATTCCTTGCTGGTTGGGTGTTGTACAGACAATTTTCTCGTAAATTTTCATTAGCTCAAGATACGGCTGATGACAATAGAAACTTTAAAAAGAATTTCAGAATATCTGCAGGATTTTTGGTGTTTTATATTTACACAGAATCAATGATGTCTTGGGATTGGATAATGAGTGTAGATCCACATTGGTTTAGTACATTGTTTGGCTGGTATGTGTTTGCAAGTATGTTTGTAAGTGGTATCACAGTAATTGCAATGATTACAATCTATTTAAAATCTAAAGGCTTATTAGAATTTGTAAACGATAGTCACATTCACGATTTGGCTAAATTTATGTTCGGTATAAGTATATTTTGGACCTATTTATGGTTTTCACAATTTATGTTGATTTGGTATTCAAACATTCCAGAAGAAGTAACATACTTCGTCACACGTATTGAAGATTACAAATTACCATTCTTTGGTATGGTCGCAATGAACTTTATTTTTCCTTTGTTACTATTAATGAATAGTGATTACAAACGTATTCCATGGTTTGTTGTAATGGCTGGTATAGTTATTCTTGGTGGACATTACCTGGATATATTTAACATGATTATGCCTGCAACAGTTGGAGATAGATGGTTTATTGGAATACCTGAAATTGGGTCAATATTACTATTCGGTGGATTATTTTTGTTAATTGTATTTTGGTCGCTTGGTAAACACCCATTATTAGCAAAACGAAATCCACTTGTTGAGGAAAGTAAAAATTTCCACTATTAATTATAAATAAGAACAAAAACGATAATGACTGCTTTATTAACGATTATAATTGTACTCTTTGTAGCAATTGCCTTATGGCAAATGGTAAAGATTTTTGATTTGGCCCAAGCTGGTTCTACCTCGTCAAATACTCAAGTGGCGACAGATAAAGATAATAAGCTCAATGGCTGTCTCTTATACACATCTCCGAGCCCACGAGACAAGAGGCAATC
>OJHO01000489.1_pt1 | contig 16754 bp, 18 predicted proteins | sample 1595311 | NCBI WGS metagenome assembly OJHO01 (sample SAMN05416879, study PRJEB24817) | seawater metagenome | isolation source: Sea water | place: Canada:Atlantic | collected 2013-11 | reverse complement strand
CCGCATAAACAATCGTTCTCATTTGCATAAGCGCTTGTATTTGAAGCGCTTTTTTTCTCTCCTGCCTTGTCTCTGTCACACACTTGCTGAACAATAGGGGTTACCCCAAGTTCATGTGACGGAGATACCCCCAATGAAAGGCGACGCCAAAGCGATTGAGTTCCTCAACCGTGCACTCGGCAATGAGCTGGTAGCGATTAACCAGTACTTCCTCCACGCCAAGATGTACCAGGATTGGGGCTTGCAGGCACTCTATGCCAAGGAATATCACGAATCCATCGACGAGATGAAGCATGCCGACATGCTGGTCGAGCGCATTCTGTTCCTGGAAGGCATTCCCAACCTGCAGGATCTGGGCAAGCTGATGATTGGTGAAAACACCAAGGAAATGCTGGAGTGCGATCTCAAGCTGGAGCAGATGGCTGTGCCAGACCTGCGTGAAGGGATTGCGTACTGCGAATCCATCCAGGATTACATCAGTCGTAACCTGCTCAAGGATATCCTCGAATCCGAAGAAGAGCACATCGATTGGCTGGAGACTCAGCTCGGTCTTATCGATAAAGTCGGCCTGGAAAATTACATGCAAAAACAAATGGCTGCTGCAGAAGGCTGATTGCCGAACTTTTAACCGATCTGCGCTTGACTCACCGCGGGGCTTTGGGAATAATGCGCAGCCTCTCGCGGCGTTACAGCAACGAGATTCGCACCGGTAGCTCAGCTGGATAGAGCAACTGGCTACGAACCAGTAGGTCGGGGGTTCGACTCCCTCCCGGTGCACCATACGAATAAAAGAAGGCTCCCAATCGGGGGCCTTTTTTATGCCGCTCTGCGGCCGCTTCACGCTTAATGCCGAGTTCAACAGGCTACGGGCCTGGCTGGCTCAACGCTGTCCGAGTATGTAGTGACCCCCTGAGTATTCCCGACGCCGTATTGCACTTCATTCCATAGCGATATTTTTTACTCCACGGTCTGGATAAATCTGTCCTGCACGCCGTCAATTGATCAAAACCACCAACCCGTTCCTCGCATGTCTCATTGCGGATTGTCGACAATCTGTCTACATTGCCCTTAACCCCGCGAGAGCAATACCGGCTCACAAGGCCACCTTGATGCCCGCCCAAACGGCGGCGCCTTCGCTTTCGCACGCGGTGACTGAATCCGCTTTTGGAACCAAAAGGAGTGTTCCATGAACGCTATGATGGCTCAGGGTGTCGAGCTCATGCTGGTTGGCATGGGTGTCGTGTTTGTTTTTCTGATTGTGCTGGTGGCCGTGACCACAGCCATGTCGACGCTGGTGCAGAAATTCGGCCGCGAGGAACCGGCGCCGCAGCCTGCTTCAGCCCCCCCGCAGGACATGCCTTCGCCAGCCATTATCAAAGCCATCGAAAAAGCGGTGCAGCAGCACCGCCAGTCTTCTCTGTCATAGATACCGGATTATTCCATGAGTGACCTGAAACCGTTGGGCATTACCGATGTGGTGCTACGCGATGCCCACCAGTCCCTGTTTGCCACCCGCATGCGTCTGGATGACATGTTGCCGATTGCCGCGGAACTCGATGACATTGGCTTCTGGTCACTGGAATCCTGGGGCGGCGCGACCTTTGATGCCTGTATCCGTTATTTGGGCGAAGACCCATGGCAACGCATCCGCGAATTGAAGCAGGCCATGCCGAAAACGCCGCAGCAAATGCTGCTGCGGGGGCAGAACCTGCTGGGCTATCGCCATTATGCGGATGACGTGGTGGATGCCTTTGTGGAACGTGCAGCGGAAAACGGCGTGGATGTGTTCCGTGTGTTTGATGCCATGAACGACATGCGCAACATTGAGCGGGCCATCGCCGCTGTGGTGAAACAGGGCAAGCACGCCCAGGGCACCATCGCGTACACAGTCAGCCCGGTGCACACCATGGACATGTGGGTGGAGCAGGGCAAAGTGATCGAACAGATGGGCGCCCATTCTGTTGCCATTAAGGACATGGCCGGCCTGCTGCGGCCTGCGGTGGCTTTCGAGTTGGTGAAACGGCTTAAGGCTACGCTCAATATCCCCGTGCACATGCAGTCCCACGCGACCACCGGGTTGTCCACCGCCACGGCCCTGAAAGCGGCAGAAGCGGGCATCGACAACGTGGACACCGCCATCTCGTCCATGTCGATGACCTACGGGCACAGCCCTACGGAATCCGTGGTCGCCATGCTGGAAGGCACGGATCGAGACACCGGGCTGGATATCAAAAAACTGAATCGTATTGCCGGTTATTTTCGCGAGGTTCGCAAGAAGTACGCTGCTTTCGAAGGCAGCTTGCGCGGTGTGGATGCGCGCATCCTGGTGGCGCAGGTGCCCGGCGGCATGCTCACCAATATGGAGAGCCAGCTCAAGGAGCAGGGCGCAGCGGACCGGTTTGATGAAGTGCTACAGGAAATTCCCGGCGTCCGTGAAGATCTGGGTTTCATTCCACTGGTGACGCCCACCTCGCAAATCGTCGGTACCCAGGCGGTGCTGAATGTGCTCTCCGGCGAACGCTACAAAGTGCTCAGCAAGGAAACCCGCGGCATCCTCCGTGGCGAATATGGCGCCGCACCGGCACCATACAACGCGGAGCTACAGCAGCGCGCCCTGGAGGGCGATGAACCGGTGACCTGTCGTCCAGGGGATTTACTCGATAACGAAATGGACAGCCTCCGTGATGAAGTGCTGGCCCTGGCAAAAGACAAGGGCATGGCGCTGGCGGAAGGGGAGCGGTTGACCGATGACGTACTCACCTATGCGCTGTTCCCGCAAATCGGCCAACGTTTTCTGGAAAACCGGGGCGATGCCTCGGCGTTTGAAGCCGCGCCCGGCGAAGGCAAAGAAACGGCCAGCGGCGGCAGCCAGTTAGACGGGGTTTATACCGTTGAGGTGGACGGCCAGCAGTACACGGTGAAAGTGAACGAGGGCGGCGATGTAACCGGCCTGCGTGCGGTGGGTGGTGCCTCTGCCCCTGCGCCATCCGCACCCTCTCCAGGTAACCCGGCCAACAGCGTGGCGGTGCCTGCGCCGCTGGCGGGGAATATTTTTCAGGTACTGGTGAAGCCCGGTGATCAGGTCACCGAAGGTCAGAAAATCATGGTGCTGGAAGCCATGAAAATGGAAACGGATGTGTCCAGCACCAGTGCAGGCGTGGTTAGCGAGGTTGCCGTGAAAGAGGGGGATGCCGTGGCCGTGGGGCAGACCCTGCTCAGCGTGGAGCCCGCCAATGGATAAGCTGCAAACCCTCTGGCACAGCACCGGGCTGTTTCACATGAGCGGCGGCCAGCTGGTCATGCTGCTGGTCTGCCTGGGCCTGCTGTGGCTGGCCATCCACAAAAAATTTGAGCCATTGCTGTTGTTGCCCATCGGCTTTGGTGGCCTGCTGGCCAATATTCCCATGGCCGGGCTGGCGGAATCCGCCATCAGTCAGGCGCTGCATTTTGGCTCTGTAGACCTGTTGGCCTCCATGGCGCAGGTGCTGGGCATGGAGGCCGGGGCAGGGCGTGACGCGCTTTATACGGCCGCGCAGGCGGCAGGGCCAGCGGTACAGGACCAGCTGCATTATCTGGCAGTAAATGCCAATTACGGCGACGGTATTCTCTATTTGATTTATACCGTAGGCCTGACCACCGGTATTTTCCCACTGCTGATCTTCATGGGCGTGGGGGCCATGACCGATTTTGGTCCGCTGCTGGCCAACCCGCGCACCCTGTTGCTGGGCGCGGCGGCGCAATTTGGCATCTTTGCCGCCTTGCTCGGGGCGCTGGCGCTGAACTTTCTGGGCATGGAATTTTCCCTGTCGGATGCCGCCGCCATAGGCATCATCGGTGGCGCAGACGGCCCCACTTCCATCTATGTCACCACCAAGCTGGCGCCCCATCTGCTTGGCGCGATTGCGGTGGCGGCCTATTCCTACATGGCGCTGGTACCCATTATCCAGCCGCCGATCATTCGGGCGCTGACCTCGCAAAAAGAGCGCCAGATCAAAATGGAGCAACTCCGCCCGGTGAGCCAGGTAGAGAAAATTCTGTTCCCGATCCTGTTGCTGGTTCTGGTGGCGTTGGTGTTGCCCGATGCGGCGCCACTGCTGGGCATGTTCTGCCTGGGTAACCTGATGAAAGAATCCGGGGTGGTGAACCGGCTGGTGGATACCACCAGCAATGCCCTGATCAATGTGGTGACCATCATGCTGGGGCTGGCCGTGGGCTCGAAACTCAGTGCAGAACAGTTTCTGGTCATGGAAACCCTGGGCATTCTGGCCCTGGGGCTGGTGGCCTTCATGATCGGCACCGCCACCGGCGTGTTGATGGCCAAGCTGCTCAACCGCGTCAGTCGCCACCCAGTGAACCCCATTATCGGCGCAGCCGGTGTGTCCGCCGTGCCCATGGCGGCACGGGTGGCCAACAAGGTCGGCCTGGACGCCAACCCCCACAACTTCCTGCTCATGCACGCCATGGGGCCCAACGTGGCCGGCGTTATTGGCTCCGCCGTGGCCGCCGGCGTCCTGCTCAACTTCGCAGGCTGATCCTCCCCGCGTGGCCTCCGCGCCACGCGCTTCCTTCCTCTCCCCCTCTAACTGTAGGAGTTCCCTTCCAGGGGACGAACCGCGTGAAGCGCGAAAAGGATCCGAAGGATCATCGGTTGAGTCTGAGTTTCGCCTGTCCTTCTATTATCGCAATAGACGGAAAGATGCGGAGCGATTTTCGTTCGTCCCCTGGAAGGGAACTCCTACAGCGGGAGGGCTTTGTCTGGAACCCCTGCTGCCATCGGGAACCCACAGGGCTATAGTACGTCGAAGACGCAACCCCTCGACGGAGCGACCCCTTGCCACTGACGCGACAAACCCTTACTGAAAAGCTCTATCAGATCCGTCATGTCTGGGCGCTGATCAGCTTTTCGCTGGGCCTGAGCAGTTATTTTCTGGTGGAGCGACAGCCCTGGCTGGCCGCAGTGCTGACCGGGGTGCTGGTGTTCAGCTGGCTATTACTGCTCACCGAAGGGATCTGGCAGAACAAGGTGATCGGCACCCGTTTTGATGGCCTGCCCCAGGGCATGCTCAAGTTGTTGTTGCAGGCGGTCCATCAAGAGGCGTTCTTTTTCAGTCTGCCGTTCGTGCTGCTGCAATGGTCCGGTGGCGCGGAATATATTTTCTTCACCACCCTGGTAGTCAGTGCGGCGGCCATCAGCATCATCGACCCGGTTTATTTCTGGCTGGCCCGACATCGGGCACTGTATTTCGGTTTTCACGCCTGGGCGTTGTTTGTGGCGTTGCTGGTGCTGTTGCCGCTGATCTTCCACTGGAGCACGGATTCGGCATTGGCCTGGGCTGGCTGGCTCACGGCCCTGTTTGCGTTGCCCAGCTTCTGGCGGTTTGGCGGGCCGCGAAAATGGTTTCGTTGGCTCGGGCTGATTCTGGTCTCGTGCCTGATCGCCCTGTCCCCGCGTTGGCTGGCCCCGCTGGTGCCACCGCTGACCCTGTCCCTGCAAGAGCGCGCCGTGGCCTTGTCATTCAATCGCGCCGAGCGCAAGCCGCTGGTCAGCGGTGAAGTATTCAGTGCAGACGAAGTGGCAGGCGGCTTGTATGCCTACACCGCCATCAAGGCGCCATTGGGGTTGGGGCAGGAGGTCTATCACTACTGGTTTCGTGATGGCGAACAGGTGGACCGCATTCCCTTGAAGGTCTTCGGCGGCCGAGAGTCCGGTTTCCGCACCTGGTCCCACAAGCGCCATATTCCTGTGCCATCAGAGGGGCGCTGGCGGGTAGAAGTGCGTACCGGGGATAACCAGATCATCGGTGTCATGCGCTTCACCATCACCCCCTGAACGCATCCCTTTTCCAAATTCGTACGGGCTTTGTGGGAGCTGATGCTTGGCATCGCGAAGGGTGTGGCACGGAGTTCGTCATGCAAGCATGACTTCCCACCGCTTTCCGGCCGTTAGGGGCCACGCCCACGGGTTTTCGAGCCCTCCTACACCGGCCGGCCTACACCGTTCCCTTCAGCACCGGTCGCAGCCGCTCCTGCTGGCCGGTCACCGCCAGATACGCCGGTGGCAGATAACGGATCTTCGCTGGCACCAGCGGCACCACCCGTTTAAGAAAACGACGCTTGCGGTCAAAACGGCGCGCCAGTCGCCCGTCCCAGGGCGCATGCAGCGTCTTGCGCAAACTGTCCGGCAGGGTGGCATAGGTAGTCAGCGTGGCGTTCTTACCCAGTACACGATAAAGCCGGTTCCACATCCAGTCCGGCATCAGCGACAGTTGCGGCGGTTTTTTGACTGACTTCAGGCTCACATCCAGCAGATAGCGTGCGGTGTCCGTATTTTCCAGGCGGGTTTCCACCATATTGTGGAAGTACTCCCAAAAAGCCGGCATCGTCTGCGGCATATCCTGGTCACGAATGCCGAGTACTCGTCCTTGTTGCAGCCATTCCTGATACAGCTGCGCCTCCTCGCCGACAGTGAAGGGTTGCGGGCCGAACAGTCGCTGGGTGGTCACCATGGTGTAGTAAGTGGTCATGTGCACCCAGGCATAGGCTTCCGGGTCCAGCGCAAAATACTTTCGGCCCTTATCATCCTCGCCTTTGATCCCTCGATGCATCTCGCGCAAATCCTGCCCGGCCTCTAGCGAACCGTCCGGACCGCCATACAGCAGCCGTAGCCCCCATTCGGTGGTGCGCTTCAGCCGCCCCCAGGGATCCTTCTTGAACACGGAATGGTCACCCACCCCGGCACCCACCACAGGGTGAGACACCTGCAACAACAGGGTGGTCCCCGCCATCAGTAACTGCAGGTTGTCACCCGCATGCGTCCAGGCCAGAGAATCCGGACCCAGCGCAACCGGGGAGGCGTGCTTGTCAGTGGGGCGTGCCATGGCTTGCTCCTTTCGCGCCAAACAGGTTGAGACAATTTATAATTGATGTCTCATTCTGTGTCCGGGCCGATACCCCAGGCAAGTGACAGAATGCGGATAGTTGTGCACCGCCTGGTTTCCAGGGAGGAGGGCTATCGCTGAATGTTTGTGGTCAGGCCGTGCTCAACAGAACGCGCGGTAAAATTGTAGGAGATGGCTTACAGAAAATGCTAAATGGTTGATATAGAGTGGGTTTCTGAACGGGGTGATATCGGGGAAGTCAGGAAATAGGCCGCTTCTTCGAGTTTTGTCGGGCGAGAAAGGTTCTTGTTTTTACTGTAAGAGCCTGACTGTCTTGCGAATTTCTGTGTTTTTCCCGAAATTCATAAAAGAATTATGTCGAAGAAAGATATGTCGAATCGTTCGACTGAATACGCTGTTATGTGGGAAGGCAATGAAAGTAGCATTAAAAGTATTTCTATACATATTGGTGGCGCTTGTGTTGCTGATTGTCGGGTTGGTCATCTTTAAGGAACAAGTAATCCGGGAAAATTGGCATGTTGAGCATAATGCCGTGAGTTCAGGAGCGCATCCTTTGGCTGGTTTTTGGAAAACTGATGGCTGCTCAGATGACTGGGGGCTGGCAATAGGTCCGGCTGGGGATGGGCTGTATTACGTTTCTTTTTGCGGCCCAGGTGGGTGTTTTGAAGAGGGCGATTACCTGCCGAACACAGCGATAGAGAAAGATCCGAAATATAATGTTACTAGCGAGAACAAAATTGAAGTGCTGACTGAAAAAGGTTGGTCTAGATATATACGTTGCCCAGGTCGCACATAACAATTAGCTGCACAGGAAAATTTACTCGCAAGCTCGCAATTTTCCTGTGAGCAAGGCGTTATGTGTAGGTGGCAATGGAAGAAAAATACGGCGGCATCTGGGTTAGTGCTGAAGAGGACAGGGCTGGGAAGGTTGTCTTTGAGGAGTACTTGCCGGTGGAGGCTAAGTTGCATGTTATCTACCAGCAGGAGAGCGGGCTGTTCTTGCCTTTCTCGTTTGTATTGAGCCAGGATCGCCAGTGGCGGCTACCTTTGTGGGTCAAGGAAAATGAAAAGTCCGTGATGCCTAGCTTTGAATCAGCCAAAGAGTATTTAAATAGCTATGCTGAAAGTCACACATAACAAGCAGCGGCAGGCGGATCAAATTTCCGCTCGTTCCTCGCTCCAATTTGCCCGCTGCGCTGAGCGTTATGTTTTCAATAAGCCTCGGAGCTTTGAATGGATTTAACTTGGATCAATGTCGTAGATACAGCAGTTAAAATTGGTTTGGGTGCTCTGATATCTGCACTGGCGGCTTATTTGGCTTTGATCAAAAGTCAGGCGCACGAGGATCAAAAAGAAGCTAGGTCTCACTTCTACAAGCTCCAGGAAGAAAAGAAGTCTAAATATGTAGAGCTTCTAGTCCAGTCTCAAGAACTGATACAGGCTAATTTATACGCTAGCTGTTCTCCCGATTCCGAGGGTTACAAAAAGTATCTTCGAGCATTTAATGAGGTTCAGATAATATCAAGTGACACAATAAGATTGGCTGCGTTTAACTTAGTGTCAGATGTTCAGGCGTTTATCTTTCTTAACAAAAACCAGCCGGAAATCGAGCTGGTCGATAAAATGGTTGCATCGGCTAGGGAGAAGGTATCTATCTTCCAAAAGGTAGCGCAGGACGAAGTGATAAAATGCTACCAAAAAACATAACAAATCAATCAACTTCGCGCCTACGGCGCCGGACAGCCTACATTACGCTTCGCTTCATTGCGGCTGCCGGTTATTGAGGCGTTATGGTTCGATATGAAAATTTTCCGTGAATTTATAAAAAATTATAAAGCGACTTTTCTACTTAAAAGACGCTATTACAAGATTACGTCAGTGGTTGGGCTTTTATCTGTTGCAGCTGGCGTAGCGATCATGGTGACCCTGGCATTCTATATTGGACCAATGCTTGGTGTTGATCTAAAAGCAAAGATAGGAAGCAACAGCATTGAAAAATTTGCAGTATTTGTTGCTGTGATGTCATTTTTCATTGTCTGCTTATATTTGGGTATCCTTATTGTTGCAGGCTCTTTTGCTTTCGTTATGTATAAAATGGGCCATTTCTCAAAATCTGAGGCGCTAAATTATGCGCTGTACTCTGGCTACCCGGCGCATTGGTTTGAGAATGAACCATAACAAGCCACTGCACGCGGAAATTTTACTCGCTTAGCTCCTGAAATTCCGGTGAGTGGGGCGTTAGGCATCCAAGATGGTCAGCATCCATGATATTGAAAAAATGAGCACTGTAGACGAGCTGAAAGATGCTGCCCAGGAGTATAACTGGGACGATGGTTTTGCGATCCCGATAATCATCGCAAATCACCGCCAGTGTGATCTTTCAGTCGCCTTGTCACTGTTCTGGTTAGCCGAGGCAATTGTCTGGTTTACTGGCGAAGTAAAAGCAAATGAATATAACCAACCTTGGGCGAGTTTTTGCAGTCTCATCACCAACAGAATATTAAGTGGTCATTATGAGGTAGGCTCAGGGGGTTTCACCTGCCCGTTAACCAAAGTTCAGGTCTTCAAATACAAAAAGCAAGGTGTGCCGCCAGTTCTGCTATCAAATATAGAAGCGGCAAATGCCTAACAATCGCAGGCACAGCGACGGCTTTTTTATTGCGGCTACGCCTCCATTACAAAGCCGCGCGTGCTGCGGGCGTTATGAGCTCATGGGGTGGTGAGTGGAAAAAATTGAGCCTTTTCTAATGTATTCAGGCCAGGCAGCGATTCTTGTTAGCGCTGTGTGGGTTATGGTGCGTGGCAGAACAATGGCGGGGGCGTTTCTGCTGCTTGGTTTCTTGCTTATCTTTCAATACGGGCATGTGGCACCAAATCTTCCTGAAAGTACGGGGTCTTGTTGGGCCACAGGAAAGTCATACTATGAGTGCCTGCCGATATGGTATCGCACTTCTGCGCACCTTGGTCAGCTTGGGTTGTTCATTGTTGCATTTGGTGTTTTTCAATTTGGTCGGTCAAGTGCTCATAACAAGTAGCTGCACAGGAAAATTTACTCGCAAGCTCGCAATTTTCCTGTGAGCTAGGCGTTAGGTGAGAGGGAGATTTGTGAAGGCGGTAATTGCTACGATCGTGTGTCTTGTGATCATAAGCGTGCTTGGTGTTGGGCTTCATATGGCTTTTGGAATTGGCTGGTTCACGCTCAATAGCAGCATCATTCCTCCACAAGATAAAGCGGATGCACTGAGAGGTCTTCTTGAGTCTTCGTCTATGAAGGCGGCAGCCTATGGAACTTCTGCAATAGTGGCGAGCGTTGTTTATTCATTTATCGCTCGTTCAAGCAGCATGGTTGCTGCCTCAATCTATGCGGCTCTGGCGGGTGCGTGTGTGGCTTTTAATGGCAATGTTGATGTCGTTGCGACCTCTTCTGGGGTTGGCGTCTTTTTTGTGGCCTTGGTGTTGCACGCTTTAATCCGTAGGGATGCTCCTGCCCAAGAAGCAAGTGCACCTAACAATTAGCTGCACAGGAAAATTTACTCGCGAGCTCGCAATTTTCCTGTGAGCAAGGCGTTAGGCGGAGGATGTCGTGAGTAGCAACTTCACAGACAACGTTCTGCACTCGAATCCGATGCTCGGGCTCGTGGTAGGTGTGCACCTCTTGGCAGAAGCGCAGTTGCGGAGTGTGCTTTCGGCAAGCCTTGAGAAGCCAGGTGCCTTGCTTTCCGGTCAAGGCCCTTCGTTCTCAATACTGGTTAATGTTTGCGAAGCAGTCGGTTCTATTGAGTCGGATTTGGCACGTGTGTTGAGAGCCTTGAACTCCCTCAGGAACAAATACGCACACAGACTCTCTTTTGAGGCTTCTAAAGAGAATGTTGCCGTATTCTTGCAAGCGCTTAGAGATATGAAAACTCCATTTTTCGTTTCAGATGTAGGTCCTACGGAGCGCGAGCTAGCCATTGCTATCGCTGCCTTAAGTGGCTGGTTGGAGAAAAGATATGGGAATGCGGGGTCAGGTCTTGCATCGTGCGTTTGATCACAACATTCAAGACCTCGTATCTTGAATCTGCCTCTTCGAATCAGGATGCTCGTTCTGATGAAGCGGCCGGGTCGGCTGAGGCTGATGAGACATTAGGCGCTATAGCCTGTGGGTCAGATAAGTCCGCCGACCTGTAATTTCGTTCATACAGTTCGAAGGGTAACTTAGGCCTGGTTTCTAACCAAGAGCCTGAATACGAGGAAGGATAAGATGAACGAGCAGGCCGTGGGCATTGATGTATCGAAGAAGAAGCTTGATATATGTGTTGCCACCGGCAACAAGTTCAAAAGTAAGGTTTTTGCAAACTCCCCTGGCGGTCACGAGGCACTACATGCGTGGCTGCAGCAGCGAGATATTCCCGTTGATACGCCAGTTGTTCTGGAGGCGACCGGACCCTACAGTGAAGCAGTAGCCATCTTCCTGGCTGATTTAGGCTGGTCGATCAGTGTGGTAAATCCCGCCCGTATTTCAGGCTATGCCCAAAGTGAGTTAAGCCGGAACAAAACCGACAAAGCGGATGCCCGACTGATTGCTTGTTTTGCTCAACGAGCAAGGCTTGAATGCTGGGCACCTCCAAGTCTTGCTGTACGGGAATTGAGGGCCTTGGTAGACCGTCTGCAAGCGCTTATCGATATGCGCCAGCAAGAGCTAAATCGCCTTGAAGCATTGAGCCAAACATCGACCTCCACCGTAGAAAAGATGGTGAAGGAGCATGTCGACTGGCTCAATGATCAAATCAAGAAGATCCAATCAGACATTGATAACCACATTGATGGCAGCCCGGAACTCAAGAATGATGCTGAATTGATGCAAAGCATTCCAGGTATAGGCCGTCGTGCCAGCTCCCAAATGCTGGCCTACATCGGTGACGTCAGACGCTTCAAGAACGCCAAAGCGCTAGCCGCATTCATTGGCGTTACACCAAGACAAAGGCAGTCGGGAAGCTCGATAAACAAGCGAAGTGCAATGTCCCGGGCTGGTCATGTGGCGGCACGAAAGTCCCTTTACATGCCGGGACTGGTTGCCAAGCACCACAATCCAGTCGTTGTGGCGATGGCGGCACGGTTGCAAGCCAGAGGGTTATCCCCCAAAGCTGTTGTCGGTGCCAGCATGCGGAAATTAGTGCACCTGATATATGGGGTCATTAAATCCGGGATGCCATTTAATGCGGAAATTGCAATGAACGGGCTTGACCATCAAGAGGGTATCTGACCCTATTACTGTTTCACTATTACTGTTTCACACCCCTATCAGAAAGTAAGCATTCGCCTGTCAATTGGGCGACCAACGATTGAAAACTCTTTCCCACGGCCCATGCCAGAATGCCATAGTTGTCCGTGAAATGTGAGGTCTGACCCAGACCCCCATTACCGTAGGATTAATGGGGGTCTGGAGCCCCAGCCCCAGCGAGCCGTCCAGATTTTCATATAGCACCCTGGTCGACCAACAACTGTGCAACTCTAGTTAACTCTTTTGTGCGAAGCTCAACAAAATCTTCGAAGGCTAACTTTCCATTACGTGCCACTTTAGGAATTAAAGCGGAATCAAAAATTATATCTGCCTGGTTTTTTGGAATTTCTTCAAAGTACCGTTCTGGTGCAGCATCGCTAATCGCGTTGTTCTCTGACGCTGATAGAAAGCAAATATTAGAAATCACATTCGCTTCATGAAAAGAGATACTTTGCTTATTCAGGTATGCTTTGGGATATATATGATGAAATTGCCGAGCATTGTAAGCCGAAAGAACAGAACCAAGATCAACCTCTGAACCAGTTAGAAATGACCTGGGTCGCAGTTGAGCCATTAAACACAAAGCAGCTTTGGCTGAAGTAGAATTAATTCTCCAGGAACTTTTAAAGACGCTTTCTTTTACTACAATGTTAGAGTCGCCAAACGGTGTTTCACCATTAGATATCAACTCCATTTTCGACAAATCCTCTAAAACCAACCGATTGGTCCCTGCTTTGTACCTTTGCGTGAGCGCACACTGCCAAAACCATTTTCTTAACTCTGACAATTGACTGGCAGTTGGTTTTTTTATTTTTGTATAAAAAAAGACAATGGGAATAATCATGATTGGGAAAGGCACAAAAATTATATTTTTTATTTTTAACTGCCCCTCAAGGAAATCCACAGCCGAGAATACTGCGTTTTTCAGATCATTAACTCCACCGACCAACGTATCAGGATCGACATCAACCAAATCATTCTCATCGATTGAACCAATCGTAATTGATGCCAACATACGCATCAGTAGCGGCTGGTCAATCTTCTCATAGCCTTTGTCGGCCAACCTATCTAATAAAGACTCGATTTCTCGTCTAAGATCAAATTTATCCGACCAAGTCCAAGCAGTAAGAAGCTCCATACTACTGAGCGGCGTCCCAGAGGAATTAATCCTTTGAAAAATACTACAAACCTCTTTGTTGCTTCTTTCTCTTATGGTCACAATCGGGAATTCATAATCTTTAAATGCTTCCGTCAATTTGGCTATCTTTGCTTTTTGCTCATCGTTAAACTTGGGTAATTCTGCTAACAGTTTTGTTGTATCAAGTATCTTATTAAGCTGTATTCTTTCTTTATTTTCAGCTGCAGACTTGTGCGCAAAAGCATCCTCTTCAGGCAAATAACAAATATGGAATCTCTCTGCCAGCTCCACGTTAGCTGTATTCTGGTCAGAATTAAAAACCCCATATAATGTTGTCAGCCTTTGCTGGCCATCAAGTATATAATTCACAGGATAGTCTTCAGGTGTTTCCGGCAGTTTAAACCCCCCAACATTCCTTTCATGCTTGAGTTCTTCTTTGGTTGACCACATCAATAACGAGCCAACCGGATATCCCCTGTATATAGAATCTAACAAACTAATTATTTGCTCATCTGTCCAAATATACTGACGCTGAAAAACTGGAATTTTAATGTTCCCTCTCTCCACATCGGATAAAAGCGATGCCAGACGAGGGCTAGATGGAGTTATTTTTGTTGTTGCTGCCATAAATATTATCCTTGATTGAGTCCAATCTCACTTTAAGCTGTCCGCCCGCGTAATTAAAATTGAGCATCAGGCCTCCCATTTCCCAGGCTGCAGGATTAATGGAAATTGGGAGACCTGAGCCCAATACTTTCTGCAGGAATACCATTGATGCGCGCCCCGATTATCCACTTGTCACATACATAGCCTTGCCTTGTTATGTGTTTTTGCGTTTCATCTTTATTCCGCCAGGACCTATTTCAACATACTCCCAGTCGGAAAAAAGACTGATTGCAATGGTTCCTCCAACCGCCATTATCAACGCCACTATCGCCGAAGTAGCAACGCCGGCAGATGGTGCAACTGCGGCTACTGCACCCGCACCAATCGGACCAGTCGCCAAGACAAGAGGTACGGCAGCTATTATTCCACCTACGGCTACAGGCCCCCATGATTTCGCCAATTTCACAGCTTTTAGCTTTTTTACCAAATCATTATCATGGGTGATAATCTCTTGGGGCCCAGACTTCATAGCAACCTTCAGCTCATTGATACTTGATACTTCTTTGACCATACATTTCCCCTCCCTTTTAATATCAATCAATGCGTATCCCCAATTATTCCCGACGATCTATCTTAGTGTCATAACGCCCGGCTCACGCGCCGGTTTGGAGCCGAGAAGCAGCGGAAAACCGGTCGACGCGCAGCCGATTATTAAGACCTAAGGAGTTTAAGACTCGAGTCAAGATACCGTATGGTTTCAGAGATCTCGAAATATTCACCTTTGTCTTCCTCGCCGCACTGCTCCGCTAAAAACGTCAAAAAATCGCGCAGTGGCGCGGACAATCTCAACAGCAGATCATCAATAACCCAAATCTCGTTTCCTGCGTTATCCATCGCAGTTGTGAAATGAGCAATCCGCTTATTAATATCTTTTCTTTCTGCATTCGTGAGAATGCAGCTTGGCTCATAGCCAAAATCGGATACGGCCACGTCATCGTGTCGCGTTTTCTTATCTTGAAAGAAATCATCGAACTTGCGGATTGCCAGAAGGCTACTGGTCAGACATGAAATAGCAATTGCGCCATATTCGTACGGTAGAAAAATCTGCTCCTCATCAAGCTTCGGCTTTACCACAGCCATCCATGACACGTACGAAAAGCACGCACTGACTGTGGAACAAACTACGACAACTTGCTCGTAACTATTTTCCATATCTCGTCTTAACAGTGTAATCAATTGCATATTCGACATATCACTTTGCAATATATCCCCGACCCAACCCTTTGCTCAAATCACGCCAAAATCCAACCGGCTCAATGAATTACCAGAAAAACAGGAACCACTCCCTCCTGACTCTTCTTGTATTTGCGTGTTGAACAGGAAACTTGGCTCGGACTTTTCTCGCACCCCCAAACCCAAAATTCACTTTATCTCAGCAACTTACAAAAATATGTAAGCCATATCCTACATATTTAACTTGCGCGCGGGTGGAAACGGACAGGGATTTGATTAACGAAGAGGCCGGGGTACGAGGTGTCTTGGCGGCAAGGATTGCCGCTTTTCTAGCGGGCTTCGCCTTGGTGCTGTGATTTCGGGAGACGCAGGGAATCCAGGTAATTTCTTAAGAGCAATACCGAACGGGCGCTACTGATTCACCAGCCGTCGAGCCTTCCAATAACGCTGACTCCAGTAGGGATTGTTGAGCGACGATTGCATGACACCACTACTCACCGACGCATGCATAAATTCATCCCCACCCATATAGATCCCCACGTGGCGATTCCCCGGGCCGGTTTTGAAGAACACCAAGTCGCCCACTTCCAGTTCGTTGCGGGCCACGGGTTCGCCTTCCTGCATCAGGGCAGAAGTAGTGCGGGGGACTTTCATGTTCAGCTGCGAAAGGAAGGTGAGATAGACGAAGCCAGAACAGTCCACGCCTTGCGGGCTGAGGCCACCGTATTGGTAAGGCACGCCCTGCCAGTCTTCTTTCTGGGCGAGCAGGCTGTCGAGGATCAGGGATTGCTGGGGCGGGAGTTCCAGCGGTACTTCGGCAATGTCAGGTTGGGGGGATTGCCGCTCGGCGGGCACCAGGCTACACGCTGTCAGGCTGACGAATAGCAGCAACAGGGAAGGAAGCCGGACAGGAATGGCGGTATAGCGGGGCATGGCGTGATAGTGATGGCTGACTTAAGGAGTCAGGCAGCCGGGCGGCGGGAAGGTTCCATAAGAACCATCTTGATGTAGGAGCGTCACTTGAGGCGCGAACCCGAGCCTTGGCGAGGGCATTCAACCGATCCTTCGCTTTGGCTCAGGTTCGCGCCTCAAGTGGCGCTCCTACAATGGGTTCGCTGTTAGGCTTCAGCCAGCTCGTCGCGCATTTGCTGGATGACGGCGGCGTAGTCGTCTTTGCCGAAGATGGCGGAGCCGGCCACGAAGGTGTCGGCGCCGGCGGCGGCGACTTCGCGGATATTCTTCTCGGAGACGCCACCATCCACTTCCAGGCGGATGTCGTAGCCGCTGGCGTCGATCAGTTGGCGCACGGCGCGGGTCTTGTCCAGCGTGGAAGGGATGAATTTCTGGCCGCCATAGCCGGGGTTCACGCTCATCAGCAGGATCATGTCCAGCTTGTCCATCACGTATTCCAGACAGTCCGGGCGGGTGGCCGGGTTGAGGACCAGGCCGGCCTTGCAGCCGTAGCTCTTGATCAGCTGCAGGGAACGGTCCACGTGCTGGCTGGCTTCCGGGTGGAAGGTGATATAGCTGGCGCCGGCTTCGGCGAACATGCTAATCAGTTCATCCACCGGGCTGACCATCAGGTGCACGTCGATGGGGGCGGTGATGCCGTGGT
>OJHO01000484.1_pt1 | contig 16970 bp, 10 predicted proteins | sample 1595311 | NCBI WGS metagenome assembly OJHO01 (sample SAMN05416879, study PRJEB24817) | seawater metagenome | isolation source: Sea water | place: Canada:Atlantic | collected 2013-11 | reverse complement strand
ACGAGATTGCCTCTTGTCTCGTGGGCTCGGAGATGTGTATAAGAGACAGCTGCAATGCTTATTGCCATCATCTCTGCCCTACTCGACAGCAATGTAATTACTTATGAATACATTTTGCTAGGCGTGCTTATCGGTGGTGCAATCGGTGCTTATGCCGCGAAAAAAGTCGCCATGACCGACATGCCAGAAATGGTAGCAACACTTAATGGTATCGGTGGTGGTGCTTCATTATTAGTAGCCGCAGCTAACTATCTAGAAAGCCAAAAACTAGCAGAAATGGGCAATTTTGCCGTGACTTACGACTGGTCTGTTGCGGTTATTCTTTCTATCTTAATTGGTGCCGTTACCCTAACCGGTTCTTTTGTTGCTGTTGGCAAGTTGAAAGGCAAAATCGGCGATTCAAACAAGGTAAAACTGTACAAAGCCATCGTTAAATTATGCTTCTTAACACTGATTGCCGGTGCCGTGTACTTTGCAACTGTTAGCCAATTAAATTCAGATTTATTGATTCTTGGCTTAATCGTGGTGTGTTTAATTCTAGGTGTTTGTTTGGTGATGCCAATTGGCGGCGCGGATATGCCAGTGGTAGTGTCTCTATTGAACTCTTATTCAGGTTTAGCCGGTGCAGCTGCAGGTTTCGTACTAGGTAACAATGGTCTGATCGTTGTCGGTTCTTTAGTAGGTGCTTCCGGTATCATTTTGACCAGCATCATGTGTAAAGCAATGAACCGTTCTTTAACCAACGTATTGTTTGGTGGCTCTATGTCTGAACAAAGCGGCGTTACAAAATCTGAAAACGACGCTTTCTACGAAGGTAAAGTTAAGTTCTCTAACGCTGACGAACTGGCCATGTTGCTAGACAGCGCGCAAAAAGTAGTATTTGTTCCCGGTTACGGTTTGGCGGTAGCACAAGCGCAGCACGCGACGCGTGAACTGGCTAATATGCTTGAAAAAAATGGCACCGAAGTTAAGTACGCCATTCACCCAGTAGCCGGTCGTATGCCTGGCCACATGAACGTACTGCTTGCTGAAGCAGAAGTACCGTACGATCAATTAGTTGAAATGGATACCATTAACCCTGAGTTCTCACAAACCGATGTTGCCATCGTATTAGGGGCTAACGACGTGGTTAACCCAGGGGCTGCGGAAGATCCAAGTTCACCCATCTTTGGTATGCCCATTCTTAACGTACACAACGCCAAGACCGTGGTTGTGGTTAAGCGTGGCTTGTCACCAGGTTTTGCGGGTATTCCAAACGAGCTGTTCATCCGTGACAACGCGTTAATGGTAACCGGTGATGCAAAGCAAGTATTACAAGATACAATTGGTGCTTTAAAAGATCTTTAGTAATAGCTATTAGCTAACTACAGTTATTAGTTAGCTACAGCCCTGCATAACAAGCTCAAACTGAGTGTGTTATGCAGGGTTTTTTTTTGGCCGATCATAAATTTAATACTAAAACATTAGCCCATGTCCTAATTCCAATACTAAATCCAATGCCAAAACTAATGCTAAAGTACTACAACTAATTGCACACACTGATATGAATCAACTAAAATGAACAACCTTAAGGTATAATTTTATCAATAACATTTTGTATGCGAGTATACTTAATCCATATGCCACTATAAAGAGCGGTAATGAGCTTTATTTTTATCTCGCTGCACTAAAGAATTGATTTTAAAAGCTAAATAACAGCATCCCTATTCATTGTATTTTGATAGACCAAAACTCCTGTGGAGATTTCATGAGTGATTCGCATCTGTTGTCCCTTCAAACAAAGCTGGATGCTGAAAAAGAGAAAAATAGGCTGTTACTGAGTATTGTAAACGCCATGCCAGATCCCATTGTCGCAAAAGACTGGGACGGTAATTTTATTTTTGGTAACAAGAGCGTCGCCGAACTCTATGGCACTACCCCCAAAGAAATGGTTGGCAAAGAAGATTCATTCTTTACCGGCAACAAAGAACAAGGCGCTTTTTTTAAAAAAAACGTTCAAGATATTATGCAACGCTTTGAAACAGAGAATGTTTATGAAGCGTCTACCGATAAAGTAAGCGGTGAAATTCGCTACTTTAACTCGCTTAAAATACCCTTCAAGAACAAAAAGGGTGATCTTCATGTGGCGGTAATATCCAAAGACGTTACCGAAATAACCCAGCTAAAAAATTTAGCCGAATCAAATGCTAAACGCTTAAAATACGCGTTAGAAGTTTCTGGTGAAGGCATGTGGGATTGGAATACAAAAACCAACGTTGTATTTCAAAACAAACAGTGGGAAGAAATTACAGGTGTTAAACACTCTGAAAAATCCTTTGAAGAATTCCAAAGTCTTATTTTAGAAGAAGACCGTGACTATGTAACAAACTCACTAAATGCACTTGCCCAAGACAAAGCACCCTATGATATAGAGTTCCGTTTCAAACACCGCAATGGAAGTATTATGTGGATTTGGGACCGCGGCCAAGTGGTTGAGTTTGACGAAGAAGGCAACGCTGTTTTAATGGTTGGCATCATGCAAGACATTACTCAGCAAAAAAACAACCAGTTAAAAATCGAGTCGATGGCCTTTTACGACTCTCTCACAAAATTGCCCAACCGCTCTCTGTTAAATGACCGCTTAAAAGTTGCTATTGAGCACAGTAAACGTTCAAAAAAATGCGGTGCAGTGATGTTTTTAGACTTGGATCATTTTAAAACCATCAACGACTCTTATGGGCACCAAGCGGGTGACGAATTATTAATTATCGTTGCCGAGCGTCTTAAAAATATAATGAGAGCCGACGATACCGTTGCTCGTTTTGGTGGCGATGAATTCGTTATTATTATTAATGATCTTGATTGCGACCCAATCAGAGCAGCTATTAAAGCTCAAGAGATTGCTCATAAAATTCGAGCAGAAATCAGTAAAAAAATCAAAATCAACCTTAATAATATGACGCAAGAAGTTGATTATTATATTACTGCCAGTGTCGGTATTAGTGTATTTGAAGCTGACGAAAACAATGCCACTGAATTACTTCAGTTAGCTGATCTAGCGTTGTATCAAGCGAAAAAGAACGGCCGTGATGATTGCGCCATGTTTGACCCTGCCATGCAAAAGAAAATTGATTACACCACGCTGCTGGAAAAAGAAATGCGGCATTCATTAAAAAATCGTGACTTTGTACTGCATTATCAGCCGCAATACGATTCCAGTAATCAGCTAGTAGCAGCAGAAGCCCTTATTCGTTGGCATCACCCTGAATTAGGCATTATCAGACCCGATGACTTTATAAGCATTGCCGAAGATTCTAATCTCATTTTACCCATTGGCAATTGGGTATTAGAAGAAGCTTGTGAACAACTTAAACGTTGGCAAATCAACCCTAAACAACAGCATATTCAATTATCAATTAATGTCAGTGCCAAACAAATTTGGCAAAAAGAATTTGTTCAGGATGTTAAAAATATTGTTACTGCAGCAAATATTGATACATCTAAACTGACACTTGAGATAACAGAATCAGTATTGCTAGGTGACATCAACGAAGTCGCGCAAAAACTGCAGCAACTGGTTGATTTTGGCTTATCTTTTTCACTAGATGATTTTGGCACTGGCTATTCTTCGTTGGGTTATTTAAAAAACTTACCGATAAAAGAATTAAAAATCGACCAGTCATTTGTGCGTGATTTACGTGATAACGAATCCGATTTAATCATGGTGAAGTCGATTATTGATTTAGGAAAAAACTTTGGTTTAAGTGTGGTCGCCGAAGGTGTTGAAACAGAATGCCACTTTAAATTACTGAAAAACTTACACTGCGACGTTTATCAAGGCTATTATTTTAATCGCCCGCTTTCGATTGCAGATTTTGATCAATTGCTATGATCAAAATTTTATGTCACTAGCCATCCAAATACACTGCCAGCAGTTTATTCACTAATGGATGGCTATACTGACGCTTAATAGTAACCGCATAAAAGTTTTCATAAATATTGGGTAGCTCTAAATAAATAGTTAACCGTTTTGAAGCCAACTCGTCTTTAACTACCACGTTGGGTAGCACAGCCAACGCGCCACTGTCTCGGGCCAGCAATCTCAACATGGCCATATCGTCGGCTTCGGCAACAATGTTGGGTCTGATCTGATGCTGGCCGCAAAAACTATCAAAAGCCGATCTCACCGGACTATCTCCTGCAGGTAACACCCAGTCATGAGTTTGTACTTGCTGATAAAACATCTCTTTATCAAACTGCAAACCTGTTGGACCAATAATCGATACCGGCTGACGCGCTAAAAGCTGACACTGCAACAAATCCTGCTCACCACCCATAACTTCTACATGGGTTAAACCCACATCAAATTGATGACTGTATAATCCATCTAATAAACTGGCTTGGCGACGCGCATGAAGACTGTAACGACTGCTTAATAAGCTCTGTGAATCTTCATCGCGGTTTTTCGATGGCGAATTACTGGCCGAGTCAGCAGCGAATTTACTAGCAGGTCTAATTAAAGGATTGATAAAACTTTCTACTAAATTTCTCGACATGGTCGACAACACACCAATTTTCAGTGTTTTTAATACATTATCAATGCCGTTTCTGAGTAAGAACTCCAATTCCTCGCCCTTAGAAAAAATGTCTTCGGCATACACCAAAGCTCTTTGTCCGGCTTCGGTCAGCACCAATGAACGCCCTTCTCTTTTAAATAACTCTGCATCCATCGCTTGTTCTAATTGGCGTATTTGCGAAGACAAAGCCGATTGTGAAACGTGCAAGTTTTTTGCCGCCTTAGTCAGGTTGCCGGTTTTAGCGACCTGCCAAAAATAATGTAAATGATGATAATTAAGTCGCGACATAAGGATTGAACTCCAGTAATAGTTCTTATTTAGAGAACGTTTTATGGATTTTAATCTATTTTACTTGATTATAGTAACCCCTCACACTGTCTTTAACCTCTGTCTTTAACCTCTATTTTTAATCAATTTTTTTAATCAATGGTTTAAATAATTGCTTAATAACAACCAAACCAACACTGCGAGGAACATACCATGGCTGAAATGCTCACCCTACTTACCTCAAGCTTTCATTCAACCGCCAACTTACTGATCAATTTTGCCAGTCAATACGGTGTCATTTTTTTACATGGGCTTTTGTTAACAGCGCTATTGTTAACGGTAATGTTGTCATCACAAACAACCGCTCGCTGGAAAATTGCACAGCGTTTATTAAGTCTTCATCTAGTTGCTTCTTTAACCCTACTCATCATCAGTTTTTGGCATGCAAGCCCGCAATTTAATAATCACCTCAGCTTCACACCTTTGGCCATGGTAATGATGACACTCATCAGTTTTATCGGTTTAATCGTATTACGCTTTGCCCAACAAAATTTAATGGGTGACCCTGACCATGCGCGCTTTCTTAAATGGTACTTACTCACCTTGCTAACGGTTAGCATTACAGTGACCGCGAATCACTTAGCTTTACTTTTTTTCGCTTGGATGTCGATCAGCCTCAGCCTGCACAACTTATTATTATTTTATCCGCAGCGCCCCAGAGCGGCGCTGGCTGCACACAAGAAATTCCTTCTTGCCCGCTTATCTGAAGGCTTATTACTGAGCGCGTTTATCATTCTTTTTTGGCAACACAAAAGCCTCAACATTGATGTAATACTCGCTCAATACTCAAACATCTATCAAGTATCGTTAGCTGATCACCTAGCAATGGTTATGCTAGCGCTAGTGGCTTTAATCAAGTGTGCTCAACTGCCGTTACACGGCTGGCTGATCCAAGTGGTAGAAGCACCAACGCCAGTTTCAGCATTACTGCATGCAGGAATTATTAACCTCGGCGGCTTTCTATTATTGCTGTTCTCACCATTGCTTAGCCTATCCACGCCCGCCCAATGGTTATTATTAATAGTGGCTGGCATTAGCTGTGTATTAGCTGCACTGATTATGGTGACGCGCATCAGCATAAAAGTAAGACTGGCTTGGTCAACCGTCACTCAAATGGGATTAATGCTAGTTGAATGTGCACTCGGCCTTTATGAAATTGCCTTACTGCACCTTATTGCCCACTCTTGCTACAAAGCCCATGCCTTTTTAAGTTCAGGTAATGCCGTTAATAACTACCTTGGCCAGCAATACACTCAAGCTACTAAACCTAAAAAACACCATTGGTTAGCTGCGTTTGCGTGTGTTGGCTTAGCCGGTTTAGCGCTCGCGTTTGCTTTACCTGTATTGCTAACGGGCTCAGTTGCGAACTCTTTCTCGGCCCCGGCACTGATCAGCCCTTGGCTATTAATTGCCATCGCAGTGATCAGCTTATTGGCCTATCACTTTAGCAGCCCACACAAGCAATCGATCAGTCGCGCCTTCTTAGTTGCGGTTATTGGCATCATGGCTTACGGCCTTCTCGGTTTAGTAACGGCGCAAATCATACCGTCTATTATCAACACTCAAACCAGTACTCAAGCCAGCGCCGACACTTGGGTTAGTTTGCTATTTATCGGCTTGTTCGTCACCTTTTTATGGTTGCAATACGCCAGCAATAGCAAAGCAAGTCGACAACTGATGATTGCCCTTAATGCTGCATTTTATTTAGACGAATGGGTAACCCGTATTACCCTGCGTTTGTGGCCAGTGGCTTTGCCCAATAGCTCAGCTAAAACGATTCAATCGAATAGTTAAATAATCAATCACACAAAAACTAATAACTGTTTCCGAGGTATATTTATGACTAATCATACGACGACTCAAGCGGCTAAAAAAGCACACAATCAAGGGCAAATTCAAAACCTAGAAATGGCTAATTTTCCAACTAGCATTGAAACAGCCAGTGCTCGTATTGCACCAGTATGGCCACTGGACACGGCCATTGCAGTTAATCCTTGGTGGACCCTGCGCGATCAACCGTTTGCTAAAGTAAGTGCAAAACTCAATACTTTGGGCAATGCGCAGTGTTTAATGCCCAAAGCCTTCTATCTTCAACACTGGCAAAGCACCATCAAACCAGAGCATTTACAGAGCGCAGCTGATCAATTCAACGATCAAGTACAGCCATCAGTTCGCTATAGTGTCGAAGATTTGGTGGGTGCACTCACCAAAACCAGCACCGACATCGGCAGCAATACTGGGTTATCTAATTGGTATAACTTCAGTGACCTGCTCGACACTTATGATCGTTCAAAACAAGGGCATACGGTGACTTGGCACGATGAAATAACCCAACAAATTAGCCAATTTTGTGGTTTGTATTTTCAACATTCAGACAAAATCACCCTCGCCAGTAACTCGGAAGATTTGTTGTATAAAACGTGGTTAGACATTGCCTGCAAAGACAGAGGTATCGAGGTATTAACTGGTGAAAAAGGATTGCATAAACAATTTCTAAACTTGTCCCAATGTCCAAAACAGCTATGTCATAACATAGAAGCCTTATGCGGCAACCCTGACAACTTTGCCGACTACGCTCACTCGCTGCTGCTGGATATTCATGGCTGGGCCTCGTATATGGCTTATCAGGCTTGGCAAGATAACTTTAGCGACACCGCCAACAGTTTAGTGCAGCAATTATTAGCCATCAGAATGGCTTGGGAATGGATACTTTGGCAGCATAACCATGCTTGTCACAGTGCGTCTTTCAAACCTTTAAGCACTCAGTTTTTAGCTCAGTTTAAGCAGTTAAGCCCATCTATTGATCAACAGCAAAAACAACAGCAACCGCTGTGGGTATGGCAAAAAGCATTAGAAATCAGCTACCAAAGCGATCTTAACCAAGCCCTGAAAGAACAAGTTAAGCAGCAAAACGATAAAGTAAAGACTGACGCAGATAATTCTCAAAACGCGCCGTTAATGCAAGCGGCGTTTTGTATTGATGTACGTTCAGAACCCATGAGAAGAGCCTTAGAAGACCAGCACCAAAACATTGAAACCCTTGGTTTTGCCGGATTTTTTGGTTTACCCATAGATCTAGCATTTACCAACAGTGCTTATCGTCGGCCACAACTGCCTGGTTTATTAGCGCCGGTTATTCAAGTTGAGCAGCAAACACAACACTCAAACAGTAAAAAAATCGGCGCTCGTTTGCACTTAAATCAGCAGCAAAAAAATGTATTTGATAGCGCACCGGCTAGCCTAGGTTTGGTCGAAATGTTTGGCATTTTCAAAATTGGCGAAATGATTAAGCACAATTTTTGGCCATCGAAACCGCAGCATGCAATTAATGATTTATGCGATGACAGCCCTTTTACATTAAGCCAAAACGGCGTTGAACTGTCGTTAAGCCAACAAACCGATTTAGCCCACAGTGTATTAAAAAACTTAGGCTTAACCAATAGATTTGCACAATCCGTATTACTGCTGGGGCATGGTAGCTCCAGCACCAACAACCCGCAAGCGGCAGGCTTAGATTGCGGTGCCTGTGGCGGCCAAACCGGTGAAGTGAACGTAAAAGTATTAGCGCAGCTACTCAATGATCAATACGTGCGTACAGCCTTGAGCGACAAAGGGATCGATATTCCCCAAAGTACTCACTTTTACCCAGGTTTGCACAATACCACCACCGACGAAATCAACATTTACGGCAAGGCTCTCAACCAAAAGGGCCAGCACTGGTTAATGATGGCAACCCAGCTTGTACAAGCCAAGCGCGCAACAGCATTTGCTTCACTTTCTGCAAAACAGCTAGCTTCAGGCTCACAAAATAAACAACAAACTGCGGCTTTTTATACTAAGCGCAGCCAAGATTGGGCTGAAGTACGCCCAGAATGGGGACTGGCTAACAATGCAGCTTTTATTGTCGCCCCAAGAAAAATCACTCGCAAGATAGACTTGCAAGGTCGCTCTTTTTTACACGACTATCAATGGCAAGACGACCATGATTTCAGTACGTTAGATTTGATCATGACCGCCCCAATGATCGTCACCAACTGGATCAATTTGCAATATTACGCGTCTGTCACCGACAACACCCTGTACGGTTCTGGCAATAAGCTCTTGCACAATGTGGTGGGTGATCACTTAGGCGTGTTTGAAGGCAATGGCGGAGATTTAAGAATTGGCCTGTCGATGCAATCACTGCACGATGGCAAAGACTGGCGCCATACACCGTTAAGACTCAGTGTCTACATTGCAGCGCCGAAAGATGCCATTGCACACATCGTCAAAAAACACGAAGCGGTTGCACAGTTGGTGAACAACGACTGGTTGTATCTCTTTCAGATAGAAGAGGATGGCCAGATTAACCAGTTCTATAACGGGCAGTGGCTAACTGTCGAAAGCTAGTCACTGATGCTACTAACTAAAAGCTGCATCACAAAAAAACGAAACCTGCTATGGTATTGGTTTGTTCAACCAGCCAATATCACAGCAGGATTATTATGAAGTGGCTCCTTTCTCTTATTGTACAAATTGCTTTAATCTCACTCATACTGAGCAGCCAAATAGACACTTCTGTTCAGCATGGCCTTATTATTTTATCCATTATCGCTAACCTGTGGTTGGCTGAATTATTACCCCTAAGCGTCACTGCTTTATTAGTGCCTGTACTGGCCGTTGGCTTTGATGTGATGAATTTAAAAGCAGCGTTACTCAGTTTTGCGCACCCCATTATCTTTTTATTTCTAGGTGGCTTTGCCCTTGCCGCGGCCTTGCACGAACACAAACTGGATCAACATTTTGCCGACATTATTATGCGCAAAGCTAAAAACAATGGTTTATTGATTAGCTTAATGCTGTTTGCACTAACCGCTTTTTTATCCATGTGGATCAGCAATACCGCCACCACCGTTATGATGCTGCCGATCGCACTGGGATTAATGTCGCATTTGGCTTACCAGCAACATAAAAACCTGTTTGCCTTTTTATTATTGGGCATCGCTTATTCCGCGAACATTGGTGGTATTGCGACCATTGTCGGTAGCCCTCCTAACGCCATCGCCGCCAGTGCGCTGTCGCTCTCCTTTTTTGACTGGTTAATCATTGCGTTACCCATTAGTTTATTGCTATTGCCCATCATGTGGGCAATTTTATACGCCTTGCTTAAACCTAATTTGTCTCTTTTTAATAGCACTAACGCTTTAAAAGACACATCAGAAACGACCTTTAAGTGGAATCAAGCCAATGTGTTAGTCATGGCTATTTTTATCACCACCGCCAGTTTGTGGATTTTTGGCAGCCTGATTCAAAACATAATTGGCCAAATAACTGACTTTGATAGCTGGGTCGCTATTATTGCAATCATTACCTTGCATGCCAGCAAAAGTTTGACCTGGCCAGCATTTGAAAAAAACACTCAGTGGGGTGTACTGATTTTATTTGGTGGCGGCTTAGCGCTCAGTGCCATTTTAAGTCAAACACAGGCAAACCTATTTTTAGCGCAACAGCTTGCCAGCATAAGTGAAGGATTAGGACTGTTTTGGCTGTTATTATTAATTGTGCTGTTTATTATTTTTATGACCGAGATCTCCAGTAATACCGCATTGTCGGCCTTGATGATCCCAACCTTTATGGGCACCGCAGACGTTATGGGCTTTGATAAAACTATGATGGTCAGCGCCATCGCAATCGCTGCCTCTTGCGCTTTTATGTTACCGGTCGCCACTCCACCTAACGCCATTGTGTTTTCCAGTGGTTATGTGGCGCAAAACATCATGATGAAAGTCGGCGTACTGCTTAATATATTGTTTGGCGTTTTTATTACGTGTTATCTATTTTTATAATTCACTTAATTGGGCAAAAAAAAAGCACTCTTTTAAAAAGAGTGCTTTTGTAAACGATCGGCTTAAACCTAGCTTAAAACGCTGCAGCAAATGTCAGTTCATATTGTTCCATTTCAATTTCAATGAATTGCTCATTACTTTGATACAGTTGGTTTTTACCCTTCACCGACTTAGACGGAGAATAAGACAAGGCTACACTGTAACGCGAGTCAATATCACCAAACTCATAACCTGCGGTAAAGTGCCATTCTTGAACACCCGGCGCTAATATATTAAACAATACTTCACTGCTATCAATCGGTTGCTCGCCATAACTAACACCGCCGCGAATCACATCGCCGTTATTACGTTTTAAAGCGCCGCCCAACTTAATGATTTCCATATCGTTCCAACCAAAACCCGCGCCGTTATCTGCACCTAAACGATAATCAGCCATACCCATTTGAGCTTTACCAATATTTGGCATGAGTGGATTAGCAACCGCATCGGTCTGGGAGTAATTAATCACCTGATAATCCAAGGCGATGGTGAAATCGTTGTTATCAAATGCCACACCTAGGTTATAGGTAGACGGCACATCCATATCGCCTTGCTCAGCGAACAAACCTTCGTATTTTTCAAAGCGTTCAAAATCAATTTTTGTCTGATAGCTAGCGCCCAAATGAATGTTTTCATTCAGTTGATGAGCAATACCAATGCGCGCGCCGTAACCAAACACGGTATCTTGACCATTATCACTCACTTTACTAGGTGATGAAGAAAATGATGCAAAAGACCCCACACCTTTTGCTTCAAAGCTTTGCAAAGCCAAAATTGGCGCAACACCAATCTGGGTATTGTTAGACACTTTATAAGCCACCGAGGTATTCAAAAATACTTGGCTTAAATCAACACCCGTTTTGCCAGCATAAAAAACCGACTCACTGTATTGCGTATTCATGCCGCCGTTGCCATAAACACTTACGCTTAACGCCAAGTCATCGTTTAACTCGGTTTTATAAGCAAATGACGGAATTAAAAAATACTCGTTATCGGATTGAACCTTACCATTGGTTAAAGGGAAATCTTGACTAGAAGTTGCATCTGATGGCGCTGCCCCCGTGACTTCAAAACCACGCTGCGGGTTAAACACACTCAGTGCCAGCGTAAAGTCTTGCTTCACGCCAAAAATAGTCGCAGGGTTAACGGCACCGGCTAAACCGTCTTGCGCTAGAGCTGTGCCTGTGCCACCCATAGCGATACTATTTGCACCATAACCTAAACGGAAATAACCATTGGTTGCTTGGGCGCTCATAGTGGCGGTAGTTGCAATTAGCGTTAGCAGAATTCGAGTTTTCATAAATCATCTCAGTACGTTATTTGCGGCAATTATCAGGATAAATACCTAGATGATCCAATAATAAAAAAGCATTTCTATATTCTTTATTGATATATAACTCTATTCATATATCTGCCTACCCTGCCCAAGATTAGCAATTATAGACAGTGATTAATAATTATTAGCAGTTATGGATAGTTATTAGCAGTTATGGTAGTTATTAGTAGTTATGAATAGTTCAGCTTATTTCTGCACAACCACTGAGCCGAGATTGAAAATCATAGTTTGCCAAGACCGTAATCGCTCGACTGCCATCTAACTCCAACAATATTAAACTATCAGACATTTTGTGTGCCGTTTGCCCCTCGGTTAAGCGCAATTGATGTGCAAGGTACGACTTGTAATGTCCTCATGCATTTTCTTCAGAACGAAGGAATTAGCTGCTCAAATATGATTAAGTAATACCCCTCAAAGCAGCCGCTTTAACACCCTGATTTAACTTAATTTCTAGGCTAGGCGCATAATAAAATAATGGTTACCGTTTTTAGTTTCTATTGCCAATATGGGTAGTTTTATCGCTGTGGCTTTTATTCACAGCAAGAGATCCGCTCAGCAAGGCACCGCTTACATACAGGCATGCAAGAATGATGATGGAATAGCCAAATTTTTCATAAAACGACAAGGTAAACTGTTCATACAATAAATGGCTAATTACTGGCAATGTTACAAGAAACATCACTACCGCCAAGACTTTAGTAGAAACAGTAACCTGCGGATCGTATTTTTGATAATGCTCAATATCATAAGGCTGCCACGGATCATTTTTCATCACATCATCCGGACGCCAACCGGTTGGCATAAACCACAGCTTAATTTTGTCTGACCATTTATTTGTATTAACAGCGTCTTGCCAAAGTCTTGCCCACCAATCAACATGAGCATATAAAGGGTTCCAACTTCTATAAGGTTTGCGCACTCCATAAATACAAGGTTCGCTATCAAGCTCACTCTGCCAAGTGCCAAACACTTTATCCCAAACCATCAGCACACCGCCGTGGTTTTTATCGAGGTATATGGGATTAACTGCATGATGAACACGATGTGCCGATGGTGTATTTAAAATACCTTCAATAAAAGGAACGCGACCAATCGCCTTGGTGTGAACCCAAAACTGAGCAAATTTATTTAATAACAATACCGTCGCAAATACCTCAATCGGGCAACCCATAATGGCCATAGGTAAAAACACAGGAAAGTTAACCGTATCCTGAAAAGCACCTTGCCTTAAAGCAACGCTAAAATTGTAGTCTTCGCTTTGATGATGGGGTAAATGGCCACTCCACATAAAGTTAACGGTGTGTGCTAAACGATGACCCCAGTAATAGAAGAAATCATAAACAAAGAAAAATAAGATCCAAGTGAAGGGAGACTTCATGTCCCATTCAATTACACCAAACGTGGTGGAGACATAAGCAAAGATAACGAACAACCCTGCCTTGGTAAACAGCTCAAAAATCAAAGTAACAATGCCGCAACTCATATTGGTTAAACTGTCATTTAGGCGCAGAGTTTGAGTATTTTTTCGCCAAAAGAAAAAAGCTTCTAAGGCAATAAAAATCAAGAAAAACGGAATGGAAAAGGCGACAAAATGATCAGCCATTGGGAAACTCCCCTTTTTAGACAGTATTATTCTTATTATTCATCTAACTTACAGGGTTTCAGTCATTAAAACTTGTTATAAAACGACACATGGTTGCCATAAAACGACAAATGATTGTCATAACCTGTCTATCTCAGGTATTTTCAATCTAATTATTGGCTATTTCATGTCCGCCTGCTCAATACCCTCAATATCCTCAATACCCTCAATGCACTTTTTTAGCATGAGCTTTAACAATCGATTACTTAGCAAGTCGCTTGTTCTTTGTTATAATCCGCACGTTCACACTGATGCAGAAATCAGTGTCTTTTAACCAACTTGATTCCATGCGCATGTTTTCTTTCATGACCTTAATTAAGTGATCCGATACGGACTTTCCACATGACAGATTTAAATCCTCCTGAAAACACTCAATTAACCTCGACGCCGTTAGTCGGTAAATACGCCACATTAGAAGTCGGCGAATTATTGCCGATGGGCGCGTTATTGATTGCAGGAGAGTTTGGTAATATTTTACTGCCAAACAAGCAAGTGCCAGATAAATGCAAAGTCGGCGATATTATTAAGGTATTTATTTACCTAGATTCAGAAGATCGCGTAATTGCAACCTGCCAACGCCCTCGCGCTACTGTAGGCCAAGTAGCAAACCTTGAAGTTGCCGACGTCAACGAAATGGGTGCCTTTTTAGACTGGGGATTGGTCAAAGACTTGTTCTTACCTTTCGCTGAACAAAAAACACGCTTAGAAGTAGGCCAACGGGTTATTGTGTACGTGTACATGGATAATACCGATCGTATTATCGCCACTACTCGTCTCAACCGCTTTATTAAAGATGAAGTAGCGACGATTTATGATCATTACAATCCAGGTGATAAGGTTCGCATTCTTATCGCTGCCCGTACCGAGCTAGGTTATAAAGCGATTGTCGATCATAAATACTGGGGGTTAATTCACAACAGTGATATTCGCCAAGCTATTCGTGTTGGCCAAAAGGTCGACGCTTATATACGCAAGCAACGTGACGATAAGCGCTTAGATTTAAGCCTACAGCCGATTGGCTATCAAAAAGTGGGCGGACTTGCTGAGCAAATTATGCAAAAAATTGAAGAAGGTAATGGTTTCTTAGCATTGAGTGATAAGAGCCCTGCTGAATTAATTGAAATGCATTTTGCTGTGAGTAAACGTGCGTTTAAAATGGCGATTGGTAAGCTGTATAAAGATCGTAAAATTGTGATTGAAAGTAAGGGCATTCGCGCAATTAAATAATCACGCGTTGTCTTGATAAATTGCCAGTTATTAATAACTGGCAATCATTCCCCGCATTTTTTCAAAGGTATGCATTACCACAAACGGCGCAACATTTGAGTTATACGACAGCAATGTTTTTTGAATGTAATTCCAACGCTGGTATAGATCCTGATATTCTGGTTTGTTGTCAGATAATGTCTGTAGCTGCTGAGTTAATGCGTTAATCCGCTTTTCTAAGGGTATTTGCGCATAGCTAACACCATAACCGCCCGTTGTTGAATTTGCGTATCCCATATACTGACTTAAAATTATTTCCATTTTTATTTGTACGTCGTCCAGACCTTCAATGATCTTTGGAGTGCGGGCATCAATAATTTTATTGAATTCTCGCTGATGAATACTCCAACCCGCTTCTAAACTCATCGATACACCGTCGAATTTATGATCATTGTGCAAATCTACATAATCCGTTATTTGCTGCCACTTTTCAGCTAATTCAACTTCGCTACTGGCTAATTCTGCAAGTGCTAAATCGCCTTGCTTTCTGGCGCTGGCGACACGGTTGCGACTGCGATCGTTGCCTTGAAAATAAATATACGAAGCAAAAGCAGAAAATAGCTGCAAGCTAGAAATTCTTACGTTTACAAACTGATCAGAGGGCACTTGCGCTCGAACAGCGCTGGGGAATATTAAGACACTTAAAACAAAAAGACTAATAACAGAGTTTCGGGTGAATAGAACACTAAAATTGAAACCGCTGGGAAGTAAAGCTCTTGGAAATAAAGCTCTTGAAAATAAAGCTTTCAAAAATACATCTTTCAAAAATAAAAGATTAGGAAATTTAAAAACACTCAATTGAATTTCTCCGCATGCTTACATTAATGTTACAGAATGTAAGTATGCGGAAAAAAGTCATGCTTTACTATTAAATTCTAAAATTTAAATATTAGCGTTTTTTAGCTCGCAATTTACGTGCTTTTTCTTTCTTAATCGCTCGGATATTTTGTGTACGAGCCATTTTCTTTTCACTAATACGGTGCAATGAAGGCCCATCTTTCTTTTCAGAGAAAGGGTTTTCAGCACTCTTAAAGTTCATTTGAATCGGTGTACCATGAATACTCAAAACCCGACGATACGTGTTCGCCAAATAACGTTTATAAGCATCGGTTAACTTGTCTGTTTGCGTACCATGAACAACCAAAATCGGTGGATTAGACCCCCCTTGGTGAGCATAACGCAATTTAACACGACGACCGTTAACCATAGGCGGCTGGTGATTTTTAACCATGTCTTCTAACAAACGCGTTAGCTGACTGGTTGACCATTTTGCCATGGCAGATTCGTACGCTTTATCTACCGATTGATACAAATTACCAACGTTAGTACCGTGCAAAGCAGAAATAAAATGAATGTCGGCGTAAGTAATAAATTCTAAACGACGATCCAATTCTTTTTTCACACTCTCGCGATCTTCTGCGGTCATGCCGTCCCATTTATTAATCGCAATAACCAAGGCACGGCCAGCATTTAAAATAAAACTTAGCATGTGTAAATCTTGTTCAACAATGCCATCACGGGCGTCTAAGACTAAGACACACACATGACAATCTTGAATGGCTTGCAAGGTTTTAATAATAGAGAATTTTTCAGCCGCTTCGGTAATACTCTTACGACGGCGAATACCCGCAGTATCAATCAAGGTGTAATCTTGACCATGGCGCTCGTAAGGAATATAAACGCTATCTCGGGTAGTACCCGCTTGGTCATAAACTACCACACGCTCTTCGCCCAAAAAGCGGTTAATCAAGGTTGATTTGCCCACGTTCGGACGGCCAACAATGGCAATTTTAACCCCTTTAACATTTAACTCTTCGTGCTGAGTCTTAATATCAAGCGGTGCTTCTTTTTCGCCGTAAAGCTCTTCCCATTCTTCGTAGCCGGTTAGCTCACGTTCAGGTTCAACTTCTTTAGGGCCATGCAATTCACTGCTGTCTCTTATACACATCTCCGAGCCCACGAGACAAGAGGCAATCTCG
>OJHO01000475.1_pt1 | contig 17131 bp, 10 predicted proteins | sample 1595311 | NCBI WGS metagenome assembly OJHO01 (sample SAMN05416879, study PRJEB24817) | seawater metagenome | isolation source: Sea water | place: Canada:Atlantic | collected 2013-11 | reverse complement strand
GGGCGTATCCGAGATGTGTGAAACCAAAGCCCAGTAAATACCCAAACAAAAAACGCCAGTCAGCTGTTAACTGACTGGCATTAAGCTAAGGTGCTGGCTTTTTTAGATTATTTTTAACTAATGGTTTACATTTCGGCTATTTGGGCTTTCTGGTCAACCATTTTAGCGAGTGTTGATTCAGCTTCTGCTAACTTAGCTTTTTCTTTATTGATAACTGCTTCTGGCGCTTTACCAACAAAGTTTTCATTACTGAGTTTACTACGTACACGTTCTGCATCTTTACTGAGCTTTTCAATCGCCTTGTCTAACCGAGCTAATTCAGCATCTTTATCGATTAAACCCGCCATAGGTATCAATACTGATAAATCACCCACGACAGCTGTAGCACAAGCAGGGCCATTATCATCACTTGCTAATACCTCAATGCTATCGAGTTTAGCTAAAGCGCTAATGAACTGTTCATTCTCTGATAAACGGCGCTGATCATCAGCACTAACGTTTTTCAAAAGTACAGGTAATGGCTTACTTGGTGAAATATCCATTTCGCCACGAATATTACGAATGGCAATAACAAATTGCTTAACCCACTCTAAATCATCAATAGCCGTTTGATCGCACTGGCTCTGATCAAATTGTGGGAAGCTTTGTATCATGATGCTATCCCCTGTTTTTTCAAACTGCGTTAAAGGTACAACGCGTTGCCAAATAGTTTCGGTGATAAATGGCATAATAGGGTGCATTAAACGAAGTAAAGCTTCTAACACATTAACTAAGGTATGACGTGTAGCACGTTGTTGTGCTTCACTACCTTTAAATAGTACAGGCTTGGTTAACTCTAGATACCAGTCACAGAATTGGTTCCAAGTAAATTCGTAAAGCGCTTGTGAAGCTAAATCAAAACGGAAAGTATCAAAAGCTTCATGGACTGTTTTTACCGTTTGTTGAAATTGGCCTAAAATCCAGCGATCAGCTAATGACAGTTCCATGTCTGCATTAGCTGCCTGACCACAGTCAAATTCTTCTGTATTCATTAATACATAACGGCTGGCATTCCATAACTTATTAGTAAAGTTACGGTAGCCTTCAAGGCGCTTCATGTCCCAACTAATATCACGGCCCGTTGTTGCCACAGATGTTAAGGTAAAGCGAAGCGCGTCAGTACCATGTGCTTCAATACCCTCTGGGTATTCTTTCTTGGTAAGCTTCGCTATTTTAGCTGCCAGTTTAGGCTGCATCATATTACCAGTACGTTTTTCTAATAAGTCTTCTAGTGATATACCATCGATCATATCCAAAGGATCAACAACATTACCTTTAGATTTACTCATTTTATCGCCGTTTTCGTCGCGAATAAGCCCCGTCATGTAGATTTTTTTAAACGGTATTTGTGCCTTACCATTTTCGTCTTTGTTGAAGTGCATAGTCATCATGATCATACGCGCAACCCAGAAGAAAATAATGTCAAAGCCTGTCACAAGAACGTCAGTAGGGTGGAATGTTTTTAAGTCATCAGTATCTTTTGGCCAGCCTAAGGTCGAAAAGGTCCATAACGCTGAAGAGAACCAAGTATCAAGTACATCGTCATCTTGACGCAAGACCATATCATCAGAAATCGCGTGGTTTGCACGCACTTCTGCTTCGGTACGACCGACATAAACCTTATTATTTTGGTCATACCAAGCTGGAATTCTGTGCCCCCACCATAGTTGACGAGAAATACACCAGTCTTGAATATCGCGCATCCAAGAAAAATATAAGTTTTCGTATTGCTTAGGAACAAATTCAATTTGGCCATCTTTTACCGCGTCTACAGCAGGACCAGCAAGTTTTTCAACACGGACATACCATTGGTCAGTCAGTAACGGCTCAATGATTACGCCTGATCTATCACCGTAAGGGGCAACTAAATCATGGTCTTTAACTTCAACTAATAAGCCTAATTCGTCAAATTTAGCAACGATAGCCTTACGCGCTACAAAGCGATCCATACTAGCAAACTCGCTTGGTAATGTGGCATCGTATGCGTCACAGGCTTCACCTTTAGTGTCGTAAACTTCAGCTGTTGCTAATACTGCTGCGTCTTTATTAAAAATATTGATTTGTGGCAATTGATGACGTTTACCGACTTCATTATCGTTAAAATCATGTGCAGGGGTGATTTTTACACAACCTGTGCCTTTCTCCATGTCGGCGTGCTCATCACCAACAATAGGAATTAAACGATTAACCAATGGCAATAATACTTGTTTACCAATGAGGTCTTTATAACGTGGATCTTCTGGGTTTACTGCAACACCAGTATCACCAAGCATGGTCTCAGGTCGTGTTGTTGCAACGACTAAGTAATCAAGACCTTCCGCTGTTTTTGCACCATCGGCTAAGGGGTAGCGTAAATGCCACATGTGGCCTTTTTTGTCTTTGTTTTCAACTTCTAGGTCTGAAATTGCAGTATGGAATTTAGGATCCCAGTTGACCAAACGCTTCCCTCGGTAAATAAGGTCATCTTCAAATAAACGGACAAAGACTTCTTGTACCGCTTCAGACATACCATCATCCATAGTGAAACGTTCACGAGACCAATCAATAGAGTTACCCAAACGGCGCATTTGCTTTCCAATAGTACCGCCCGACTCTTCTTTCCATTGCCAAATTTTATCGATAAAGCCTTCACGACCATAATCATGACGAGTTTTATCTTCTTCTGCGGCAATTTTTCGCTCTACGACCATTTGTGTTGCGATACCCGCGTGGTCGCAACCGGTTTGCCACAAGGTATTTTTACCTTGCATACGTTGGTAGCGAATTAGGGTGTCCATTATGGTTTGTTGAAAAGCATGGCCCATATGCAAACTACCGGTAACATTCGGTGGCGGTATGGCAATGCTGTAGCTGTCGCCTTCGCCCGTTGGGCTAAAGTAACCTTGTTCTTCCCAGCTTTTATACAGGGATTGTTCAATATTTGCGGGGGTAAATGTTTTATCCATCAGATTTTCCGTCAGAAGATTTTTAACTGGTTGTATCGATAGTTTGTGGTGCGCTAGCAACTTGATGGGCCACATTGAAATTCCACTGGCGACAAGTTCTAAAGCGATTTCTAGCCTGTTCTTTTAAAGCTTCATCGGCGGGCACAAAATCTATCAGATGCGAAAATTGGTTAGCAAAGTTGGGCACTTCGCTAGTTAAATTAATTAAAACCGCACGGCGGTTCGTTGGCATTTGCCAGCTGATTTCAACAGCTGCGCCTTGTTTTGGACCTTCACCGATCAGGTTATGTGGTACAAAACTCATTGGATCAAAAGCCCATAACATTTCATCGATGTCATGGGCGCTTTTTTGATCTTGGGTATAAATAAATACTCGCTGATTTTGGCGGTAAAAATAAGCCGCTTGCAGGCAAGCATAATGCAAGTGTAACTGTTGCTCAGAAACACTGGGTATTTTACTTTGCTCTTCAATACTGTAGAACATTGCTTGCGTTTGCATGACTTATTCCGCGTAGTAACTAATTCAGTGAGAACTATTCGCCTTGTTCAGCGCCAGAACGATTCAGTAGAAATTGCGTCAGCATACTTACCGGGCGACCAGTAGAGCCTTTGTTTTTTCCACCGCGCCATGCTGTTCCGGCAATATCCAAGTGCGCCCAATGATATTTCTTGGTAAATTTAGATAAGAAACAAGCCGCCGTAATTGTACCTGCCTCTTTACCGCCTAAATTAGTAAAGTCAGCAAATGGGCTTTCGAGTTGATCTTGATAATCATCCCATAAAGGTAAGCGCCAAGCTCTGTCACCACTCTGCTCAGAAGCATTTAATAGCTCATGTGCTAATGGGTTATGGCTACTGAGTAAACCGGTTGCATGCGCACCTAAAGCCACGACACACGCACCCGTTAAGGTCGCAACATCAATCACCAATTCAGGATCAAAGCGTTCTACATAAGTTAATGCATCACATAACACTAAACGGCCTTCAGCATCAGTATTTAATACTTCGACTGTTTGTCCTGACATTGTGGTTAAAATATCACCTGGACGATAGGCGTTACTGCTCGGCATGTTTTCACAGCCAGCTAATACACCAATAACATTAATCGGTAATTTAAGTTCTGCTAATGAGTGCATAGCACCTAAAACACCTGCTGCGCCGCCCATGTCATACTTCATTTCATCCATGCCTGCGCCAGGTTTTAATGAAATACCACCGCTGTCAAAGGTTAAGCCTTTACCCACTAATACTAGTGGTTTTGAATCATCACCAGCACCATTATATTTAATAATACTCATTAATGATTCATTAACTGAGCCACGACCAACAGCTAAATATGAGCCCATGCCAAGCTCTTCCATTTCTTTTTCGCCAACGATTTGTGTGCTGACATTATCGTAATCATTTTCAAGAATACGGGCTTGCTCAGCTAAATATGCTGGATTACAAATATTAGGTGGCATATTAGCAACGTTTTTACAGGTTGTTATACCTTCAGCAATCGCCAAACCATGGCTAATAGCACGTTCGCCAATAGGCAGTTCACGACGTGTTGGCACATTAAAAACAATTTTACGTAAAGGGCGACGAGGCTCTTCTTTACGGGTTTTTAAGCTGTTAAAGCTGTAAAGGCAATCTTGAGTTGCCTCAATTGCTTGGCGAACTTTCCAGTAAGTATCACGACCTTTAACATGCAGTTCAGATAAAAAGCATACCGCTTCCATTGAACCCGTTTCATTTAGCGTATTAATGGTTTTGCTGATAATTTGGCGGTATTGACGTTCATCTAATTCACGCTCCTTACCACAGCCTACTAACAAAACACGCTCACTTAAAATATTGGGTACGTGATGCAATAATAGCATTTGACCTGACTTACCTTCTAGGTCGCCACGACGCAATAAATTGCTAATATAACCTTCACTAATTTCATCGAGTTGCTCAGCGATAGCTGATAAACGACGAGGTTCGAAAACACCGACGACAATACAGGCGCTACGTTGTTTTTCCGGACTGCCACTTTTTACACTGAACTCCATGATGTCTCCTAATTTGACTCAAATGCGTATATTTTATTGTAAATATACTAATTAGCTTGCTAAAAACAGTAATTAATCGCTAAGCTTACTTTTAAATGTATTCGGCTAAGGGCTATAATTATAGCCGGATTGCTCAGCATTACCTGTAAGCTTACATTTAATTTAATGCTAAAAATGACAAGTTTACTGAAAAAATGGCTGTATGTCAGAAAAAAACCATGTTTTATAGAAAGTTTTTATAGGATCACTTTGTGATTATATTTCGTTATTTGCTCAAAGAAGTTGCTAAAACCCAGCTTGCGGTATTTCTCGTTATTATGACGATATTTATCAGTAATAAATTCGTTCGCGTGCTAGATGATGCATCTGAAGGCGGTATTCCAGGGCATTTAGTGATGACCTTTATTGGTCTTAAAATACCTGATCTTGCCGGTATGATTTTACCATTAAGCTTTTTTCTCGGGGTTTTGCTAGCTTACGGTCGTATTTACGCTGAAAATGAAATGACCGTTTTGCATGCTTGTGGTGTAAGTGAATGGTATGTAGTACGTGTTACGCTGATATTAGGGGTTGTTACCGCCATTATTACCGGAATTTTCACCTTGTATTTATCGCCTATGGCGGCTGAATATGAATACCAAGTGAAAGATCAAATTGCCGCAGACTCAGGGCTCAGTTCACTTATTGCTGGGCGTTTTCAAACCACCGGCAATAAAAAAGCCGTGGTTTTTATCCATGAAAAAAATCGTGATGATAATACCTTTGAAAAAGTTTTTGTTGCTCAGTTACCTGATCAAGATACACCAAACGCTAGCGTTATCGATTCTAGTTTGGTTTATGCTGCTACGGGGCAGGTTGTTGAAGAAGAAACCGGCTCCCAACGCTTGATTCTTTCAGCAGGCACTCGTTATCAAAATGACATAAAAAACAAAGAATTTCGCCAGGTTGCTTTTGATAAATACTATATTCAGATACAAGATCAAAAAGTTGAACATAAACGCCGTAAACTCAGCGCTATAACAACCGCAGAGCTTTATCAGGAACAAAGTCCTGAAGCGAGTGCTGAAAGCCAATGGCGGATTGCATTTCCATTAGCTTGTATCATCATGACTTTGGTTGCGGTGCCTTTGAGTGTTGTGAACCCAAGACAAGGCAAGTTTGGCAAAATGCTACCCGCGTTACTATTGTTTTTAAGTTACTTTTTATTACTAACCGCGATTCGTTCAGGTATTGAAAAAGGCTCGGTTCCTCAATATATTGGCTTATGGCCCGTACATTTTCTAGTCCTTATTTTAGGTTTTAGTTTGTTATTTAAAGGTCGTAAAAGCGGCCGGGTTCTTAAAGCAAAAATAGCAAAAAATAAGGAGGCAATATAATGCGTATTTTAGATATGTATATAGGTCGTGTAATTGCCTCTACGACCTTTCTTACCTTAGCTGTGTTTGTAAGCCTAAGTGGCATTATTAAATTTGTTGAACAAATAAGATCTGTCGGCAAGGGAAATTATGATATTGCCCATGCTGCGCTTTATGTGCTGTACGCTATTCCGCAAGATGTGTCGTTATTTTTCCCTATGTCTGCCTTAATTGGTGGTTTGATTGGTATGGGAATGATGGCAAGCAGCAGTGAATTAGTGGTGATGCAAGCTGCTGGTTTATCACGACTTGATATTATTAAATCGGTGATGAAATCTGCTTTATTGTTAATTGTGGTGAGTATGGCCGTGGGAGAATGGCTTGCGCCGCAAGGTGAAGCAGCTGCTCGACAAGTTCGAGCGCAGGCAATTTCTGGTGGCAGTTTAATTTCTTCTTCTGGCGGAACCTGGGCTAAAGATGGAGACTATTTTGTTCATATTGGTGAAGTGCAAGATCAAGGCTCCTTGAAGAACATTCAAATTTATCGCTTTAATGAGCAACTTAAACTGTCTAGTTGGGTGTCGGCTAAAAGCGCTGTTTATCAAAAAAATGCTTGGCAATTACGCGATGTAGTAGAGACGAAAATAGCAGCTAAAGAGATAAGTAAAGAAAGCCAACCGGTTATGTCTTGGGCTTCAACGTTAACACCAGATAAATTAGGTGTTGTGACGGTTAAGCCAGAGTCATTATCGTTAAGAGGTTTAAATGATTACTTAGATTATCTTGAAGCTAACAAGCAAGATCCGAGTCGATACCTATTGGCGTTTTGGCGCAAAATAGCACAACCGATCACCTTAGCGGTTATGCTGCTAGTAGCCTTATCTTTTATTTTTGGCCCTTTACGATCGGTATCGATGGGCGCGAGAATTATGATGGGGGTGGCAACAGGCATTTTATTTTTTATTGTTAACGAAGTTTTAGGGTCGTTAAGTTTAGTTTACCAATTACCTGCCGTATTTGGCGCTTTTATGCCAAGTTTGATATTTGTTTCCGTTGCCCTTTATTTCTTGAAAAAACGCGCGAGTTAGCTGCGCGTTTTAGTTATTTAAGTTAGGTTGAATTATAACCTGCCTCGATTAGCTTCAAGGGTTAACAATACCACTTCAGTGCCAGTTAAACGGTCTTGTAGACTTAACTTGTTTTTTCTATCAACGAGTACTGCAAAGTTGCCAAAACCAAATAGCGTTGGCAATAAGCGCTTTATAGCGGTTTTTTTAGTTATTAAACTACCACCTTGATTTTGCACTCTTAATCGCCATGCTTTCATCCCTAAGGTTTGGCCGCTTTTCGACCAAAACCAAATAAAGAAAAATGCCACCCAGCCTAGCTTCCATAGTTCGTTGGGTAATAACAACCAATAGGTATTGGTAATGGTGTCGCTTAAATGCTCATAACCTAGTAAATCAAAAGCACCAAAATGTACCAGCAAGGAAATGATTAAAAATGAAGCCGCGCCAGCAGTCATGTATACCGCAATAGCAATTAAAGCATCATAAAGCCAAGACGCGATGCGACGGCGAAAGCCTGCCCGTGGAAATAAAGAGTTTTTAACTAATGACATATGCTGAACAGTGATAAAATTTGCGCTAGTTTAGCAAAAGGATAATAAAAGTATAAGTAACCACAGATAATTAATACTCTAGCTATGCTCACCACAAAGTTTGTCTAAATTGCTGCTTATAAAATAAACTTAATTAAATAATTAATTCGTCTGATGCACAAATATACGGCAGTTGAGCGATAATCCAAGAAAAACTATTGCTAAGCGTTTAATTTTTCGTATAATGCCTGCCTCTTCGTAATGTTCTGCATTATTTGAAGTGATAGAAAAGAAATGCCAGCGTGATGAAATTGGTATACATGGGGGATTCAAAATCCCCTGTCGAAAGACGTGTCGGTTCGAGTCCGACCGCTGGTACCATTCTTCCCTTGTTTTTAAAGGGCTATAATAAACCGACTTTTAATGTCGGTTTTTTTATGTCTGAAATTTACTGATATTTCGCTGTGGTTTATCTAAAATGCTTTAATTATGTCGGATTTTGGCGATAGTGAAATTATCAGCGGATCACTTTCAGTGTCATTTGTTAATTTTTTAGGATTTAAACAACATTTTAAAGGCTTTTACATGGCAGCTACAGCTCACGCACTTCACATATTAGTTAAGCATAAAGAGATCGCAGAAGATATTCTCAAACAGCTAGGTAAGGGAGCAAAGTTTCAAACGTTAGCTAAAAAATACTCAACCTGTCCGTCAGGTAAGAAGGGGGGGGATTTAGGCGAGTTTAAGCGCGGTCAAATGGTACCTCAGTTTGATAAAGTGGCATTTAAAGGTGCAATATTAGAACCACATCTGGTTAAAACTAAATTTGGCTGGCATGTAATTAAAGTGCTTTATCGAACTTAATTTAGTCATCATAGTTTTTGCGATGGACATTATTTTAACGCCTTGATTGCAAGTTGTATTAGTTCAAATTCGACTGCTCGTATCACCTTATAAAGCTCTACTTTAACCTGAGTGGAGCTTATTTATGCTATCTATTAATATGCTAAGTGCTGGTGGTCACCAAATGGCTACTTTTCGTCGCCCTTTAAATAGCCTACCTAGTCGCTTTCAGTGTCGTGTTTAACCTTTATGTTCGCAGCTCCCCTATCACATGCCCTGAGCTTTAGCCGTTATCATTCATTGAATGGAAATAACTACTAATCCGTTTGCTAGAAGGTGAACTTCTGACTCACCGTAAGGCCGAGACAAGATATAAAAGTATGTTTTTATCGAGCGAAATTTGAAGGAAATTACGCTACATTCACATCCGACATCAACCAGATTGGTTTTGTATTTTTATATTGCACTTGTTGATACGGGCTAGGGGAGTGTCGCCACTATAATCAGTATTTATCAATCGTCAACCTATTAGCGCAATCGTTATTAGGCCCGAAATTCTATGATATCGACTGGATAACGACAGGTAGTAGTGACGAGAATTTAACGATTAATTTTCCCAACTCGGCATGTGGTTATTTGACGCGGGTAAGTCAATGAGTGGATATAGCTCGCTTTTACTTATTGTAATATACAATACCTATTGATTTTATTAACTTTAATTTTCATAGTGTGATAGTGCTCTATAGCCCTAAATGCTACTGTGATCTTGCTAGATTAAATCTATTTGATAAGGTTTCGAAGCAAAAGTTTAAGGATGAACATGTTGAAAAAATTATTTTTACTTATCGGTGTATATTTTCTATTCGCACCTACTTATGCACTTGCAAATGATTGTCTAGATAGCTTGAAAGCAAGCGACTCGACTTGTCAGCAAAGTTACGATTATGATGTATTTGTTATGTACTTTAAGGACGATAACAATGAAGAGCATAAAGTTCATGCAAAGCGTGTATTCGAAAAATCAACAGGAAAGTTTGTACATGTTGATTATGATTTTATCTCAAATTGCACAAATGATTGCTCCTCATTAGATTCAAAAGTAAATGATATTCTCTGGTCATTTCGCAATGCCTATATAGCAGACAAGCTTTATGCAAAAGTTATTTATAAATGTGATCCAACAGAAGAAAACTGTTGCTATGATGCTCAATTCAATGAAATAGCAGATATAGGTAATCCGTTAGTCAATAGCAGCTCTGCACTCGAAGAGGTTAATAACAGCAGTGATAACCTGTCTGCTCAACAAAATGGTGCAAAGCAAAAAGATGGTGACTTGATTGATAAGGCTATTAGTCGGACTAATGGGGCTATTAGCATTGTTGATAGAATAATGCGTGACAGCGATAACGGCCAAGAAGTTAAGCAAAAAATGGAAAACGTAACAGCTCAACCGTCACTCTTTCAAATTGTAAATACAGTTAGCGGAGCAGTTAAGGTATGTGCTGTTTCTGGAGCATATTGCAACGAAATCGCTGGCTCAGCAACTGCTAGCAAAAATATGGCAAACTTCGATTTACATCATAATAATGGCAGTAATTTTAACAGGAATTTGCATAACTTTTTAGTCGATGTTTATGAAATTGACTATGGACTGAGTTGTAATCAGACAGTAACGTGGCATGGGGATGGTTCAGTTACAATTAAGCTTAGATGCATTAGATATTAGTATCTAGAAGCCTCGCTATGAACATGGTGAGGCTTTTTTATCGTTGCTCAGCTTTGAAATTCTTAAATTATATTTGCTTTGCACATGACGAGTAGGAACTGAGCCGATATTGCCAGCATAATCGAAAACTTAAGGTTTTAAGTAAAGATTGGTGACGGTTAGTGCATTTCTGAAAAACATGAAATCACGTATTAAAGAGCAAGGTAGTTTCTTACTCGTCGACAATATCAAGCGTTAACACATTATTCTGTATTGAAGTTTATTGACTTAATGCGCTTAAATTAGGAGAAGATTTAAGCGTTTTATGCCAACCAGAAAACTTAACAGTTGCCAAAATATTACCTATTACTTGGTCTGAGGTATCGATTAACAATAGTGTTTGGTTAATACGTTTGGTTAAAAATTGCTAAGAAGAAATGATTTGGCTTATACGCATGAAGTAGTGCCATGCTTTTCTCTCGATTGCCATTTGCTCTTTTTAAAGCTTAGCTAAAAAATATTCAACATATTCAACATATTCAACATATTCAACGGATGAAAAAGCTGGCAATTGGGCGGGGAGACGCGGCCAAATGGTGTCTCAAATTGATAAAATCGCCTTCAATGGCGCGATATTAGCGCTGCATCTGGTTAAAACAAAGTTTCTTGGCCTGTAATTAAAGTGCTATATCGAATGTAGTTTACAGCGCAAATTGTTAAAATTTCCAGCTGAACTGAACTTTATTCTCGTTTGGTAGCTTACCTTATCCCATTCACTTTTTGGCTAGCTGAATGCTAAAAGCAACCTATGATAAGTCTATAAGTATTACTTGCGTACTTCTCGCGTTATATTAAAGATAAAAATTTATACTTGTGATAATTTATTTTAAGCGTATCGCTTGTTGACTATGACTAGACTATTGCTTTTTTGTAGTCAATATCACTAAAAACAAGAAAAATAGTAGCCATTAACTGGGCTTCTTTAGCCAGTACATCAGACATTAAACCTTTACTGAAGCTTTTAGGCTGGAGCTTTTTATGGTCAATTTATTCGATTAATTAGGAGTGCTAGGCATTTTGACTCGTGTAACTTGTTTAATGCTATTTATCGTATTTTTCTGCAATACGAAAGCTTCTGCTAGAGAAACGATCATCGCCACTAATAACTTGATCTATGACTCCTTTGTGCAGTGGACTAAGCTCAAGCCTTGTGAACAAATTTCTAATTTCAATAGCCCATATGCTAACCGTGGCACAGTAGAGCTTATTATTATTTGCCAAGCGCTCGATGTAGCGGGGTATAAAACCCAATTAAAGCTGCAAAAGTACCCTAATTATGAACGTGCTTTGGTTCAAGCAAAATCTGGCAAAGTTCACCTGTCAGCAGAAACGCTTTGGGAAGAAGATATTGAAGATGAATACTTTTATAAGACCCCAGCAATAATACAAAATGGTCAGTTTGAAAAGGGGATTTATACCTTAGCTAAAAACGTTGATGTGCTTGCGGTTAAATCGCTGGCAGAACTTCAAGCCTTCAGCGCTGTGATGCCAAAAATATGGAAAACTGATTGGCAAACCTTGCAAGCGATGACAATAAAAACATCGTCAGCACCTAATAAAGTAAACATGTTCAGAATGATTGAAGCGCAAAGGGTTGATTTTACCTTGTTAGAGTTTTCGCATGCGCAAGATATGTCAAACGAGTTCGTTGGCATCCGCCTTATCCCTGTCCCCTATCTAAAGGTGGGGTTACAAGGAGCAAGGTACTTTGTTGTGTCTAAACAATCTACAGATGCTAAAGTGCTTTATGAGGCGCTGAACCGAGGAGTTTTACATTTGCGAACAACAGGTGTGATCACTAAAGCTTTAACCCAGTCAGGATTTATTAATGAGCGGGTGAGAAACTGGCAGAAAATATTTTAATAAGTTAATGACTTAGTAGAGTGAAGCTATTTTAGTGTTTGTGGTCATGTGTGACGCAAACTTTCTGGCTGTGCTATTTTCCATTTCGTGCTGTAATATGAATATACAACTTTCGGCATATACTTGTTATTGCATTAAATAAGTTTGATTGCTATCGCCATGTGGACTTTACAGAGAAGTATAAATACAGGCACGGCCATTTTCTTTTGCTTTATACAAAGCTGCATCTGCGATTTTAAGTAAGTTTTTATATAAATCTTCCAGTGAAGGGGTCAAAGAAGCGTAGCCAATTGACAAGGTAACATTGCTTCGTTGAGCAGTCGGTGCGTGTTTTATATTTAAGTTTAAAATATGGTTTAAAGTACTTTCTGCAAAATACTTTGCTCCTTCTAAATCCGTGTCGGGTAACACGATTGCAAACTCTTCACCGCCATAGCGTGCGACAAAATCTGTCGATCTTTGTATTGTTTCGAGCAGCGCACTAGCCGTTTGCTGAATGCAAGCATCTCCCATGACATGACCAAAATGGTCGTTATACTGTTTAAATTCATCAATATCTAACATTAATAGCGCAATTGGAGTGCCGGCTCGTTGAGCTCGGGTAAACTCTAATGCCAGCTTAGTATCAAATGCTCTGCGATTATATAGTCCTGTTAAACTATCCGTTAAACTTAGGTGCTCCAGTCTTTCAAGTGCGCGTTTATAGTTGAGTTGTAAGCTTGCTCTAGCTAACACTACTCGAGGGTTTAAAGGCTTATTGATATAGTCGGATGCACCGGCGTCAAATACCTTCATTTCAAAGTCCGAGCCGGTATGACTAGTGATAAAAATAATGGGGATATGTGCTGTTTCCGCTTTTTGTTTTAGGTGCGCGCAAACCTCAAAGCCATCCATGTCGGGCATTTCTGCATCAAGTAAAATAACATCAGGTAATTTTGTTTCTGCTAGCATTAATGCGTCAAGGCCATTAGTAGCGAAAATAATCTTCCCTAAGCCATTAAGCGCTTTACTCGTTGTGACTATTATCGAAGGGTCATCATCAACAATGAGAATAGTTACATCTAAATGCTCTGTTTCTTTAGGTAACATGTGCTTACTGATCCTTAATATTTGATTGTAATAAAGTTAAAGCATCTTTAAATTTAAGGTTAGTAATATCATTATGAAAAATAGCGTAATCGTTATTATTCATAATAGTTTTAAGCTCTTCTGCATTGCTGCTTAAAAATTGCAAAGCTGCAATATCATTACTTTTTAACATTATTTCTAGTTCTTTAATTTTAATTGCATCCATTGGTAGCATATCTTCAGATTTTACATCATCGGGGCTGATTTCTGGTGTTTTTTTCTGTAGCAGTAATGCTTGGCAATTATCACGTAATTCAATGAATTCTTGACGAAAAGCCTTTAACAACAATACGGTGTTTTCATTGTTTGAACGTAATGAAACCTCAGCTTCACCGGCTGTTTGAGATAGTGCTTTCGCGCCAATTAAGCCCAATGAACCTCTCAATTTGTGTATTTGATTCGCTAAGGTTATTTTATCTGCCCCGGTGATCTTATGGATATCATTATTGCTGAGTAATAATAAACTGCCATGTTCGTCAAATATTCGCTTAATGATCGAGATAAAAAAAGCTAAATCGCCATCTAATAAGTTTTTGTCGTACACTAACCCTTTAATAATTGGCCAATCATCGCTATCGTATGCCACTTCAGCATTCATGCTTTGTAGTTTCACAATTCTGCTTCGGTAAGCTTCTACTAGCTTACGTATTGAGCGAATAAGGTTGCTCGGTTCAACTGGCTTAGTTAGAAAGTCATTCATCCCAGCGGCTAACGATTTCCTTCTTTCCTCCATCAAGGTTCCAGCGGTTAAGGCTATAATAGGTAAGGAATGGAGTTTAAGTTCGTTTCGTATATATTGCGTTGTCTCTAAGCCATCCATTTCAGGCATTTGAATATCCATCAAAACGACATCAATATTATCTGTTGATTTTAAATACTCAATGGCAGCAGCACCGCTGCTAACTTTATTTGCGATAGCACCATTTCGTTCCAGTATGTTACCGACAACTTCTAAATTTATTTCACTGTCATCAACAACAAGTATGTTTACATTGAGTAACCATTTTGCTTTAATTTTGTCAGTTTTAGTTGATTTGAATACCCGCTCTGAGTTCCCCGTGTGTTCCACTACCACGTCATTAACTGCATTAAATAGTTGTGGAATATTTACCGGTTTATGCAAAATACTGCCAATTAAACTTTTATCATCTAATTTAGCGATACGCTCCTTTTCAAAGGCCGAAATGATTAGCACTGCAGGCAAATTATTAATACCTATTTCTTCTGTTAATAGCGATAAAGCTTGTAGCCCATCTAATTCAGGCATTTGCCAGTCGACCAGTAAAACATCAGGAAGTGGCTGTCCTGAGTCAAACCACTCTTTAATTTTAGCAATAAGTTCACTGCCATTATTAACAGCAGTTACACGCCATCCAAGGGCTTCACAGTCATTAACAAGTTTTAATTGTTGGTTCAGATCGTCTTCAGCAATTAATACATTTAAGGTAACATCTTGGCTATCATGGGCTTCTAGCTCTTCAGCAGAAGGCTCTACGACAGGTAAATGAAGTGAAAAGCTACTCCCTTGATTTAGCACGCTTTTTAGCTTAACTTCACCACCAAGTAGCTCAATCATATTGCTAACAATAGATAAGCCTAAGCCTGTTCCGCCAAATTGCCTATTCGCGCTCTCATCTACTTGACTAAAGGGTTGGAAGAGATTTTTTTGTGCGTCAACAGGAATACCTATACCGGTATCAGAAACTTCAAAAACAACAACTTTGACTTTATTTACATTTGCAGCATTGGACTCATTGCAGGTTACCTTCAATAAAATGTGCCCCTGCTTAGTGAACTTTATCGCGTTACCTAACAAATTTGTTAGCATTTGGCGCATCAGCTTATCATCGGTCATGATCCACGGTGGCACCTCGGGGCTAATTTCGACGTTTAAGTTAAGTCCCTTAGATTCAGCTTGGGCCGAAAAAGCGCTGATTAATTCGTTAAGTAATATTTTTATTTTACACGGAGCCAAAATAACATTGACTTCGTTTGCTTCAATTTTAGCAAGATCTAAAACATCATTAACGATACCAAGGAGTGAGCGACCGGATAATTGCACTTTAATCACTAAATCCATTTGTTCTTTGGTTAGCTTCTCGTCTCTGAGTAAGTAGGTTAAGCCAATAACGGCATTCAAAGGGGTGCGAATTTCATGGCTCATATTCGCTAAAAATGAACTTTTAGCTTTATTGGCACGCTCAGCCTCATAGGATGCTGCTCGCAATGTGTCTTCAATACGCATGCGTTCTGAAATATCTCTAATAGATGCCGCAAAGAGTAACTTATCTTCAACTTGTACTGTGCTTACGCTGATTTCGATAGGGAATTTATTACCGTCAATGTTTAAGCCATGTATTTCATTGTTGTTAGGTGCGTACTGAATTTTTGTGTCATTAATATTATCGACCCATAGCGTTTCGTGTAGTTGTAAATCAAAATTAGGTATAAAGACATTGATATGCCGGCCAAGCATGTCGACCCTATGGTACCTAAAAAGCTTTTCTGTTTGAGTGTTAATTATTTCTATACTGCCTTGGTTATCACAAATAATTAGTGCTTCTGGCGATAGCTCAAGCAAACTTTCAAACATTTGATCTTTTTTTCGTTGAGTTGATTGCTGCTGCTCTTTTCGAGCTCTTTGAAGTCGCGCCCAATTAAAATAGATAAAAACGGTAGCTAGTAGTCCAATGAAAACCAATATTGCCAAGTAGTTTGTTAGCATCAATAGGTTTTTCTTATATAAATGAGAAACTAATGATGTTGCTTTAAACTGTACTTTACCGATGGCTTGTTGGCTGTTTGGAATAAACTCGTGTTCAGCTACTAATATATCCCCTTGAGCTCCTTTCCATATACTTGCATTAATATCATCGGACTGAAATGGTAATGAGCTAGTGGTAAACTCATGATGCCATTTGTCATAGCTGCCCATATCTGTGCCAAATAGCTTAGCGGCTTGAGGGTGAAGAATAAAGTCACCTTCAGAGTTAGTAATATACAAGGCCTCATCAGGCGAAGGCAGCTTCTTTAAGTCATCTAACAGTGGTTTAGCATCTATATTGATAACGACAATACCGAATAACTCATTTTGTTGATCAAATACGGGAGACAAATATCGATAAGTTGGTCGATAAGGAAGTTCGAGAGTATTATTTTCTTTATTGAGTTCGATATTAGATAACCATACTTCTCCATTATTTAGCTCAACTGCTTTTTTGATATAAGGCCTATCCCCCTTAAACTGTAATGCAGAATCAGGAACTACGTATATACCATCATCACGCCTTTCTACTCTGACAATCTCGTAGCCATTACGCGTATATTGTATCAATCTTACTTGATAGACATTGGGAGAGGAGATGATATAGGCTTTAAATATTTCAATTAGTCGTACTTTCCAGTCAGCTAACAAGGGGCTGTCTATGCCACTTTCTTGATTTTTAATGGCGTTAATTAAGCCCTTTATCGGAGGTGTTGAGGCTAAAAAAAGCAAGTCTTCTTTGTGCTCTTGGCTATTGCTGTCTCTTATACACATCTCCGAGCCCACGAGA
>OJHO01000472.1_pt1 | contig 17181 bp, 13 predicted proteins | sample 1595311 | NCBI WGS metagenome assembly OJHO01 (sample SAMN05416879, study PRJEB24817) | seawater metagenome | isolation source: Sea water | place: Canada:Atlantic | collected 2013-11 | reverse complement strand
GGCAGTATGTCAGGGATGATTAAAGGATTTTAGATGGGGTTTATTGATCGCTTACTGATAAATGCTGATGCCTGTTAGAATTAGAGTCATTAAAATAATGCTTCCAAATCCAATAACTAAGCGCATGTTAATCGTCATAATAAACGTCCGTTGGTATTAAAATGTCTGTACTGAAATTAAGTGATTTACTTAATTATTAACTAATGAGCATCGTGCTGATGATGTTTATTCCGTTATGTCAATTATTGTACAGATAAACTGATAAAGCTAATTATTAGCCAAATTTATCTATTTGTTTATCAATACTTTTGATAGAGACTGTATCGGAACTTGTATCGGAACTTGTAACGAAAACTTTAACGAGAGAAAACCAAAAAACGGCTGTTGTACAAGCCGTTTTTAGAAAGAGATTTTAGTGAGTGCTGTTAGCACTCAGCTGGCTACATTCAACATCATGTATCAGTGTTAATGTTAATGTTAGTTGATAGCCGTGTAGGTTTGAATCCAAGATTCTAACAAGCTGTTTAATGGTGCTTCTGAAGAATTAAAGTGTTTTACACTTTGCAGGTCTTTGCTGATCAAAAATTTATTGAAATTCCAGCTCGGTTCAACACCAGTGCGTTCTTTAAGCGTTTTGAAGAATGCATTTTGCTCGTCACCTGTTACTGCGCTGGTAGATACCATGGTAAAGGTTACGCCAAAGTTGATAAAACATAAGCTGGCAGTTTGCTCTTCTGATTTATATTCTTGGCGAAAGTCATTAGAAGGGAAGCCAACAATTTCTAGACCTTGGTCTTTGTACTTTTGATAAAGACTTTCAAGTTGTTTAAATTGTGGTGTGAAGCCGCAGTGGCTGGCTGTGTTAACCACAAGTAATACTTTATTATCGAATTTTTCACAAAAATCGACCGTTTTTTTAGAGTGTAGCTGTTTGGTTTCAAACGCTAACATGGAATCACAGCTGGCTGCTTTTGCGCTGATAGAGCTAGAAAAAGCAGGACTTGAAAAACTGGCCAATAGAATGGCAATGAAGCTGGCGATCATCAAAAATGCACGGGTATTCAAACTCATAATGCTATTCCTACTCTGCTGTTAACGGTTCATTCGTTTATAGGTTGTTTAAAAAGTTAAAAAATTAAAGCACATCCAAATTTTCAAGTAGCTTATCAGCGTGCTGTAAAATTGCAGTCTGTTGGCTATTGTCTATGCGTTGCCACGTTTTATATGGAAAGGCCATTCTTGGGTTTTTTTGGAATGTGTCTTTATGAGACTCTAAAAAATGCCAATACAAGCTGTTAAGCGGACAGGCCTTGCTACCGGTTTTTTCTTTTACCGAGTAGTGGCAACTCTTGCAGTGATCGCTCATTTTATTAATGTAGTTGCCACTGGCGGCGTAAGGTTTAGTGGCAATCAAACCACCGTCGGCCGACAAAGCCATGCCACGAGTGTTGGGCAGTTCAACCCATTCTATGGCGTCTATATAAATCCCTAAATACCAAGCGTCGACTTCATCGGGGTTTAATCCTGCAAGTAAAGCAAAATTGCCGGTCACCATTAAGCGCTGTATGTGATGCGCGTAAGCATACTCTAAGGACTGCGATACGGCTTTGCTCAGACAGTTCATTTTGGTGTTACCATCCCAAAACCATTTAGGCAGTGGGCGAGTTGCATTCAGCGCGTTGAGCTTTGCAATTTCCGGCATGTTGATCCAATACATACCTCTTACGTATTCTCGCCAGCCTAATATTTGGCGAATAAAACCTTCTACTTGTGCCAAGTTAATGTGCGCTTTCGATGGATTTTCTTCAGCTTGCTGAAATGCCGCAACTGCGGCGTTAATCACGTCCAGCGGGTGAAGCATTTTGGCATTGATCGAAAAACTCAAGCGCGAATGGTACAAACTCCAGGCGTGGTCGGAATTTTGCGTCATAGCATCTTGAAAGCGCCCAAAGTTGGGTAAACAGATTGTGCAAAAATGTTGCAATATTTGTTTTGATTGCGCTCGGTTGCATGGCCACAGTAGGCTAGACTCTGCTTTTCCTATGTGGCTGATATTATGACGTTTTAGTCGTTCTAAAATGTCACTGACATCGTTGGCAAATATTAACGGCTGTGGAATGTTTGCAAGATCGTCTTTTTTGAAAGTATTGCGGTTATCGGCATCAAAGTTCCATTGTTCACCAATGGGTTTGCCGTCTTCCATTAAAATGTTGTAGCGCTTGCGCATCGCACGATAGAAGTTTTCCATGCGCACATGCTTGCCTTTTTTGAAGTATTTAGGAATGTCTTCAAGGGGCAATATAAAGTGTTCGGTATCAAAGCAGGTAAGTTCAATACCATGTTTTTCGTTTGCCAATGCTAATAATGCATCAAATTGTTGTGTTAAACGGTACTCATCGGGGCGCTGATATTGAATGCTTGTGCACTGGTGATCTGTTGCGATGCTGATGAGTAAGTCGTTTAGTGTTTGATATTGTGCAGTATCATCAAGGGTTAAGTGGGTAACTTGATGGCCGGCTTTTTTCAATGCATCAGCAAAATTTTGCATGGATTTGAAAAAGGCGCACGTCTTTTGAACGTGGTGTTTTACGTAATCTTGTTCTTGATGCAGTTCGGCAATCACATACAACACTTGTGGGTCTTTGTTTTTAAACCAGCTGTGCTCGGCGTTGAGTTGGTCGCCTAAAATTAAGCGCAGGGTTTTATAGTTCTGCATATTAATTCTTGTTCTTGTATTGAGTAGGGCAATAAGCACGGCCTGCAGTAAAAGATCTTAATGATAGATGCTTGGTTTTACGGCCACTGACTCGCGCACGCCAGTTTTTAAAGGTTTTGTGTTTAAGCGTGCTGCGCATCAACGAGATAACGCGAGGTTCTGATAAACCAAATTGCAGCTCTATTGCTTCGAAGGGTGTTCTGTCTTCCCAGGCCATTTCTATAACCCGTGATTTTTCTTCTTCGGTTAAAGCGATTTCCGAATGTTTGCTTATTTCAGTTGTTAAAGCGATAGTCATTACCAGTAAGCCTATTAACAAACATGTGTGTTATTTAATAGACTTACTGATAAAAACTGATTTTGGATCAGTTTGTGCTGCAGTATTTGTTGGCGCTTAGTTAGTAGTTAGCTAGTTAACCAGTGTGGTCACAACATGCGGGTTATTATGAAGGGTTTTATGCACAGGGCAGCGATCGGCTATTTGCAGAAGGCGTGTTTTTTCTTCATCAGACAGCGGGCCAATGAGTTGCACCTTACGAATTAGTGCTTCCATTTTAGAGTCGTCATCTTCTGATTTGCCCGCGTCGTCTATATAGTTACGCTCGTGCGAAAGTGAGACTTCAACGTGTTCTAGTGGCAACTTTTTGTGAGATGCGTACATGCGAATAGTCATCGCTGTACAAGTGCCCAAGGCGGCTAGTAAATGCTCGTACGGATCTGGCCCGGTGTTTTGTCCACCCATGTTGGTAGGTTCATCGGCAAACCAGTGGTGATGATCGGTAAAGACTTCTTGTTGAAACTTATGATCAACTTCTGTCACCAGTACATGGCCATTTTCTAAGGTTGGAGAATCGGTTTTTGGCGCAGGAATATAGCGACTGGCCCAGCCAGAGATAGTTTGAGCAACGTATTCGCTGTCTACCGATTTAGTTAACAAATGATCAGCTGTGTCTAGGCTTACAAAACTTTTGGGATGCATGGCGGCTTTGTAAATCTTTTCGGCATCGCTAATATCAACGGTTAAATCAACGGGTGAATGCAAAACTAATAAGGCTTTATTTAGGTGCTTTATATGGTCGGTTGTTTGGTTGCGTAGATCTTCAATAAATTGTTTCTTAATAGTAAATTCACGCAAACCTAGGTTAACTTTTGCTTGGCCATCGGTTTCAATGGTTTCTAGGTGGGCATTGAAATTATGCATTACGTGACTGGCTTCAAACGGTGCACCTATGGTGACAACGGCCTTTACTTTCGGCAGTTTTGAGGCCATCGCTAAAATAGCAGCGCCTCCCAAACTGTGCCCAATTAACAGTTCGGGAGCTTGGTAATTTTCTTCTAAGAAATGTGCAGCTGCAATTAAGTCTTCTGTATTGGAGGAAAAATTGGTGTTGGCAAAATCGCCATCGCTATTGCCTAAACCAGTAAAGTCAAAGCGGAAAACAGCAAAACCATGCTGAACTAAAAAACGGCTAATGCGAGACGCGGCTGCAATGTCTTTGCCGCAAGTAAAACAGTGGGCAAATAGCACGTAGGCTCGAACGGCTTGATCAGGAGTTTCTAATAACCCGGCTAGATTTTGACCTTGGCTAGGGAATTCAACGCGTGTTCTCATCGTTTTAATACCTTCTCGCTCTATTTTAGAGTGTATGTTTGTTTGTATCAGTGTTTCAGTGTTTGCGTGTTTCAATATGCAAAGATGTTAACGCTTAATCATGCACTAAGACATTCTAAATTTTGGAATGCATTGTTCGATATTTTACCGGGGCAAAGCCCGTCCATTCTTTAAAGCGTCGCTGGAACGAACGTACTTCACTAAAGCCTAAGCGATCGGCAATATCGCTCACACCAACGTGTGTGGTAGTTAGCCAATTAATGGCGGTATCACGGCGAATGTCGTCGAGCACTTGTTGGTAACCGGTACCTGCTTGTTGCAGTCTGCGCTGCAGGGTTCTTTCGTTCATGCCTAGCGCTTCAGCGACTTTTTCTCGGCGCGGTATTTCGTCTTGCATTAGGCGTTTTAAGACAGTGCGGACTTGCAGTGTGATGGTGTTTTTTTGCTTTAACTCACTCATCATTGATTCAGCTTGTTGGGTTAAGCTTTGCAATAAGGCTGGGTCGGGTTGGCGCAGGGGTACATCTAATACGTCTTCGTCAACGATTAAGGCATTGCGTTTGGCATTAAATTCAATGTCGCAGCCAAACAGGTCTTGGTAGGTTTTTAGGGCTTCGTTATCAGGTTGTTGCCTTTCTAGTTGGACACAATAGGGTTTACCCTCGGGCAAATCTGCAAGATAGCGGGCGAATTGGGTCCAAGAATAGAGAACGTTGTCAATCATGTGCGCAATGATTAATGGGTCGTCGTATTGGCAGGTCCAGTGAACGGCCAAGCGGTTATCAACTTTTTCTAGGTGAGTAACGCCCATATCGCCGACAAGGGGTTCGTACATGGGGGTCATTTCTAAAGCTTCGCGAGCACTGCGACAGTTCATTACCATGTAGCCAAAGATACTGTAAGACCCTGGTTGCACATAAGCGCCACTTTTTAAACCAAACAAAGGGTCGTCACATGCTTCAACAAGCCAGCGTATAAGTTGTTGAAATTGTGAGCCCGTTACACGGCTAATGCTGTTATCTAAAATTCCAAGAGGCAGCTGATTTTGTATTAGGGCATTTTCTGCTTCAATACCATAATCTTGCGCAGCTCTTAAATATTGGCGCAGGGCAGCGGTTGATGCAGATCCAAGGTGATCTTCGGTCATAAAATAATCAATGCAAGGTTGGCAATTGTGAGTGTCCTAATTTACTACGTTGCTGTCCTAATGAGACGTTGCTAAAGATCTTCGGCTCAGTAAACTAAAGCCCATATTAGCGCTACCTGCGTCAGCGGTCTATTAACGGATCATAATTAAAACAATAATGGGGAAAATACTATGCGTCGTTGGAATGGTTGGGGTGATGACAGTATTACGAAAGAAGTTTCAAAGCACGGTGGTGAATTAATACGCAGTTTTATCGGCGAACCAAAACCTTTGCAAGACGTTTCGCTTGCCAGTGTGATTGCTAAAGTCCCTGCCTCTCGTTTGCCTCAGCATCCACTTATTAGTACTGATGAAGAAGCGCGTGTGCGTCATGCTCGTGGCCAAAGTTTTCCAGACTGGTTAGCCATGCGCAGCGGTGATTTTGAGGTATTTCCAGACGGCATTGCTTATCCAGAAACCAGTACGCAGGTGCGTGAAATTTTAGATCTAGCGGTTGCCCATGATTTTATCGTGATTCCTTACGGTGGTGGCACTTCGGTTGCCGGACACATTACACCGCAAAAACATGATAAAGCGATTTTGACCATTGATATGGGTCGCATGAATCAGTTAATGGATCTTAATGAAGAGAGCCAAATAGCAACTTTTGGTGCGGGTACTCCGGGGCCGCAAGTGGAAGCTCAATTACAAGCGCGCGGATATACCTTGGGCCATTACCCACAGTCGTGGGAGTTGTCGACTATTGGTGGCTGGATTGCCACGCGTTCTTCAGGGCAGCAATCTTTGCGTTATGGTCGCATTGAGCAAATGTTTGCCGGTGGTAAGTTAGAAACGTTGCAAGGCACGATGGACATTCCAACGATTCCAGCTTCTTCTGCAGGCCCAGATATGCGTGAAGTCACCATGGGCATGGAAGGGCGTTTGGGTATTTACACCGAAGTGAAAGTACGAGTGATTCGTTTAGCTCAAGAAGAAAAATTCATGGTGTGTTTTATGCCAAGCTGGGAAGCCGGTAAAGCTGTTGCCCGTGAAGTAGCACAGCAAAAAATCCCTATGTCGATGATGCGCGTTAGTAACGCGGCTGAAACCCGTGCTCATGCAAACTTGGGTACCACATTAACGCAGTTTAAGTTAATTGATGGTTATTTGCGTTTTCGAGGTCTAGACGATAACCGTTGCATGCTAACGTTTGGCGTAACAGGTACTAAGTTTCAGAATAAAGCCTCGATGAAGCAAGTTAATAAAATTCTTAGGCAGCACCGGGGTATTGGTGGTCCGTTGGCTAATATTATGGGATCTATTTGGGCTCATGGTCGTTTTAAGTTTCCGTATTTGCGTGAAACAACTTGGGCGCAAGGCATTGCGGTTGATACGTTAGAAACGTCTACCGATTGGGATAACGTTGATAACTTAATGAATGGTATGGAAGAGTCGCTGCGTACGGCCTTAAAAGACGAAGGCGAAGAGGCGATGGTATTTACCCACTTGTCTCATATTTATGGTCAGGGTTCGAGTATTTATACCACTTATTTTTTCCGTTGTGCCGATACCTATGAGGGCACGTTGTCGCGTTGGAAAAAACTAAAATCTAAAACCTGTGAGGTGATCGCTCAAGGTCGAGCCACCATCTCTCATCAGCACGGTGTTGGCCGCGATCATGCGCCTTATATGACAGCTGAAAAAGGGGAGTTGGGAATGCGGGTAATTGAAACTTTAATTAACGATTTTGATCCAGATAAGCGTTTGAATCCGGGTGTATTAATTGAAGATGGTCAGCAACAGCCATAAGTTGTTATAAATAGTAGTTATAAATAGTCGAGCAAGTAATAGCCTTGGGCGTTAATTTTATTTTATAGAGCAAACATTATGTGGCAAGAAGCATGGCAGTCGGGCAAGCGTGAACTATTGCTAAAGCGCTTACGCGAAAATAAGCAGGCGCAGTGGGATGTTGTGGTTGCTGGTGGCGGCATTACTGGAGCAGGCATTGCCCGAGAAGCCGCACGCCGCGGCTTAAGTGTGTTGTTGGTCGATCGCCAAGACTTTGCTTGGGGAACGTCAAGTCGTTCTTCTAAAATGGTACATGGAGGTTTGCGCTATATCGCTTCTGGTGACATTAAAACCACTCAGCATTCAGTATCTGAGCGTGAGCGTTTAATGAAAGAAGCGCCGGGCCTAGTCGATGAGACAGGTTATTTAATGGCGCATTATAAGGGCGTTTTTCCTGGGCCGTTCGTGTTCAATAGTTTGTTGCGTATTTATGATTTTTTAGCGGGGAAAAAATATCGGAAATTTCATAAACCACAAGCATTCGAGCGATTAAGTCCTTTAATTAATGACAATGCACTTATTGGTGGCACTCAGTTTGCCGATGCTGTTACTGATGATTCTCGCCTAGTCATACGGGTGCTGCGTGAGGCGCAAGAAGACGGTGCTGAAGTACTCAATTACATTGGCGTTGATTCTTTAGTTAAAGAAAACGGTCAGGTGGTGGGCGCGCAATTAAAAAATGCCGAAACCGATGAAGTCTACACTGTGCGGGCAAAGGTGGTGATTAATGCTACCGGCGCTTGGGCAGATGAATTGCGCGGTGAGGTGAGTGATGAAAAAAACATTCGCCCTGCTCGTGGCAGTCATTTGGTGGTTCCCAGCTGGCGCTTGCCGGTTGCGCAATCTTTTACTGCGATGCACCCCGATGATAAACGCCCTATTTTTATATTTCCTTGGGAAGGTCGAACCATTATTGGAACGACGGATTTAGATCATGAAAATATCGATAATAAAGAAGTCGCGATGACGCGAGCAGAGCTGGAATATTTAATGACAGCCGCGAGGTCTCAGTTTCCTAAAGCGGGCTTGCAAGAAAAAGACATCATTACTTCTTGGGCTGGCGTGCGTCCTTTAGTGAGCTCGGGAGCGCTTAATCCGTCAAAAGAAAAACGTAATCACAGTATTTGGACAGACAGCGGTTTGGTGAGTGTTAGCGGTGGCAAGTTAACCACGTTTCGTTTGATTGCTTTGGATGCACTTACTGCTGCCGAGCGGTATTTGCCTGGTTTTAGTGCTCGTGATTCCGGTGCTGACATGTTTACGGCGTTTAAACCGACTCATGCGTTATTTAAGTCATTGCCAGACTATTTAAAGAAGCGTTTGCAAGGCCATTACGGTATGGACGCTGATCGTTTATTGGCGCAGGCACAGCCTAATGAACTGGATGTTATTCCGGGAGCTCATGCTACTTGGGCCGAGTTACGCTGGTCTGCAAAAAACGAAGCCGTTGTACATTTGGATGATTTGCTACTGCGCCGAACTCGCATAGGGTTATTGGTTGAGCAGGGTGGCTTAATTTATAAAGATAAAATTAAAGCTATTTGCTGCCAAGAACTTAGTTGGAGCGATCAGCAGTGGCAAGTAGAGTTGGAGCGTTATCAGGTGATTTGGAATACTTATTACAGTATTCCGGCTTAGTTGACGTCGATAATAATAAAAAAAGGAAACAGCTGTGACTCAGCCGCAATATGTACTTGCCATCGATAATGGCACTCAGAGTATTCGTGCTTTGGTGTTTGATGAGCAAGGAAATGAAGTTGCTAAAAGCAAGATTCATTTGGAAGCTTATTTTTCTAACCAACCGGGTTGGGCTGAGCAAGAAGCTGACTATTATTGGCGCGCTCTGGGCGAGGCTTGCCAGAAGCTCTGGGCGCAAGGCATTGTGCAGCCAGAACAAATTCAAGGGGTGTCGCTGACAACTCAGCGCTATACCATGATCAACCTAGATGTTGATAAAAAGCCTTTGAGGCCAGCGATAGTGTGGATGGATCAGCGCAAAGCGGTTGTTGAAAAACCGCTTTCTGGCTTTTGGGGTGTCGCTATAAAGGTGGCAGGTTTAACCCATCTTATTGAAGATTTAAGAGCAAAAGCGCGTGATAATTGGCAAGCGCAAAATGAACCGGAAGTCTGGGCAAAAACCAAACATTACGTTAATTTGTCGGGTTATTTAACCTATCAATTATGCGGTGAATTAAAGGATTCTACAGGGTCGATGGTCGGTTATTTACCCTACGATTATCGCAAGCAAGATTGGGCAAAAAAGAGTGACTTGAAGTGGAAGCTGTTGACCGCCGATCGCAGCATGATGCCAGAGTTGGTTAAACCCGGTGAGCTACTGGGTAGAATCACGGCTGCAGCATCATGCCATACTGGCTTGCCAAAAGGGCTGAAAATGATTGCTGCCGCTTCAGATAAAGCTTGTGAAGTATTGGGCGCGGGTGGCAGTGATCCGCACATTGGTTGTTTAAGTTATGGCACCACAGCAACGATTAATACGACAACAAAAAAATACAGTGAAACCATTCCCTTTATGCCGCCTTATACTGCCGCTATACCGGGGCAATATAACAGTGAAATGATGGTGTATCGGGGTTTTTGGATGGTCAGCTGGTTCAAAAATGAATTAGCGCAAGCCGAGCAGCGTAAAGCAAAAGAGTTGGGTGTTGAGGCCGAGCAATTATTTGATGAGTTATTAAATCAAGTGCCTGCGGGTTCAATGGGTTTGATGATGCAGCCTTATTGGTCGCCTGGTATTCGCCAGCCAGGTCCCGAAGGTAAGGGTGCTTTTATTGGTTTTGGTGATGTGCATAAGCGTGCTCATATTTATCGCGCTATTTTAGAAGGGTTGGCGTATGAATTACGCTCGGGCAAAGAAGCCATTGAAAAGCGCAGTGGCACAAAAATAACTCGATTACGCGTTTCTGGTGGAGGTTCACAAAGCGATGCGGCCATGCAGTTAACGGCAGATATTTTTGGTATGACTGCTGAGCGCCCACATACGTTTGAAGCATCGGGCTTGGGTGCTGCGATAAATTGTTTTGTTGGCTTGGGTATTCACCCAGATTATGACGTGGCGGTTGCAAAAATGACGCGTTTAGCTGAGGTGTTCGAGCCAAATCAACCGACTGTGGAAATGTACGATCGCTTATATAAAGAGGTTTACTTGCATATGTATAAACGTTTGCAGCCTCTGTATCGCTCAATACGTGACATTACTGGTTATCCTAAAAAGTGATGTTTATTAGTAGTTGAAAAATAAAAACTAAAAGGAAGCGTTTTATTCATAAAGCTTAATCTGTGTCATTATTGTGCATCTGTTTTATTACTGTGTATCTGTTTCATTACTGTGTAGTAGAATAGTAAATTATGTCGTACGTTTGTGACTTAATTGTCTACACTAAGGTTATAGGTCGTATAAAAAGTCAAGAAGTACAGACAAACAGTACAGACAAACAGAAAAGACATTCAGTATTTGTGGAGTGGTTTATGAGTGGAATTTTAAGCTCAGTTGATGCACGTACCCAGCTAGTGGGTCAGAACAGATTAGAGTTATTGCTGTTTAGTCTTGGTGGAAGCCAGCGCTTTGCAATTAACGTATTTAAGGTGCAAGAGGTATTGAGCTTACCTCGATTAACCGAGATTCCAGATCGCCATGAGGTTGTCGTGGGTGTTACCCATTTGCGTGGTCAGACCATTCCTGTGGTGGATTTACGCCGTGCCATTAAAATGGGTAAAACCGTTATTGATGAAAACTCGACCATCATCGTTACTGAATACAATATGACCGTTCAGGCTTTTTTAGTGGCCGGTGTCGAACGCATTGTAAACATGAACTGGAACGAAATTTTACCCCCACCAACCGGTGCGGGTAGATCGCATTACTTGACCGCCATTACTCGTATGGATGATCGTATTGTTGAGATTATCGACGTAGAAAAAGTATTGGCTGAAATTACCCCGTATAACGTTGAAATCAGTGATGAGTGGATCGATGATGATCTGGTTGAGGTGATAAAAGGTAAGCAAATCTTAATTGCCGATGATTCACAAGTGGCTTTGAACCAGGTTACCGGTGTGCTTGAGAAGTTGGGCATTGAAGTGATACAGACGCACAACGGTTTAGAGGCATATCAGGTGTTACAGGCTTGGAAGGCCGAAGGTAAAGATATTGAAAAAGATGTCTTGATGATGATTACCGATGCCGAGATGCCTGAAATGGATGGTTACATGCTAACCAGTGAAATTCGTAAGGATCCAGAATTGAAGGGTATGTTTATTGTATTGCATACCTCTTTATCGGGCAGCTTCAACAAAGCAATGGTTGAAAAAGTAGGTTGTGATGGTTTCTTATCTAAATTCCAACCAGAAAAATTAACCCGTGAAGTGCAGCGAATTATTCGTAAAAAATTAGGCATCGAAAAACCTGAAGACTCACTTGAAGTTGATATCATTTAAGATTTAAGGTGTTTCAGTAAATTAGTGTAAGCCTGTGTAGGTTAATTGATACTAAACTAAACCAATGAATGGCCAATAGAAGCTGTTCGTTGGTTTTTTTTTGCCTTTTTATAATGTATTTTTTCTATAATGTCTTTTTTCTAAAATGGCTCTTATTTGCAATCATTTTTTTGCAATTCTTGTTTTTACAATTTGATTATGGAAGTTTATGTCTCCTTTTATCAGCCAATTATATATTTACCCGCTAAAGTCTTGTGCCGGAATATCCGTAAACGAGCTCTATTTTGATGAAAAAGGTCCATTATTAGATCGCCGTTGGATGCTGGTTGACCGTATTACTGGAACATTTCTGTCGCAACGCACTGTTTTAAAAATGGCACTAATACAAGCCGAGGTCATTGATGGTGCAGTTTGGGTGTATCAAGCGATGAATAAAGGGATTAATAACCGTCTGCAGCTACCTGTTATGTCGGCAAGTTGTGATGCTAGTAGAGGCGCTAATACAGGTGCTAATACAGGTGCTTTAGAGCCAACGATTACTGTTCAAGTGTGGGATGATCGCGTGCAAGCCTATGATTGCGGTGATGAAGCGGCAGAGTGGTTCAGTACGTTATTGAATACAGATTGTCGTTTAGTTTATCAGGGTGATTGCCAGCGTTTTGCCAGTGACAAATACGCAGATAAACACACACAAGTTAGCTTTGCTGATGGTTTTCCTTTGTTGGCCGTTGCCCAATCTAGTATTGATTTGCTGAATAAAGATTGTGTAGCACACCTTGATTCCACGCATTTTAGGCCCAATATTGTGGTGAGTAATAGTCTTGCGTTTGCCGAAAAGTCTTGGTCTGCGCTTACCACTCAAACCATGTTAATGAAGGTGGTTAAGCCTTGTGAACGTTGCGTTATTCCTACTATAAATCCACGGACTGCGCAGACTGAGCCCGCAATATTAACGGCGTTAAAAACACACTGCATTGATAACAATCGGATTATTTTTGGTCAAAATCTTACGTTTAAAACGTTAAATGCAGGTTTTATTGATGATAAAAATTCATTACACATTCAACAAAAGTTAAGTGTTGGTGATGTCTTGTTGATCGACTAGTGTAAAAAAATATCAAGAAAGTAGAATATCCCGTGTTAAAAATGCAAAAAAAACCACAACATAAGTTGTGGTTTTCTATTACTAAGGTTATTACCTAGGCTTTATTACGTCTATAGCTGGATAGTCTACTTAGCTGGATAGTCGCGCTTAGGCGAACCAGTGTAAAGCTGACGAGGACGACCAATGCGGTAATCGCCGCTGATCATCTCATTCCAGTGAGCAATCCAACCAGGCGTACGGCCTGTTGCAAAGATCACAGTAAACATCTCGGATGGAATGCCAATCGCTTTTAAGATAATACCCGAGTAGAAATCTACGTTTGGATATAAACCACGCTTAACAAAGTATTCATCTTCTGTTGCGATTTGCTCTAGTTTTAAAGCAATTTTCAATAGAGGATCATTCTCCATACCTAGCTCTGCCAGTACTTCATCACACGTTTGCTTCATTACTTTAGCGCGTGGGTCAAAGTTCTTATAAACACGGTGACCAAAGCCCATTAAACGGAATGGATCTTCTTTGTCTTTGGCTTTTTCAATGAAGGTGTCGATGTTTGAAACGTCGCCAATTTCTTCCAACATGTTCAATACAGCTTCGTTAGCGCCGCCGTGAGCAGGGCCCCAAAGTGCAGCAATACCAGAAGCAATACAAGCAAACGGGTTAGCGCCAGTAGAACCTGCCAAGCGTACCGTAGACGTTGATGCGTTTTGCTCATGATCAGCGTGCAATAAGAAAATGCGGTCCATAGCTTTTGCTAATACGGGGCTGATTGCTTTTTCTTCACATGGAGTATTGAACATCATGTGTAAGAAATTTTCTGAGTAGCTAAGTTCGTTACGAGGGTATATGAAAGGCTGACCCATCGAGTACTTGTAAACCATTGCCGCTAAAGTAGGCATTTTAGCAATCAAGCGGTGCGCAGAGATCAGGCGATGCTGTGGATTGCTGATATCTAAAGAGTCGTGATAAAAGGCAGACAAAGCACCAACAACACCACACATGATGGCCATTGGATGGGCATCGCGACGGAAACCATTGAAGAAATGGCTAAGCTGTTCGTTAACCATCGTGTGGTTTTTGATTGAGTTTACAAAAGATTCTTTTTCTTCTTCAGTTGGGAGCTCGCCATGAAGAAGTAAAAAACAAGTTTCTAAATAGTCAGATTTTTCAGCTAGCTGGTCGATTGGGTATCCACGATGAAGAAGGATCCCTTTGGCGCCATCAATAAAGGTAATTTTTGATTCACATGCTGCAGTTGAGACAAAACCAGGGTCATAAGTAAAAAGATTTTTGCTGGTTAAGCTGCGCACATCAACAACGTCTGGTCCTAGGGTGCCTTTATAAACAGGCAATTCTAGTTTTTCTTCGATGCCGTCGACGGTTAATGTCGCTTTAATATCAGCCATAAAGGCCTCCTGATACTGAATTTATTTGCGTTAAACGAGTTTAAAAAAGCGTTAGATGCTTAATATACTACTTAAATAAAGGGCGAAACTATAGAGCCTTGACGCAATTTGTCAATTACTCAAATACTCTGTAAAGCGCATACTTGATGTCAACTAGGGTTGCTTGGTTAGGACCTGTTAGTCTGCAACCCACGTTTTTTCTAAATATATTTACAACTAGCCCTCAATCTATACTAGTCTAATTGTTGTGATTGTGGCGCAATAAAATTGTAGAAATATTTTAGTTACGTCAGAAGTTTGTAAAACAGTGTACGGATGATTATAATTTGCCGCGACATTTACCTGTATGAACCTATGCAGTTTGTTGTTGATTATTATAAGCCAACGTTACCTGTTTAGTTTTTAAACAGTAACACTAAAATAGGGTGTAGATGAGCCGTGAATAGCAATAGACCTAAAAATCTGGATCTGACTACTATAGAGCTCCCTCTTCCTGCGAAGGCTTCTATCCTTCATCGTATCTCTGGTTTAGCATTATTTTTTGCTGTTGCCTTCATGTTGGTTGCGTTAAACGCATCCCTTGAATCAGCCGAAAGTTTCGCCGAACTAAAAGCGACGTTCGATAATAGCTTTGTTAAATTGATTACTTGGTTAATTTTATCAGCATTGGGTTACCACCTAGTTGCCGGTATTAAACACTTAGTAATGGATGCAGGCATTGGTGAAAGTAAAGAAGGCGGAAGAGTGGGTGCCATTATTACCTTGGTAGGTGGTGCAATCATGATCGCTTTAGCTGGAGTTTGGGTATGGTAGCAAGTATTACTAATCTAGGGCGCAGTGGTTTGTACGACTGGGTCATTCAACGTATAACTGCCGTGATTTTAGCAGTTTATACCCTTTTCTTGTTGGGCTTTTTGATAGCTCATCCAGATCTTCAGTACAGTGACTGGCAAGGTTTATTTGCCTGTACACCAATGAAAATTGCTAGTTTATTAGCATTGGTTTCATTATGTGCTCATGGCTGGGTTGGTATGTGGACAATCGCCACAGATTACCTGAAAACAACGGGTATTCGTTTCCTTTTCTTACTAGTAGTTGCGGCGTTTATCTTCGTATACCTAGTGTGGGGCATTGATATTTTGTGGGGAGCGTAAGTTATGTCGAACAAGATTCGTACTTTATCCTATGATGCCATCGTAATTGGTGGTGGTGGTGCAGGCATGCGTGCTGCACTTCAGTTAACAGAAGCCGGCATTAAAACCGCTTGTGTTACAAAAGTATTCCCAACGCGTTCGCACACAGTTTCTGCCCAAGGCGGCATTACTTGTGCAATCGCGTCTGCCGATCCGAATGATGATTGGCGTTGGCACATGTACGATACCGTTAAAGGCTCTGATTATATCGGTGACCAAGATGCTATCGAATACATGTGTTCGGTTGGTCCGCAAGCTGTTTTTGAATTAGAACATATGGGTCTTCCTTTCTCTCGTACAGAAGAAGGTCGTATTTATCAGCGTCCTTTTGGCGGACAATCGAAAGGCCCCAACGATTCAACGCAAGCGGCTCGTACTTGTGCTGCTGCTGACCGTACCGGTCACGCATTGTTGCATGCCTTGTATCAAGGCAACCTTAAAGGCGGTACTACTTTCTTAAATGAATGGTATGCAGTTGATTTGGTTAAGAACGCAACAGGTCAGGTTGCCGGTGTTATTGCAATTGACATCGAAACTGGCGAAACGGTTTACATTAAAGCAAAAGCAACGGTGTTGGCTACTGGCGGCGCAGGACGTATCTATCAGTCTACTACCAACGCCTTGATCAATACCGGTGATGGTGTTGGCATGGCATTGCGTGCTGGTGTACCGATGCAAGATATTGAAATGTGGCAGTTTCACCCAACAGGTATTGCGGGTGCTGGTACATTGGTTACAGAAGGTTGTCGTGGTGAGGGTGGTTACCTGATCAATAAAGACGGCGAACGTTTCATGGAGCGTTATGCGCCAAACGCGAAGGACCTTGCAGGTCGTGACGTTGTTGCACGCTCTATGGTTCTAGAAATTCTAGAAGGCCGTGGTTGTGGTCCAGAAGGCGATCATGTTTTCCTTAAGTTAGATCACTTAGGCGAAGAAACGTTAAACGCTAAGCTTCCTGGTATTCTTGAGCTTTCTCGTACGTTCGCTCACGTTGATCCTGTAAAAGCGCCAATTCCTGTAGTACCTACATGTCATTATATGATGGGTGGTGTACCGACTAATATTGGTGGCCAGGCTCTAACACAAGACGAAAATGGCAAAGATGTCATTATTGAAGGCTTGTATGCGGCTGGCGAAATCGCTTGTGTATCGGTTCATGGTGCTAACCGTTTAGGCGGTAACTCATTGCTAGACTTGGTTGTATTTGGTCGTGCAGTAGGTCTTCAAGTTGAAAAGAGCTTTAAAGAAGGCTTTGAGTCGGTTGATGCAAGTGAAGAAGATATCGAACGTGCTATGGCTCGCTTGAATCGTCTTAACAACACAACAAGTGGTGAGAGTGTTGCTACTGTTCGTGCTGATCTTCAGAAAACTATGCAATTGTACTTCGGTGTATTCCGTGATGGTCCAAGCATGGAAAAAGGTCTAGGTCTGTTAGACGAAATCGGAAAACGTGTTCGTAATACAGTTCTTGATGATAAGAGTGGCGCGTTTAACACTGCTCGTATTGAAGCACTTGAATTGGATAACTTATTCGAAACGGCATACGCAACAGCTATTGCTGCTGTTGAACGTAAAGAATCTCGCGGTGCTCACGCCCGTAATGATTATACTGAGCGTGACGATGTGAACTGGTTATGTCATTCATTGTATTTCCCAGAAACTAAGACCATTGGTAAGCGTGATGTGAACTTTGCACCTAAGACTGTGCCTGCGTTCGAAC
>OJHO01000469.1_pt1 | contig 17216 bp, 14 predicted proteins | sample 1595311 | NCBI WGS metagenome assembly OJHO01 (sample SAMN05416879, study PRJEB24817) | seawater metagenome | isolation source: Sea water | place: Canada:Atlantic | collected 2013-11 | reverse complement strand
CTCTTGTCTCGTGGGCTCGGAGATGTGTATAAGAGACAGATCGCATACAAGGTACTGTTAATTCTGGTGAAAAAGTAGAGTTAACTGGCAATTCAAATAATGATTACAGCGAAATCATTACTGATAAAGACCGAATAGGTTGGATCGAAAGCAAGCATGTTTCAACCAAACCAGGCATGCGTTATGTTATCGCTGACTTAAATGAAAAACTCGCTAGTTTTCAATCAGGCAAAAGTGACATGACTCAGCAACTTAATGATGCCATTTTAGAAATTGACACATTAAAGTCTGAACGCAGTGATCTACAAAACAGCATTTCTGCACTCAACATGGACTTAACACAAACAAAATCACAATTGAAAAATCAAGACACTAGTATTAAAAAACAATGGTTTTTTAATGGCGCAATCGTCTTAGGTATTGGTTTACTATTTGGTTTGATCTTACCGCGTTTATTTTCAAAACGTAAATCTAGTATGGAAAACTGGGGCTAACTTTTAAATTAGAATTTAAAAGTTAGGCTAAATATCACTTAAAGAACTGAAAATCTTATTTTGAAATTACATAAATTATCTTACACGCTATTTTTGTTTTGCTTTTTCACGTCTGCAGAACCTTGGATTGATACATCAAATATTTATCTTAGATCAAGTATTCAACAACTTGCTGATGCAGGCCACATAAAAACACCCGTTACTACATTTCCATTAATGTGGCTCGATATTGGGCGTGACTTAAAGCATGTTGATTACTCTTCTTTAAATAGCTCGGAAAAACAAGCCTTTGATTATGTAAATCATCAATTTCGAATGGCAAAAAATAACAGCAAAAAAGAAGCTTCAATTTCATTGTTTATATACCAAATTATAAAAAAAGCGATAAACATAACAACGGCAATAAAAGCAAAGCCGTTTTTATAATGAGCGTCCGTAATTTTCAACTTAGCGATTCCTTTTCAACTATACATTAGATATAAAACTTAATAATTAACACAGCTTAGTGCTTAGCGATGCCTTAATCACTTTGCCTTCATTTATGTCTGCGTTAATCGTACAGCTTGCACCATTAATTAAGTTTAAATTAGGTGCAACATGCCCAATATCAGCATCAAACAGTACGGGGAAAATACATTTACCAAGTGCTAATTCTATTGCTTGGTAATAATCAATCTGCTTATGGGGGCTATCAATAACGGCACTGCGACCAAGTATAATACCGTTTACATCAGTAAGTACGCCATTTAGTTTTAATGCAATGAGACTACGTGCTACGGCTGTTGGGCTTAACTCTGCGTTTTCTAGAAAGAGCACAAGCCCCTCTGGTGCATATTCTTGTTTAAAGCGATGTAAATCGAGGTAAGGCGAGCCAAGCAACAAGTTAAGCGTGTCTAAACAACCGCCAAAAAGCCGGCCTGTAATTTCTAATTTACGCGCATCTTTGTAATTTAAGCATTGCCATTGCGTTGGCTCAGTAAGTTCAAACAACGCATCAGGGTCGCTCTCATAATTAATTAATTTAGTTTGGTATGAAGTTGAAGGTACTTGTTCAAATTGCTCGCCTTTGGTGAGCGCTAAAACGTGAAAAACATTTACACAATCATGATCAGTTTCATTTGGATGTAGCTGCATTAAATTAGCAGTATGAAGGGTTGCCCAACCACAACGAGAAGTGAGCACACACGCTAATGTACTAACATCAGAGAACCCCACTAGCCACTTAGGTTTAGCCGTTTTCACTATGTTGAAGTCAATATATTGCAAAACGTCTAGCGCAAGCTCTCCACCCCATGGCGGCATAATTGCCGCTATATTTTCGTCGGTAAGAAAGTGCATTAGCTCTAAAGCTCGATCTTTAGCGCTAATATTTTTCCTCACACTATTACCTTCAATTACTTTATACCCTAGCGACTTTAAACCATTTAGCACAGTGTCTAATCGTGTTTGAAAGTGATTATCAACACCTGAAGAAAACGCACAAATTGCAATATTATCATTAGGTTTAAGTGGCTCAGGAAAATTAATTAAGGACATCAGTACTCTCAATCATTAGGATATAGTCAACCTAACGTACCCAATAAAGTAAACAAAGTCGAGATTATTAAAGGCATAAAAAAACCGATGTAATCACATCGGCTTTTATGTAAACGCTAAAGTGAGGATATATTAAAGGTACTCAACTTCAATGATTTCGTATTCAACGTCGCCCTTTGGTGTTTTAATGGTGACTGCATCATCCATTTGTTTACCAATCAAACCACGAGCTATAGGTGAGTTAACAGAGATTAAGTTATTTTTAATATCTGCCTCATCATCGCCAACTATTTGGTATTTAACTTCGGCATCAGTTTCTACATTAACAATAGTTACTGTGGTACCAAAAATAACCTTACCGGTGTTAGGCATTTTAGTTACGTCGATTATTTGAACATTTGAAAGTTTAGCTTCAATTTCTTGAATACGACCTTCACAAAAACCCTGTTGCTCACGCGCAGCGTGGTACTCAGCGTTTTCTTTTAAGTCACCGTGTTCACGCGCATCAGCAATATCAGCGATGATTTTAGGACGGGTAACTGTTTTTAATTCGTTAAGCTCTTTACGCAGTAAATCTGCGCCACGAACTGTCATCGGAATTGTTTGCATATTTTCTCACTTAACACCAAGGCCTAATTAGGCCTTGGTACATTTCCTTAGTTCAATCGCAGGTGTAGCTCTTGAACTGACGCCACTTTACTGCGGTCATCTGCTTTGTTAGCAGTACAGTTAGCGAATGCCGCGTTCAAGGTAGTCGTATAATTGGTTTTATTTTGCAATGCACCACGACGTAACACCTTCGAATCTTCGATCGCTTGGCGACCTTCGGTGGTATTAACGATATAGCTGTATTCTTTATTCTTAATGTAATCAAGAATATGTGGACGACCTTCGTAAACTTTGTTTACGCGACGAACGTTAATACCCGCTTCTTCAAGCGCTTTGGCTGTGCCACCTGTTGCGTCTAATTCAAAACCTAACTCAGTCATGATTTTAGCTAATTCAACAATACGTGACTTATCGCTATTACGAACAGATAATAACGCGCGACCACCGCGTGGTAAAGTATTGCTTGCACCTAATTGTGCTTTTGCGAATGCTTCGGCGAAAGTATCACCAACACCCATTACTTCACCTGTTGAGCGCATTTCTGGGCCACGGATAGGGTCTACACCTTGGAACTTAGCAAACGGTAAAACCACTTCTTTAACGCTGTAGTAAGGAGGGATAATTTCTTTAGTAATGCCTTGGCTTGCTAAAGATTGGCCCGCCATACAACGTGCAGCTACTTTTGCAAGTGCAACGCCGGTGGCTTTAGATACAAATGGAACCGTACGCGCAGCACGTGGGTTAACTTCAATTAAATACACTTTGCCATCTTTTACTGCAAACTGTGTATTCATTAAGCCTACAACACCCAGTTCAAGAGCCATATCGGTTACTTGCTTGCGCATTACATCTTGCACTTCTTGCGATAAAGAATGTGCTGGTAATGAACAGGCAGAGTCACCAGAGTGAACACCAGCTTGCTCAATGTGTTCCATAATACCGCCAATGATTACTTGCTCGCCGTCACATATTGCGTCAACGTCAACTTCAATTGCGTTATCTAGGAAGTGGTCTAATAAAACAGGTGCTTCATTTGAAGCTTGAACCGCTTCGGTCATGTAACGGCGTAAATCGTCTTCGTCGTATACAATTTCCATTGCACGGCCACCTAATACATATGATGGGCGAACAACCAGCGGGAAACCAATTTCAGCTGATTTTAAAATAGCTTCTTCAGTTGATGTAACCGTTGCGTTTTCTGGCTGCAGTAAGTCTAAACGCTCTACTAACTGTTGGAAGCGCTCACGGTCTTCTGCACGGTCAATCGCATCTGGTGAAGTACCAATTACTGGCACGCCATTGGCTTCTAGCTCACGTGCTAGTTTAAGTGGTGTTTGACCACCGTACTGCACGATAACACCTTTTGGCTTTTCAACACGTACAATTTCTAGTACGTCTTCAAGCGTAATTGGCTCAAAGTAAAGTCGATCAGATGTATCGTAATCGGTAGATACAGTTTCGGGGTTACAGTTAACCATGATGGTTTCGTAACCGTCGTCACGAAGTGCAAGCGCAGCATGTACACAACAGTAATCAAATTCAATACCTTGGCCGATACGGTTAGGACCGCCACCAATAACCATGATTTTATCTTTGTCTGTTGGGTTAGCTTCACACTCTTCATCATACGATGAGTACATGTAAGCGGTGTCTGAACTAAATTCTGCAGCACACGTATCTACACGCTTGTACACTGGCACAATATTTAGCTGATGACGTTTTTTACGAATTTCAGCTTCTGACACACCAGCAATTTCAGCAATACGCGGGTCGGCAAAGCCTTTACGCTTAAGCTTGCGTAAAAAATCTGCATTAAGGCCAGCCATTCCGCCTTCAGCGATTCTTGCCTCATCTTTTAAAATGTCTTCAATTTGAACCAAGAACCAGCGGTTAACTTTAGTCAGCTCGTAAACGTCTTCAACGCTCATACCGTGTCGCATTGCATCTGCAATGTACCAAATACGCTCAGCGCCTGGCTCACGTAATTCACGGATGATTTTTTCTTTTGCCTTAGGGTCATCAAGTGCAACAATTGGATTAAAACCCGTTGCGCCAACTTCAAGACCACGTAATGCTTTATGCAATGACTCTTGTTGGTTACGACCAATTGCCATTACTTCGCCAACTGATTTCATTTGCGTGGTTAAACGGTCGTTAGCACCGGCAAATTTCTCAAAGTTAAAGCGAGGTATTTTAGTTACAACGTAATCAATTGAAGGCTCAAAAGAGGCTGGTGTTTTACCGCCAGTGATATCGTTTTGAAGTTCGTCAAGCGTGTAGCCTACTGCAAGTTTTGCTGCAATTTTAGCAATTGGGAAACCCGTTGCTTTAGAGGCTAGTGCCGATGAGCGCGATACACGTGGGTTCATCTCAATGATAACCATACGGCCATCTTTAGGGTTAATACCAAATTGTACGTTAGAGCCACCGGTTTCAACACCAATCTCACGCAGTACTGCCATAGAGGCATTACGCATAATTTGGTATTCTTTGTCGGTTAACGTTTGCGCTGGTGCAACAGTGATTGAATCACCTGTGTGCACGCCCATTGGGTCAAAGTTTTCAATAGTACAAACAATAATACAGTTGTCTTTTTTGTCACGAACAACTTCTGTTTCGTACTCTTTCCAACCAATCAGTGATTCATCAATTAGTAATTCGTTAGTAGGTGACAGGTCTAAACCACGCTCACAAATTTCTTCAAACTCTTCCATGTTGTAAGCAACACCGCCACCGGTGCCACCCATGGTGAAAGAAGGACGAATGATACACGGTAAGCCTATGCGGCTCATTGTATCTTTAGCTTCTTCCATTGAGTGTGCTATCTCTGCACGAGGACACTCAAGCCCAATATTTTTCATTGCAGTGTCAAAGCGTTCACGGTTTTCGGCTTTGTCTATTGCATCAGCTGTTGCGCCAATTAACTCTACGCCATGCTTAGCCAATACACCGTGCTTATCTAAATCAAGTGCACAGTTTAATGCTGTTTGACCGCCCATAGTAGGCAGGACTGCATCTGGCTTTTCTTTTTCGATGATTTTTTCTACTACTTCCCAGTGAATAGGTTCGATGTATGTTGCATCAGCCATTTCTGGGTCGGTCATAATCGTTGCTGGGTTTGAGTTAACAAGGATAACTCTATAGCCTTCTTCTCTGAGTGCTTTACACGCTTGTGCACCAGAGTAGTCAAATTCACAAGCTTGACCAATAACAATTGGGCCTGCGCCTAAGATAAGAATGCTTTTTATGTCGGTACGTTTTGGCATTATTACTCCAAGTTAAATTAGTGTTTACGCGCTTGCATCAAATCGATGAAGTGGTCAAATAATGGGGCTGCATCATGCGGGCCAGGACTTGCCTCAGGGTGACCCTGAAAACTAAATGCTGGCTTATCTGTACGATGAATACCCTGAAGCGTACCGTCAAACAGTGATTTGTGTGTTGCACGAAGCGTGCTTGGTAGGCTTGATTCTTGGGCTGCAAAACCATGGTTTTGCGCTGTGATCATCACTACATCGCGGTCTAGATCTTTAACTGGGTGATTACCACCATGATGGCCAAATTTCATTTTTTCTGTTTTAGCACCTGAAGCAAGCGCTAATAACTGGTGACCTAAACAAATACCAAAAATGGGTGTGTCGGTTTCTAAAAATGATTTTATCGCGTCAATTGCGTATGTACATGGCTCAGGATCGCCAGGGCCATTAGATAAGAAAATACCATCGGGGTTTAATGCGAGTACGTCAGCAGCACTAGTTTGTGCAGGTACTACGGTAAGTTTACAACCACGGTCAACAAGCATACGTAATATATTACGCTTAACACCGAAGTCATAGGCTACAACATGAAACTTTTCATCGGCGGTATCTAAGGTTTTAAACCCCTCGCCTAATGTCCAGCTTGATTCGCGCCACTCAAAATTTTCCTTGGTTGAGACAACTTTTGCTAAATCCATACCTTTTAAGCCTGGGAAGGCTTGCGCGGCTTGTAGCGCTTTTTGTTCGTCTAGTTCGTCACCAGCAATAATACAACCATTTTGAGCGCCTTTGTCGCGCAAAATACGGGTTAGCTTTCTGGTGTCGATGTCCGCAATACCTAAAATATTACGTTCTTTCAAGTAATCATCTAACGATTGCTCGTTACGAAAATTACTTGCTAGCAGTGGCAAATCACGGATCACTAGGCCTTTAGCCCATATTTGATTCGCTTCTTCGTCTTCGCTGTTGGTACCCGTATTACCGATATGTGGGTACGTCAAAGTTACGATTTGTTCCGCGTACGAAGGGTCAGTCAAAATTTCTTGATAACCAGTCATAGACGTATTGAATACCACTTCACCGACTGACATGCCGTCAGCGCCGATTGCAGTACCGCGAAACACTGTGCCGTCTTCTAGGACTAACAGAGCGGATTTAGTCAAGTTAAACCTCCTAACAGTAAAAAACGGGAGTAAGCAAATTGCTTATCACCCCGCCAATACCCAGAGGGATCGTCAAAACCAGATTTTGTATGAGATTAAATTGTTTTACGCAGTCTTAAATGAGGCCGATATAACCGCTAAATCTTCAACATTTTTTCTTGCCTAAAACTCTTATCATTCCCACTGAACCCCTGATTTTACTAGCCACTTGGGTATAATTGGAAACACGCATTTAGTAATTTTTGGCAAATTGGCTGTATACTACATGATGTTGAGTTTTAGGTCTAACATTATTTGGTAAATCACAACAAATAAGTGCTTTTAGCTAAAATTAGACCCAAACACCCAAAATAGATACTAAACTACTTTAAATCGAGCACATCTTGCATGTCATAAAGTCCTACCGGTTTATTTTGCAACCAGCTTGCAGCTCTTATAGCGCCTAGCGCAAAGGTCATTCTCGAACTTGCTTTGTGCGTTAATTCAAGCCTTTCCCCCATTGTGGCAAAATAGGCGGTATGTTCACCTACTATGTCACCTCCTCTTAGGACTGAATAACCAATTTCGTTTTGAGATTTTTCAGTTTCAATTTGGCTTCGATCGTATACAGCAACCTCTTCGTGGTTCCATCCTTTTGCATCTGCAATTGACTCACCAATTGCCAGAGCCGTGCCCGATGGCGCATCGATTTTATGACGGTGATGCGCTTCAAATATCTCAATATCTAAATCGTCACCGAACTTAGTGGCAGCCGTTTGAACTAAATTTAGTAAAACATTTACACCAACACTGTAGTTACGAGCAAATACAATAGGTATATGTTTAGCAGCATTTTCTAATAATGCCATGTCATCGGCCGTTAAACCTGTTGTGCCAATAACTAAAGGGAGAGATTGTTCAACAGCACGCTTTAAGTGGCTACGCATACCGTCTGGCAGGGTGAAATCAATTAAAACATCAACACTTTCGAGCGTGTTTTCGTCGCTAAAACATACGTTTTTATCAGCAGCGCTATTTATTTGGTTTACATTAACTCCAATTAACGATGACCCACTGCGAACATAGGCGCCTGTTAGTTGTGTTTGCTCTTTTATTGTTGCGGCTTCCAATAAAGCTAAACCCATTCTGCCATTAGCACCAAAAACACCTATTCGAATCATCACTATGCCTTAATTTATTTTTGTTTAAACCGTAAACCGATCGTTTTGTATATATTGAGTGTATATATCGCTCAGTTAACATCAATCACTGAAAGTAACGTACTTAGTAGATTTTATCTAAAAGTCATGTAATAGTCAGTCAACCCTTTAATAAAAGAATAATAACAATACCAGTTTACTTTAGCCATCTATACATTTAAACTTCCCCTTCGCGTCGATTTGGTCTTTGGCTTGCGGGCGCTGCATTGTTCTACTATTTGTTAGCTTTTAACAACGTAGATAGACTTGCTAAATTCAGCTAAAAGAGGAATTTTTGGCTGTGGTAATTAATTGGTTCCGAGGATTATGATGCAGCCATCATTTAATAAAAACAAAGCAATACTTTCTTTACTACCCCTACTAACATTTGTAGCCCTATTTTTAGGTTCTGGTTTATACCTGCAATCTCAAGGGGTTGATTACGCTTTTTATCAACTCCCAGCACCGGTGGCAATATTACCCGCCATTATGCTTGCCTTTATACTTAATAAAGGCACTGTTAATCAATGTGTTGAAACCTTTATAAAAGGCGCTGGGCATAACAACATTATTACGATGTGTTTAATTTACCTGCTTGCTGGTGCTTTTTCTGCAGTGGCCAGTGCAACAGGGGGTGTTGACGCAGTAGTTAATGCGGGTTTATCACTGATACCGCCTGCTCTATTACTTCCTGGTTTATTTTTAATTGCCGCGGTTGTATCTACAGCCATGGGCACATCAATGGGTACTATTGGGGCGATTGGCCCAATTGCTTATGCGGTGTCGATCAAAACAGGCATAGACCCAGCCCTTATGGCGGGTACTATTGTGTCAGGCGCTATGTTTGGCGATAACTTATCAATTATTTCAGATACCACGATTGCGGCTACACGTACGCAAGGTTGTGAAATGAAAGATAAATTTAAAGAAAACCTTAAAATTGCAGTACCAGCCGCAATTTTAACAATCGGTTTATTGTTTTACCTTACGCCTGCAGCGCAAGTGGTCGAAACCCAAGATTACGATATTTGGTTAGTGCTACCTTATGCCTTTATTTTAGTTCTCGCCGTAGCAGGTCTAAATGTATTTGTTGTGTTATTTAGCGGTATTATATTTGCTGCATTAATGGGCTTTACCGGTAGCTACGAAGGGTCTAGCTTTGTTAAAGATATTTATCAAGGTTTTACCGATATGCAGGAAATATTTTTACTTTCTATGTTTATTGGTGGTCTTTCTGAATTTATTCGCATTAACGGTGGCCTTGATTACATTGCCCAAAAAATTCAAGCCATTACTAAAGTAATTGCTAAATGGCACCGAAAAGTAGCTGACCAACTTGGCATTGCAGCCCTAGTCATGACAAGTAACATTTGTATTGCTAATAATACCGTTTCAATTATTGTGGCGGGTCCTATTGCTAAAAAACTCGCTGACGATGGTGAAATTAGTGGCAAACGCTCTGCAAGCCTACTTGATATTTTTGCTTGTGTAACTCAGGGCTCTTTACCTTATGGAGCACAAGCACTTTTACTTGGCGCTACGTTTAAAATTAGCCCTTGGGAAGTCTCAACATCGTCTTATTATTGTTTCATTTTAGCATTTACCGCTATAGCAATAATTTGTTTGCGTCGTAATAAAGCTTAAAACCTTTGCCCCACTGTTGCAGCTTAAAAATAAGCTGCAACATATTACTCTACATATTAATCACTTTTGCTATAATGCGCGCTTTCGCGTGTCACTCAAGTTATAGTTAAATACAAATTATGAAATTAAATAAAATACTCTCCTTTTTTACCCTTACATCCATTGCTTTATCGTCTTCTGCTTTTGCCGCTAATTGGAGCAGCACAGCATTACACATTAACAATGGCGACCAAAAAAACCCTTTTACTGAGCAAGAGTCAGATACCACGGTTTACTCAGTTCAACATGCATCGGGTTACGATTACGGCGACAACTTCTTTTTCATTGATTACAGTAAAGACGATAAAGCTGACGGCTATCAAGATAGCGATTTTTACGGCGAATGGTATTCAACTGTTAGCTTATCGGCGCTCAGCGGTGAAAAAATTGGCACCGGTGCGTTATTAGATGTTGGCCTCACTGGCGGTATAAATATTGCTGGCGATGCTAAAATGGTGAAATACCTGCCGGGTGTTAAATTAAGCTGGGATGTACCAGGTTTTAACTTCTTTCAAACGATAGTAACAGCCTATATTGACGACAGCGAAGGTGTTGCTAAAGGTGGTGCCCCCATAGAAACAAATAGTTGGATGTTTGATGTAGCTTTTGAATACCCTTTTACTATTGGCTCACAAAAGTTCAGCTTTAAAGGTCACGCAGAATACATTGCAGAACGTGAAGACGAATTTGGAAACGATGTAGAGGCATGGATACTCGCACAACCTATTTTAGTATGGGACATGGGTCATGCCTTTGAAATGAAAGAAAATACGTTGCTACTCGGCATGGAGCTTCAATACTGGCATAACAAGCTAGGAACTGAAGTGACAGAGTCAGTTCCGCAAATACATTTAGAGTGGACCTTTTAAGCAATTACACTGCGTTAAAATCACATAAATTGGAGCCCTATTAAGCGCTCCTTTTTTTATGCCATAAAAGTATTTAATTGAATGGCTGTAAATACTTAGTTATTGTCGTATTTCTTTTAAGCCTCATGCTTTACCTTTGAAGGAATAATGAAATGATGTCAATTAAAGTGATGTGTTTTGCTGCCCTGTTAGCTTTAACTAATAATGCTTTAGCAAGTAGTGAAGTAAATACAGAGTCCCTATCTTACGATGCCCTTTTAAGCAGTTATCAATATGACTTTAAAGTAAATTACTTTAGCGTTGAATCACAAAAGCAGTCTTTAAAGATGGCGTATATTTACCTAAAGCCTACCAAAGAAAAGATGCCTACCGTGACACTCATGCACGGCAAAAATTTTAATGCTGATTATTGGACGACTACAGCGCAGTACTTACAATCGCTTGGCTTTGGTGTATTAATTCCTGATCAAATTGGCTTTGGTAAATCATCTAAACCCACTAATTATCAGTATTCGTTTGCATCGCTTGCCTACCATACACATGCGTTAATTGCCTACCTTAACTTAAAACAAACAATTGTAGTTGGCCATTCTATGGGCGGCATGTTGGCAAGTCGCTTTGCTTTAATGTATCCCAATACAACAATTAAATTGGTTTTGCTTAACCCTATAGGGCTTGAAAACTACTTACATTATGTTGAATACAAAGACACCAACTTCTTTTATAAAAATGAGCTTGCTAAAACGCCCAAGGGCGTAAAAAAATATCAGCAAAAAAACTATTACGATGGTAAATGGAACGCTAAATATTCAGCATTAACGAACTTTATTACTGGGCAAATACAAGGGCCGGACAAAGCTCACATGGCGTGGGTTAATGCTAAAACATACGATATGATTTTCACTCAACCGGTTATTACTGAATTTAAAGACTTTGCCGTGCCAGTTGAGTTAATTATTGGTACCCGTGATAGAACAGGACCAGGCCGAAACTGGAAAAAAACCGGTGTAGATTATGAGCTTGGTCGATACGATAAGTTAGGCAAAAATGCCGTATCGCTTATCCCCAATGCTAAATTATATGAACTCGATAATTTAGGCCACTTACCACATATAGAAGACTTTGAGCGCTTTAAAACTGTATTTAAAGAAGCACTCGCTGCTGAATAACCCACATAAATACACATAACCCACAAAATAAAACCCCTGAAAGTATTTACATTCAGGGGTTTTATTTTATTAGCGCATCAACACTATACGCCACTGCTTTATACTTTTAAAAGCTCAACTAAAGTGTGCACTGTGGCCTTTTTCCTTGTGAGTTTGCAGTACTTTGCTCACTTAGTGCTTTTGTCATTTGCGACTGCAAATTATTAATACGACTCGTTGGTGCTGGGTGAGTAGACAAAAATTCAGGCGTTGAACCGCTTCCCGCTTTACTCATGTTTTCCCAAAGCGTAACCGACTCTTTTGGGTTAAAACCCGCCTTTGCCATTAAATCAAGACCAATGGTGTCGGCCTCAGATTCATGAGAACGGCTAAACGGTAAAACCACACCATATTGAGCGCCTAATCCGAGCCCTTGCATAATTTCATTACGGTACTGCACGTTACCCATTTCAAGCGCAACACTACCCAATTGCATTCCTGTACTTAACAACGAGCTTTGTGATACACGTTCATTAGAGTGTTCTGCAATTACATGTCCTACTTCATGCCCTAAAACGGTAGCGACTTGATCTTGATTAGTCGCTATTTTTAGTAACCCGGTATGAACACCAATGTAACCGCCAGGCAAAGCAAATGCATTTGCTGAATCATCTTCAAATACCACCACTTCCCAGTTTTGAGATGCATACTCATTAGGTAAAACGGCAATTACTTTTTCAGCAATACAATTTACATATGTATTGGTTTTTGAATCTTTATTAATTGGCTGATTTTTTTTCATGTCAGCAAAGCTAGCTGTACCCATTTCGCTCATTTGCTGATCCGAATAAAGCGCTATTTGAGTACGCCCTGTTGGCGATGTTTTACACCCTGCTAAAACAGCCGTTGCTACTAGTGCCAATACCAATTTTTTCATTGTATTACCTTAAGTCATTAATACTGCAAGTAGGATAGCAAACACAGTGCCAGTTTAAAATCATTGGTTTAAGGTAAGTACTTTGCGGTGAAGTAAGTAACGTTCCGGCTAAACTACGTTTATACATATACAATGCCCTGCTACACTATAGCCCTTGTTTTAGTTACCTTGAGTTTATGTATGGGCGCCTCGTCTACGTCTTTCAACACCCGTATTTTATTACCTTTATTGGCAAGTATTGTCGCTATTACACCCCTTGCAATTGATATGTATTTGCCCGCAATGTTGGTTATTGCGAACAATTTACAAACAAGTATGCCAAATGTACAAATATCGCTAAGTATTTATTTGGCAGGTTACTCATTGGGCATGTTATTTTTTGGCCCTATAGCGGATCAAATTGGCCGCCGGAAACTGGCTAAAATTGGTTTAACATTATTTGGTTTAACCTCTACTGCGTTAGCATTCACAACAGAAATTCATACTTTTTGGGCACTAAGGGCAATACAAGCATTCACTGGTGCTGCAGCTACGGTGGTCGTGCCAGGAATTATTAGGCATATTTATCAGCAAAATACGGCAAAAGGTATGTCGTATGTATCGATGATCATGATGGTTGCACCATTAATAGCACCGTCTGTAGGCTCTTTTATTTTAGGGTTTTCTGTTTGGTCTACCATATTTTTAGTATTAGCAGCTTACAGCTTTATAATACTTGTGTTTGTGCAAGTATATTTAATTGATATACCTATTCATACCAGTGAAAAAAAAGGGTTAGCCTTATTTTTTGACAGTTATAAAACTGTGTTGAGTAATACCGATGCACGCGCCGATATTTTAAGCTCAATGTTTGTATCGTTTGGCTTTTTTTGCTTTTTAACCTCAGTGCCTTTTATTTATTTAGACTTATACAAAGTGTCGGAGCAACTGTTTGGGATATTATTTGCCTTTAACGTGATGGCATTAATGTTTGGTAACTTTTTAAATACGCGTATTGTGCCGCGTATTGGTTCACGCAAAATGTTATATGTTGGATTGGTATGCGGCTTTATATCAGGATTGTGCCTTTTAACTTTTAGTATTTTACATTTATCGCTTTATTATATAGTGGCAGCAATTGCACCATTAATGATGAGTTTAGGGGTCACTGCCAGTAATGCTGATTCGTTAATACTCATGAAGTTTGAAAAAAATACCGGCACGGCTACTGCTGTTATTGGTACGCTTAGGTTTGGCAGCGGTGCCTTGGTAGGCCCCATTCTTGCTGTTATGCATGCTCAAAGCTCTGTGCCGTTTTCGAGCCTCATGTTTAGCGCGGTACTACTGACGATATTAGTGCAAATAATTCATTTTAAAAAAGACAAAAAAAATGCCTCAATTTGAGGCATTTTTAAAGTGTTAAACGGCTAAATTAAGCGTCAGCCGCTTTTGAAACCATAACCATTGCCGGGCGTAATAAACGTCCATTTAATGTGTAGCCTTTTTGCATAACAGCAAGCACAGTGTTTGGTGTTACATCGTTGCTTGGCTGAATTGACATAGCTTGATGGAACTCTGGGTTAAATTGCTCGCCTTGTGGGTTAACAATTTCAACACCGAATTTAGCAACAGCATCGTTAAAGCTTTTAACCGTCATATCAATACCTTCAAGCAACGGCTTTAACGTTTCGTTTTCTTTATCAGAAAACTCAATAGCGCGCTCAAGATTATCAATCACAGGAAGTAATTCGTTAGCAAACTTTTCAAGTGCAAATTTGTGTGCTTTTTCTACATCTTGTGCAGCACGACGGCGAATGTTGTCAACGTCAGCAGCGGCACGGATCACACCGTCTTTTTGGTCTGCAATAGTTTGCTTAGCAGCTTCTAGCTCTGCGTAAAGCATCGCAATTTCAGCTTCAGGGCTTTGTTCTTCTGCATGTTGTTCAGCGGCATCCACAGCTGCTTCTACATCTGCTTGCATTTGTTCAATTTCTTCGTTTAGTTCTACTTCTTGCTCTGGGTTTTGTGTCTGCTCAGACATAAAATACATGCTCCAATTCTTTTCAATTGCGGTAATTATGGGGATTGAATAAAAAGATTCAAGAGTTCGATGACTCAATTAATTTAAATTCTTGGATTATTTGTTCTATTTGCGCTGATTTTGGGCAGATTATACAAAAGCGGCTTTGGTATTCTTGGTTTTGAAAGTAAGGAACGCTGATGGTTATTAGATCGTTACATTCACTAAACGGAAGTTTTTTACCGCTGATCACCGAAACACCATTTTTAAATGCCAGTGCATCTTCAACAAAATTTAGAAATGACACGCCTATATTTAGGCTTTGCTCACAATTTATTTTTTTATAAAGGTAGTTTTCACCCACAACAATACTATTGTCTGAACCTAACTTTTGACTTAGCTGCCGTGTCCATTGAGTAAGTGAATCATGACAGTTTTTAGGCGCTGTGTTTGCCATTGCTTGCATTCTATACAAGCCTTCCATCAATGTTTGTTGACTAAATACTGTATTTAACCACGTTGCAAACTGGTAACGAACCGTATCTGAAGCATCATGTGGTTTATCAATGCAAATATTATGGCTTTGGCCTGCTCGATCGATCAATAAAATAAGCCAATCGGTAGAATCAAAATCAAGTACTTCAACCCTAAATACATGCTGTGAGCTCACTTGCGGTAAACCAACACAACAGCACACCTGATACTTTTGACTCAAGCCATGTGCCAATTCAACTAGCTGTGCTTGCTCTGGCTCCCAGTAACTAGCAATATCTGATAATGGAAAAAACTCATCAAACCAATAATTAAACCCTTCATCTGTAGGTACTCGTCCTGCAGAAGTGTGGGGGGAATACAATAAACCTACTTTTTCAAGACGGGCCATTGCATTACGAACGGTTGCTGAACACACAGCCATGCTTTTTAGCTTGGCAATTTTTGTTGATGGAACGGGCAATCCCTCACCGTTACAGTACATGTTCATTACAGCTGAAAATATTTGCTGATCGCGCGGATTTAATTTCATGATATCTACATCTTGTTGCATGTAAGGTATATCGGGGCATTTGCTGCTATTTCAAGTCATTTCCCCTTTGTTGAACAATATAAAACAAATTTATTTTAAACTAAATTGAATCATACTCATTTAGGTAAAATCTGTATTTTCAAACACTTTGCTTTTGAGTTACTCTACAAACATCAAAATTTTTAGTGTGCAGATTATGAACTCTCCTTTCAATACTATTGGCCTTATTGGCAAACCAAACCACCCAAAAGCGGCTGCCACTTTGCAGCGTTTGCATACATTTCTACTGGCACTTGGTTTTGAAGTGATTGTTGAAAAGCGCACTGGCGGACAGTTAGTCGATGTACCCAAAGAAAACCTTGTTAAACTGGTTGATTTAGGAGAGCAAGCCGACCTTGCAATTGTGGTTGGCGGTGACGGAAACATGTTAGGAGCTGCACGCGTGCTTGCTCGTTTTAACATTGCTGTAATTGGCGTTAACCGAGGTAACCTTGGTTTTTTAACCGACTTAAACCCTGAAGGTTTTGAAGCTAGCCTAGAGCATGTTCTAAGTGGTGAGTATATTGAAGAAAATCGCTTTTTATTGGAAGTAGAAGTTTATCGTCACAATGAACTAAAAAGTGCCAATTTAGCGGTAAACGAAGCCGTATTGCATGCAGATAAAGTGGCTCATATGATTGAGTTTGAGGCATTTATAAATAGCGACTTTGTATTCTCTCAGCGCTCTGATGGGCTAATTGTATCTACGCCAACAGGATCAACTGCTTACTCACTCTCTGGTGGCGGTCCAATATTAACGCCTGAACTAAATGCAATATCTTTGGTGCCTATGTTTCCGCACACGTTATCAAGCAGGCCATTAGTGGTAGATGCCGATAACGAAGTGAGGCTAAAACTTAGTTTAGACAATACTGACAGCTTGCAAGTCAGCTGCGACAGCCACGTTGTGCTTGCCGTTTTACCTGGTGATGAAGTCGTCATTAAAAAAGCAGATAAAAAATTGCGGTTAATTCATCCAAAAAACTACTCTTACTACAACGTTTTACGTACGAAATTAAATTGGGGCAGTCGTTTATACTAATTTTATTGCTAAAGCGTTGTCTTTAGCGCAAAATGCAGATTACAACAATAATACACCAATTTTTAGGAACAAATAGCAATGACATATGTCGTTTTTTTTGCCTTGCTACTGTTAATTACACTTCTAGCAACCTACTTAAAAATAGAAAGCAATCGTCGCAAAGCAATTGAAGCTCAAAAAAAGCAATTTCTGTCTCTTATACACATCTCCGAGCCCACGAGACAAGAGGCAATCTCGT
>OJHO01000467.1_pt1 | contig 17269 bp, 13 predicted proteins | sample 1595311 | NCBI WGS metagenome assembly OJHO01 (sample SAMN05416879, study PRJEB24817) | seawater metagenome | isolation source: Sea water | place: Canada:Atlantic | collected 2013-11 | reverse complement strand
GGCTCGGAGATGTGTATAAGAGACAGAGGTTACACAGCGTCGCTCACCTAACAGCTTATATTCTGAAGCGTTTGCTACCTTTGGTGCTGACGATGTTTATGACCAAAAACACGCTGAAGGCTTTATTCGCCTATTCAGCTTGTCAAGTCGTATCACAGCATTAAAGCAAGCAGATTCAAGCGTTAACAATGATAAATAACGATCAATAACAGATTCAAGGAAATTTACCATGGCATTATGGGGTGGACGCTTTAAAGGGCAGCCAAGTTTACAATTTAAAAAGTTTAATGATTCGCTGCCTGTTGATTACCGCATGGCAGTACAAGATATTGTTGGCTCTATCGCATGGGCTGGGGCCATTCATTCGGTCGGGATCATTAATGATCGTGAGCTCACTGAGCTTACTGAGGCATTAAATGAATTAAAGCTTTCTGTTGAAGAAGACCCACAGCAAATTCTTGGCTCTGATGCTGAAGATATTCATAGTTGGGTTGAAATAGCTTTAATAGAAAAAACCGGTGATTTAGGTAAGAAACTGCATACAGGACGAAGCCGTAATGACCAAGTCGCGACAGACTTAAAGCTATGGTGCAAGGAAACTGGTGGTGAATTATTGTTTGCCCTAGTGAATTTACAGCAAGCCATGATGAATTTAGCTGAACGTGAGAAAGATACCGTATTGCCAGGTTATACTCATTTACAGCGCGCTCAACCGATAACCTTTGGTCACTGGTGTTTGGCTTATGTTGAAATGTTTAACCGTGATATAGGTCGATTAAAGGACGCTTTATATCGTTTAGATGTATCGCCATTAGGCTCAGGTGCTCTGGCAGGAACCGCTTATCCAATCGACAGAAATAATTTAGCGCAAAAACTAGGTTTTAGAACCGCCACATTGAATAGTTTAGATGCGGTTTCAGACCGAGATCATGTAATTGAATTACTCGCTGCTGCCAGTATTTCAATGATGCATTTATCACGTTTTGCCGAAGATTTAATTTTCTATAACTCTGGCGAAGCAGGCTTCGTGGAAATGAGTGATTTAGTTAGCTCTGGCTCATCACTTATGCCACAAAAGAAAAACCCTGATGCGTGTGAATTAATTCGTGGTAAAGCGGGACGCGTTTTTGGTTCGCTGACCGGTATGTTAACAACGATGAAAGCACTGGCACTTGCCTACAACAAAGATATGCAAGAAGACAAAGAAGGGCTTTTTGATGCTTTAGATACATGGCAAGAATGTATGGAAATGGCGGTTTTAGTTGCTGACGGTTTAAAAGTTAACCGTTCACGGACATTAGCTGCCGCGCAACAAGGTTATGCTAACGCAACTGAGCTGGCTGATTACCTGGTGAGTAAAGATATTCCATTTCGTGAAGCTCATCACATTGTTGGTGAAGTTGTACTTGCTGCAATCGATAAAGGTTTGCCTTTGGAAGACTTGACCTTAACACAATTGCAGGGTTTTAGTGATCGTATAGAACAAGATGTTTATCAGCATTTGTCGATTGAGTCGACGCTTGATAAGCGTGAAGCGTTAGGCGGTACATCACGTAGTCAGGTACAAAAAGCGCTGGATAATATTCAGTCGGGTGATCGAGAAATATTGAATGAACAAGTTGTTGGCGCGCCAGGTAAAGAGCAAATTAAAGTCGCCTTAAAGCAAGTTAAACAACGTTTAAATGCCCAGCGTGCTGCAGCATTATCAGTACGTAGAGCCAGAATGTCAGATGTTGATAGCATTCACCATTTAACAAGTTATTGGGCTGAAAAAGGCGAAATATTGCCACGTAGCCGTGACAATATCATTCACGATATTCAAAATTTTGTCGTGGCCGAAATTGACGGCAACGTTGTTGGTTGCGCTTCGCTTTATATTTATCAAACGGGTTTAGCCGAAATACGATCAGTAGTGGTTGACCAACAAGCGCAAGGTCAAGGTCAAGGGCAGGCGCTTGTGCAGTACTTGCTTGGGTTTGCTCATCAAATTGAGTTACAAAAAATTATTGTATTGACTTATATTCCACAATATTTCACGGAACTTGGCTTTAGTTTAATTGATAAAAGCTCTTTAGCAGACAATATCATTGAGGATAGCGAGCAAAGTCCATATAAAGATCCAGCCGATGAAGTTGCGATGGAATATATTGTTGACCGTTGTGTTGTTAGTACTGAAAGTGCTGACGAACTAGAGAGTTAGTGACCACTTGCCATGAAAAGTAATGAAGATAATGTAAAGTGGTTTAGAAATGCCGCGCCCTATATTAATGCTCATCGAGGTAAAACTTTTGTTTTAATGTTTGGCGGCGAAGCGGTGCAACACGCAAACTTCGCTAACATCATTCATGATATTGCTTTACTAAGAAGTTTAGGGGTCAAATTAGTCTTAGTGCACGGGGCTCGAGCCCAAATTGAAGAGCGAGTGATTGCACAAGCAATACCACAAAACATTGCTGATAATGTGCGTATTACTGATGCAAAAACTTTGCTAGCAGTAAAAGATGCTACCGGCTCACTGCGCATTCATATTGAAGCATTGTTAACTATGGGGTTAGTTAATTCTCCTATGCATGGCGCTCAAATTCGCGTGAGCACAGGTAATTTTGTTATTGCTAAACCGATTGGTGTACGTGACGGCATTGATTTTAAATATACCGGTTTAGTACGCCGTATTGATGCTGAGGGTATTAATACCCAATTAAATTTTGGCTCGATAGTGTTATTGTCGCCAGTGGGATATTCATCAACCGGTGAGGTATTTAACTTGGCTTTAGAAGATGTTGCCGCTAAAACAGCGATAGCGCTAAAAGCAGATAAATTAATTACCTTAACCGAACAAACAGGCTTGTTAGATAACAAAGGCGCTTTAATTCGCAGCTGTGGTGTCGCAACTGTCAGTAACTTGCTTACAGAGCAAGAAGACCATGTCCAACAATTGCTGCTAAAAGCCATTATTCAGTGTGGTAAACAAGGTGTAGAGCGCTGCCATTGTGTAAGTTACACCAGTGATAGTGCTTTGCTGCAAGAGCTTTTTACTCGAGATGGTGCCGGCACATTGATTGCAAAAGATCATCAGGAGCAATTATCCGCGGCAAGTATTGATGATGTGGGTGGGATTCTAGAACTTATTGCACCTTTAGAAGAAGAAGGTGTGTTAGTTAAGCGTTCACGTGAGCTACTGGAAATTGAGATAGACCGCTTTACCGTGATAAAAAAGGAAGATGTTATTATCGCCTGCGCGGCGCTTTACCCATACCCAGAAGCAAGAACAGGTGAAATTGCATGTTTAGTTATTCACCCCGATTATCGTGGAGGTAATCGGGGTCTTCGGTTAATTCAAGCGCTAGAGCAGGCGGCTAAAAGACAAAATTTAATGTCAATTTTTGTTTTAACTACCGTCAGCGCTCATTGGTTTATTGAGCAGGGGTATAGTGAACAAGCTATTGACCAACTGCCGGAAGGTAAACAAAAAATGTATAACATTCAACGAAAGTCGAAAGCTTTTACAAAAGCAATATAATGATTTCGTCGTAAAAGTATAAATATAAAGTTCATAGAACAACGCCAATCAGCTAATAACTGATTGGCGTTTTTTGTTGCCTAATTAAAGATTTTTGTTACATATAGATAACAAAGTTTGGTTTTTTGTGCATACTATCGACTATTGCAGCTAAGTCGTTACTATTGAGCTCAATATTTTTAATAAAAATAATAAAAATAATAAAAATAATAAAAATAATAAGAACAGGCAAATTTGAGACATGAAACACTTTCGCTTTATCACTATTGCGGCAACATATTTTGCTTTTAGTGCTTTGGTTCATGCAGAAACAGATAATAATATTCAACTTAATTTAGCGGCTGAAGCTGGCTATATTGATAATTTTCTGTATCAAACGCGTGATGAGCAAAGTACCGCATATTATACCTTGTCATCTGACTTGGTCTTCACATCAAAAATGCAGCAATCAGCATTTGACCTTGATGCCAACGTAACGGGACATTTTTTTGAGCAATTTGAAAATGACCAGCATACTAACGTCACTCTCAAGCCGAAATATCAATATAAATTTAGTCAAAATCAGCGCTTTTATATGTCAGCCCTTTGGCTCGACCGTTACGTCTATCGTGGTGAAGGCTTATCTTTAGGTGAGGCGGAAAGTTTAGCAGAGGGTGATAAAAAGAAAAATGTTGGTGCAACTGCCGGTTATGAATATGGTACGACAGCATCACAGGCGAAATTGAATTTTAATGTTGCTTACAATAAGAGTGAATTTACCACTCGTCGTGATTTGACTAATAAGCTTGATACCGAGGTGTTGCAGCTAAATTCTAGCTTTGATTACTTATTATCTGGTAAAACTTATTTAGCATTTGATATTGACTATAAAGCGATTGAGTATCCTAATGATTTGCTGATTAACCGAGATAGTATTACGGGTCTTGTTGGTATTAAATGGTCAACTACTGTCATCAGTGAGTTAAGTTTTCTATTGGGTTACCAAAAGCTTAAGTTTGAAGATAGCCGATTAAGTGATGATGACGCGTTTAAATGGCAATTTGATTATACTTGGCGTCCTTCCGATTTTACACAAATGCATTTTGTTTCAGATCGTAAATTTGATGAGAGCAACCGTTTACTGAGTAGCTATCGTTTAGCTCAACGATATCAAATAGATTTAGCACATGCTATTAGCGATCAGTTAAATGTTTTTGTTGCCGTAGGTCTTAATCAGCAGCAATTTTTTACACCAACAAGTAAGCAAAAAGAGGATTATGTATCTTCCACATTACAGTTAAATTACCAATACAATGAGCGATTAACGCTGCAAGTTAGCTACGACTATAAATCATTAGAAGCGAACTACAGTGATATTGATTATCTCTATAACCGCCTAGGTTTAAGTGTGAAGGTTGAGCTGTAATATGCTTTTATGCTGTGATTGTATTGCCAAAAGCGTCAATAACTCTTTTATAGCAGATAATGACAAGGCTCGATAAAAGTAAGTCTATGCTCGCTTTATGTAATTTTTATCAATGATAGGGATAAATACCATGCGATTTTTGATATTTTCTTTGTTGTTATTTTGGGGGCAAGCAGCAGCCAGTAATTATCAATTAGGGGCTGGTGATCAAATTCAAATAACGGTGTATGGAGAGTCAGACCTTACCAGCCAAATTAAAATTGATAAATCAGGAGTTATTTCCTTTCCGTTTTTATCTGATATTGCCGTGGTAGGTTTAACGGTAAAAGATTTAGAAAATACGATAGCAAATGGTTTGCGTGGTGATTATTTAATTGACCCACAAGTGACCGTTTCTATTGTTATGTACAGACCTTTTTTTATTCATGGACAAGTAAAACGCCCCGGCGGTTACCCCTTTCAGGAAGATTTAACATTAGACAAAGCCATTGCCATCGCTGGCGGGTTAGCTGCACGCGCATCAAAGTCATCATGGAATATTACGCGGTTAGTTAACGGAAAAAAAATGGTATTTGAAGCTAATGTCGCAAGTGCAATCTTGCCGGACGACATTATAGAAATTGAGCAAAGTTTTTTTTGAAGACACAAGAAAGTGAAAACTTAATATCAACAAATGAAGAAGTTGAGTTAAAAGAAATTTTAACGCCGCTTTGGACTGGTCGTTGGAAAATTTTATTTTTTACGCTGGTGATCACATTTTTTGTTGCCTTCTATCTTTCTCTACTCAAACCTTCATACCGAGCGACAGCCATTCTTCAAATTGGCAGTAATAAACCGGCTAATACTTTATCTATTAATGACGCTTTTAATGAGTCAAACGCAAGTAAAGAACAAATTCAAACCCAGTACGAATTATTACGTTCGCGTAAGTTTGCCGAGCGCGTGATAAGACAGCTTAACTTGGTTCAACATAAAGAGTTCAATAGCGGCAAATATAACAGCAAATTTGCCATATTAGAAAGTATTGGCGGTCGTGACTCCGTGCCATTGGTCAGTGATATTGTTGGTCAATTTCAAAAGCAATTATCTATTGTGCCAATTGCAGGTACAGAGTTGGTGAAGATATCTTATGCATCGTTTTCTGCTGAGCTATCGCAGCAAGTTGCTAACCAAGTAGGTATTACTTACCTTCAATATCAAGATGAAATTCATAGCGCGTCAAAAGAAACAACATCGCAATGGCTGGTTGATCAACTTGAAGAGCTAGGCAAGAAATTACAAGTATCTGAGTTATCGCTACAAACCTATCGAGAAGCTGAAGGCATAGTTGATATAGATGGAGTTGTAGGGCTGGTTGGCGCAGAGTTGACTGAGTTAACTTCTGAAACACTTAGAGCTGAAAAACTAGCCGATGATCTTGCTATCTCCTATCAAAGCCTTAAAAAATATGATGGTGATATTGCCAAGTTAAGCGAACTGTATGAAATCAGTAATCATGCAACTTTACTGCAATTACGAAGCGCCGAAGAAAAAGTTGCGCGTAAGTTTTTTGAACTCTCACAGCGTTATGGGCCTAAGCATCCGAAAAGAATAGCTGTTAACGCGGAATTAATGTCGTTAAAAAATCGTATTACACAGCAGGTGTACGATATTGTAACTTCAATTGAAAAAGAATATTTTAGTGCCATAGAAAGAGCCAATGGTACCAAGCAAAGGTTGGCTATTGCCAAAAAAGATTACTTACGTTTAAGCCGTTTACAAAATAAGTTTTCTCAACTGACCCGCGAAGTTGATACCAATAAAGAACTTTATAATAACTACTTAGTACGCTTAAAAGAGGCTGATGCTATGGGCAATTATAAAGCCAATTTTTATGTGCGTTTTATTGATAAGGCGATTATACCTAAAAGTCAATTTGCGCCGAATAAAGCTTTGGTGATTGTGCTTACATTTATATTGTCTATCGCATTTATCTCCATCATTATTATTATGCGTGAACTGTTAGTGGATACGCTCAATTCTCGCCGTAAACTCGATAACTTTAATGAAGCAGCTATTCTCGCTGTTTTACCTAGAATTAAAGCGAGTACAACAGATCGAAAAGAGGATGCCTACAGCACAGATAATCGCTTTACTGAGGCGATAAGAACGTTACGCACTGCGTTATTATTTAATAGTGAAAAAATACCACCAAAAGTTATCGCGATAACATCATCAGTACCCAATGAAGGAAAGTCGACTGTTGCGCTGCATTTAGCCCGTTCTTTTAGTGAAATGGAAAAAGTCTTGTTGATTGAAGCGGATATGCGTCATCCAACGATTGCTAAAAATATGAATTTGAACCAACATCGACCTGGCCTTTCAAATTTATTAGCTAAAACCCATCAAATTAATGAATGTATTATTCGCGATAAAAGTGTCAAATTAGATATTTTAACTTCAGGAATTTCTCCGGCTAATCCGTTAGCTTTTCTGTCGATGAAGCGCTTTAATATGTTAATCAAAGTGTTTGGTAATTTTTATGATCGTATTATTATTGAAACACCACCAGTGCATGCGGTTAGTGATGCGGTTATTATCTCTAAATTAGTTGATAGCGTACTTTATATAGTTCATGGCAATAAAACCAAGCGAGAACAAATATCTTCTGGCTTGAGAATGTTAAAGCAGGTTAATGCACCGATAGAAGGGGTGGTAATTAATCATAGTGAAAACATTGATACTGATAAATACCAAAATAAATATTATACCGAACGGAGTAATATTATTAAGCTTGCTGCAAGAAAGCGTGGTTAAGGGAGCTTAACATTGTTTATGCCGTGGCTATTTTTGCGTACAATAAGCAAAATTCTTGATAGTCTCTGTTATGAAAATACGCACTAACTTTTCTTTACAAACATTAAACAGCTTAAATGTTCCTGCAAACACCCCGGAAATATTCTTTCCGACTAACCTAGAAGAGTTGTCAGAACTTCCACAGAGCAAGACGGCTAAGTCCTATATTCTAGGTGGGGGGACCAATACTTTATTTTGTGAGAAAAGTGCCCCTGTCATTATCAAGCCTAGCTTAGTTGGTATTGAGGTTTCTGAGAATGAAGCGTTTTTTCTGATCAGTGCTGCTTGTGCAGAAAACTGGCATGACTTTGTGCTGTTTTGCGTTAATAACGGTATGTACGGTTTAGAAAATTTAGCTTTAATTCCGGGCAGTGTTGGCGCGGCACCGGTGCAGAATATTGGCGCTTATGGTGTTGAAGTTGGCGACTTTATTGAGCGGATTACTTGGTTTGATTTTGCTTCACAAAAGCTGTCTGATTTTAGTAAAACAGATTGCCAATTTGGTTATCGCAACAGTTTATTCAAACAAGCTTTAAGTGGTAGAGGTATCATAACTCATGTTCATTTTGCTTTGCCAAAAGCTTGGCAAGCGGTCGATAGCTACCAAGGGCTTAATGAAATTGATTCACCAATAACCCCTCAAGCTATCATGGCGAAAGTAATGCAATTGCGTCAAGCCAAATTACCTGAGCCGAAGCAGCTACCTAATGCCGGTAGTTTCTTTAAAAACCCCGTGGTCACGGCTGATTTCTTTAACAAGTTACAAAAAAAATACCCAAGTATGCCTTTTTATAAGCAAACTAATGGCGCTATTAAATTAGCGGCAGGTTGGTTAATTGAACAAGCTGGACTAAAAGGCTTTCGTGAAGCGGGGGTTGGTGTTCATGAGAAACAAGCGTTAGTACTGATTAATTATGAAGGAAGAACTGGTCAGGAAGTAGTTGACTTTGCTTGCTTTATTCAAGACAAAGTACGTTCTAAATTTAATATTAATTTAGATCCTGAAGTTAGGTTTATTGGTAGTGATGGGCTAACGGATATTACTAGCTTAGGGATTAAAAAATGAAAGCTATTCGTGAGCAGTTAATACAAAAATTAGTTAAAGGCGACTTTTTGTCAGGGCAAATGCTAGGTGAAGAGTTAGGGGTTAGTCGTGCAGCAATCTCAAAGCATATTGGTGTTTTACAAGAAATGGGCTTTGATATATTTAGTGTTACAGGAAAAGGTTATCGATTAGCTCAACCTATTGAGTTGCTCGACGAAAGCCAAATTATTGGCCACTTGCAGGTGCTAGACGCTAATACAAAAGTGGAAGTGCATAATTTAATTGACTCAACAAATAGTTATTTAATGCGACGTTTACCTCATCAAAATACTGTCGGGCAAGTATGCATTGCCGAGTATCAAAGCGCGGGCAGAGGGCGAAGAGGGCGACAATGGGTTTCTCCATTTGGTTCTCATATTTATTTGTCGATGTATTGGTATTTGGAACAAGGCATGTCTGCGGCTATGGGGTTAAGTGTTGTAGCAGCGCTTGCGGTAAGCGATGCCATTAACGCACTATATCAAGTTGAAGTTGAATTGAAATGGCCAAATGATATCTACTTTAATGGTGTTAAACTCGCGGGTATTTTGATTGATCTTGAAGGGCAAGCAATGGAACCTTGCCATTGTGTTATTGGTATTGGCTTAAATATTAACATGCCTGAAAAGAGTGCAGAGTTAGTTGACCAACCATGGACTGATTTATCGCGTGCTATTGGCGTTGATATAGATCGCAATATACTTGCGGCACATATAATTTCAGCCTTGCTTAAACGATTGAAAGTTCATCGAGAGACCGGTATCAATACCATGGTGAAAGAGTGGCAGTCACAAGATTTTTACATCAATAAGCCTGTAGCCCTGATCACAGGTGAAAAAGTCACTCGGGGTATCTCTCGTGGTATAAATACCCAAGGTGCTCTGATGTTGGAAGTTAATGGCCAAGTTGGGCCTGTTTATGGTGGTGAAGTGAGCCTAAGGCCCAGCATATGAGATTGTTAATAGATGTTGGTAACACACAAGTTAAATATGTATTTCAAGCGAATGAACTCGTACTTTCAGAGGTCGTATATCTTGATTACCAGAGTTTTCTAGCCGCAATGACGCAAGGTAAGTTTTCACACGTCAAACAAGTTGTGCTAGCTAATGTTCATAGTGATGAGATTAGCGATGCCATTAATCGTTGGGCAGTAGCTAACCAAATTGGCTTTATACAAGCACATAGTCAAGCGGCCGCTTTTGGTGTGATATCGTCATATCAGCAGCCTGAACGCTTGGGCGTAGATAGATGGTTAGCGATGATAGGTGCTAGTCTGCTCTATCCGAACAAAAATTTACTTATTATCGACGCTGGCACTGCCACAACAGTTGATGTACTTGCTCAAACTGGCCAGCACTGTGGTGGGTGGATTATGCCCGGTGTACAGACTATGTTTGATAGCTTGTTAACTCGCACTCAAAAGATTATTGCAACGCCAAGTGAACATGCCAATTTGGCCTTTGGTACCGATAGCTCGGCTTGTTTAAATCATGGCAGTTGGGCAATGACGGTTGGGGCAATTAAGGAAGCTATTATTCAAGCTAACAGTGTTCAACCCCTTGACAATATTTTACTTACTGGCGGTAACGGCGAGGAGCTTGCTAAGCTCATTGCTGATGTTGTGGTATTAGAGCCTAAGCTAATTTTTTATGGTTTAAGTTGTTTTAAGCCACTTTAATAGTAGCTCAGAGCGTTAAATCATCACTATTGTGGGTAAAAAACCATCAAACACATAAAAAGGTGCTTTTTTTTTGCATTTTCCTGTTGCAAGCTAGAAAACATTACTCTAGAATTCGCACCACTTAATGTAGTGCCGACTTAGCTCAGTTGGTAGAGCAACTGACTTGTAATCAGTAGGTCGCCAGTTCGACTCCGGCAGTCGGCACCATTCCTTCGTAGGAAGCATCAAGCCCTAACTTCGGTTAGGGCTTTTTTGTATCTATCGATTGGTTAAATTCTCAATCAATTTTCACTTACACCAATATTTTATCTACCCTGCACTATCCGTGGCTTATACACCTGTTTATTATTTATTTCGTGTTATTGATATGCACAAATCACACCCTGTTTTGAATAAACCCAATTAGGGCATATTGAGTATTAGGGTAATTCCATCAGAATAAAAAGGTTTATTAAGTGATTTCTACGATGTAAAAAGGATTTAAGTCGTTGCTTAGGGTATATGGGTTGACGTATAGGCCAACAAAACTGCGGTACTATTTTAATAGGGTAAATTAGTTGGTGGTGTAAATATCCGAACTGGGTATTAACACCAGTGATAGCCGTTGGTACTTATTCTAAATATTTAAGGAACAATTCAGGGTCATCTTTATTAAGTCGTTCGACGATCCGTCCAAGAGTTAGGTTACTTCTTAGAAATATTTCTTCCATTGACTTTATCGTTGGCTGTTCAACCAACTCTTTGAGTATATGTGATAGAGCTTGCTTCAAATAAAATTCCAGATTTGCCGAGAGCAAAGATAAATTAACTATTGCTTCTGTACTATGGACGATGTCACAACGAGCTCTGTATATGCGATATATTTGCTTCTTTAGTCTGTCTTTATGATCAACAATTGATTTAGCTATAGCTTTATTATCTGAAATAGTTTTTCTAAAGTTTTTAAGCAAAAATAATACATATTCATCTTTGTTAAGCATTCCACTAAGTTGTTCAAATAAATCGTCACAAGTCAAAGCTAACTTTAATTCATTGAGTGAGTAGTCTTTTATAAGCTTTTCTTTTCCAGCACTATCAGTAAGTCCAAGTGCTTTTAATTGATCACGTATGTAAGAAAAATGTTTGTAAAAATAGTTGATTCCTAATATCGGTAATAGTGTATTCACAACTTTACTACCAATATTTCCGCCTGTTCTATTACTTTGGCTTAAATGTTCAACAGCGATCCACCAATTTACTAGTCTGTTTTCATCAATATTAGTATCACCACCAATTCTGTAGAATTTGAATGATGAAAATATTTGATCCTTATCATCTTTCCTTATACTTTGGTTGTCGACTAGATTACTCACCATAGTAATAAAGTTACCAAACGTGGCTTCATTAACACTTGCCGTAGGATTTGGTACTAGCTTAGGAACTGATAACAGGCGTAGAGGATAACTCTCGCTACTTGTTACGCATATAAAGTCATCTAAGATAACAACAGGTTCAGTTATATATTCGAAGCGAATAAGATCAATAACTGAATACACCTTAGCATAAGCTATAGCTCCGGCATGCCTTTCATCCCTTGCCTTCACATTAATACGTGCAAATTTCAAAGTTGGGTACTCTGAAGCTAATATTCTGTTTAATGGTGGATAAGTACTTGTCATTCCATCAAGCTTAGAAATAAATTTAATTCCATCTATTTCTGTAGGAAATGAACTAATTAACTCTTTACTATGAAACTCTAGCCTGAATATTATTTCAAATTGATTGTTAGAGCTGGAAACTATTCTGTTTAACAACTTAAGCCTACTAGTAAAAGTAAGTACTCGTCCTTTTTTCTGGTTAGATAGAATGTTTTTATAGTAATTCATTAACGTCTCAAAGCTTGCTCCTGAGTGCATCAAATAACTTAAAAAACCACCTGCGACTATAGAAACAACCATTAACTCATCATCTGAAAGCTCTACATCTTCCGCTATTTTTTCATTAAAAAGCTTAAAACATTCATTTACGTAGTTAGACTCCACATAATTTATTGCTTCTCTAAGTAAGGAATTTGTTAGAGTACAATTCTTTGTATACTTCCCCTTCCCCCTATCTAGAATTGAAAATAATGGATCGATTACATCTTGAAACTCTGTACTTAGCTTTAAAATGGGATCAGAGGAAACAACAAACTTGGTTTCATCATAAATCATTCCTATATCGTCATTATTGGCTATCACCAGATTAAGTATTTTTTGCAGCTCGGCTAACGCATTTAGTGGGTTGATTGCTTTTACACGATGAGAATCTAAAGAAGATGGGTGTACCATATTAAACCAACAGCCCAAAAAAAACCTTTGGTTAGAAGTAAACAAATCCTTGTTAAGTTTTTTGTCAAGTTTCATATGTAGACTCTATTGATGTCAAAGCTAATTTGTATTAAAGTAGCCTTGACTATATCATATAGTCCAACAAAAATTTCAGATTGATCTAGATTTTTGTTAAGAAAACAAGGGGTAAGATAGTCTGAGTAATTAGTTTTACGATTTCTATCCCCCCGACCCTTTTACTAATCATTAAAACGATCAATCACCGCTTTCATTTTCTCAGCCACCTGATTCTTCTCAAGATGAGCATATCTCATGGTGGTTGCAATATTTGAATGCCCTAATATATGTGCAGTTTCCTGAACCGTCATACCATTTTGCACAAGCCTACTAGCACTCGTATGACGAAAATCATGTACACGAAAATATTCAACATCAGCATTTACTCACTTTAGATAAAGCTCGACGAATGGCGATAGTAGAATGTTTACGGGGATTATTACCGCTTTTATCCGTAAAAATCCATTTGTGATGTACCTTCTTATCATTTCTAGATTTCAACACCTGATACACGCGAATTGGCAAATAAAATTCATTCCTCAAGAAACTGGCACTGATTGAAATCAGTACTCATATTAGACTAGCAGTTCAACGCCGGCAGTCGGCATTATTCACTCAAAAAGAAAGAAACGACGACTGACTGAATAGCCCTTACCTGCTGATAATTCATTGATTACTATCGTACCGTCCTTTTATAAAATAAAAAGCAGCAATATTAGCTAAAAATTTTCTTGTTATTTATTAAAGTTGCAACGATACTGTACAAAAATACAGTATAATTTGAGTATTATGAAAGTTATTCCAATCTATATAGAAGCAGGTGTTTCTGGTTTTGAGTCACCCGCAGCTGAATACAAAGAACTAGGTTTATCACTAGATAAACTGCTGATCCGCCATCCTAATGCTACTTTTATTGGTCAAGCTTCAGGTATTTCAATGCAGGGTGTGGGGATATTTGATGGTGATTTATTAATTGTTGATAGAGCGCTTACTGCACGAAATGGTGATGTTATTGTTGCTAATTATAACGGCTGCTTTGTTTGCAAAATAATTGATAAGCAGCAAGCCCGTTTACTGTCAGCATCTAAACACCATCAACCCGTAGTAATTTTACCCGGTGATGATTTTCAATTAGAGGGGGTTGTTACCCGTTCAATTCGACTACATCACCAAGCACCAGAATTAAAAGCATGTATGGCTTAGTTGATGCCACCTCGTTTTATGCTTCGGCTGAAAAGGTATTCGACCCTAGTATTCGCAATAAACCCGTTGTAGTTTTAACTAATAATGACGGCTGTATTTGCGCTGCTTGTCCGATTGCCAAGCGCCTTGGTATTCCTAAATTTACACCTTATTTCCAAATTAAAGACTTATTACACAAACATGGCGTTGTTATTCGTTCCTCAAATTACGAACTATATGCCGACTTGTCAGAACGCATGATGACAGTGATAAGTCGATTTTGTGATAACCAACATATTTATAGCATTGATGAATCTTTTTTATATTTTAATAACTTCCATAAAACCATTAGTCATTGGTATGACTATGGTCACCAAATAAGAAAAGCGATATGGAAAGAAACTCGCTTGCCTGTTGGCGTTGGCTTTGGCACAACCGCAACATTGGCCAAAGCAGCAAACCATGCTGCTAAAAAATTGTCAGGCTTCGATGGCGTGGCTGTAATTGACACAAAAAGCAGTGCATCAGCAGTATTACAACGCATGAATACAGCTGACGTATGGGGTATAGGTAACCGAATAACGAAAAGGCTCGCCCTACAAAATATTCATACCGCATTAGATTTAGCGAAACAAAACCCTAAAGATATTCGTCAGCAATTTAGTGTGGTAACCGAACGCACCGTAAATGAGTTAAATGGTATTAGCTGTTTATCTTGGAGTGATGTTAAGGAGCCTAAAAAAGAAATATTCTCAACCCGTAGTTTTGGCCAACGGATCTGTACTTACAACGTGCTTAATGCCGCATTAGCAAGCCATGCTGGTATTGTTGCTAAAAAACTGCGTCAGCAGTCATCACAAGTAAAAAAATTAATGGTGTTTGCAGCAAGTTCACCACACGATAATGATTACTATAAACAAGCCGTCGTTTATCCTTTTGCTATTCCTACCGATAACACCAGTCAACTCGCACAAGCAGTTTCGCTAGTTTTACCGCAAATATATCAATCGGGGGTCAATTTTTATCGTTGTGGCGTGGGCGCTATTGAGTTAACCAGTAATACATTTCAGCAAGGTGATTTATTTGATATTGATAATAACAATCCTGCACTGATGGAATGCTTTGATAACATTAACAAACGTTATGGAGCTGGTAGTATTAATATTGCGAGTGCAGGACAAACTCAAAAGTGGAATATGAAGCGGCACTTTCTTAGCCCACAATTCACCACCAATTGGCAGCATATCCCTAAAATAAGCTGCTAAAATAAATGATTAACATCAGCAGAGGGAAAATTATGTGCGGCAGGCTTAACGCGACTTTTGATGGTGGAGTGAGAAAGCTCTATACCAGTTTACAAATCAATAAAGTGGTTGATAGGCCGATCGACAAGCATTTTGTCAAAGCGGCTGATACGGTTTCTATTGTTAGAGAAAAAGCTAATAGCCGTGTTGTTGAAAATGCTATTTGGTGGCTATTGCTAGATAGCACTGAAAATAACTTTAACCCCTCAAAATACACCTCCTTTAATACCCGCTATGATAAATTAAGCACACCTAACAGTGCTGGTTATCAAGCTTACAGACACTCTCGCTGTGTTATTGCGGTAAAAGGTTTCGGCGAAACTGAATTTATCAATAAAAAGCCTGTACATTATTTTGATATGCAAGCCGAACATGGAGGGCTATTACTGGGTGGTTTATCTCGAGATTGGGTTAATAGCCGAACAGGTGAAGTGAAAACTTCGTGTTCAGTGATCACCTTACCAGCGCATAAGAAACTTACACATATTCACAGTAAAGCCATGCCGCTAATACTGCCACAAGACGAGACTATCATTGATCATTGGCTTGATAGCACATTTAGTGATGTAGAGCGGTTTGCATCTTTGCTACAGCCTCATATTCCACAAAACTTGCTCGCTCAGCAAATAGATAAACCAATGAGCCATAAGCCGATTAATAAAGCTGAATTGATTCTATTAGATACCGAACAGCATGAACACCCTATGCGCTAAATGCAGTTACTAATCTAGCGTCAAATAGTATGATTAATAAATAAAGCAGCCTGAATTAAGCAAAATAAACAAAAAAAACATCAATGTTAACCCTTGATGTTTTTTTTGTTTATTTAATATCCTCACTCAAGCTGCAACTATGCACCTTGGATGACCTACAATGATTAAAATTGTTTTTTAAAGCGACGTGATGCTAACGCAATCATTGCTAAGCCAAAAATAACAAGTGTAGTTGGCTCTGATACTGTCACTGCTGATGACACTGGAGCGGTAACCTTCAACGCTATGTTGTTAAAACCTGCACCTTGATAAACCGACTCTGCACCATATACAACAAAGCCATTATTTACTGACGTTCCACTTACCCAACTACGCACAATTTCAGTTACATCAAGAGAGTAAGTATCAAAATCATCAGTTTTGATATTATTTACCAATACCGCTGAATTGGTTGACAACCCCGCCATTTCAAATACAGGTAAAGTTCCTGCAACATTATCCCAAGCACTGCTAACTTGCCCTAACATAACACTCATGTCATTGATTATATTTAAATGCTCAGTAAAGTCGGCTGAAAATAAAGCTGAAAAATCTGAAGCGTTAACTAAGTCTAAAGTCAATAAACTCACATCAAACTGGATAAAAGAAGCAATACGCTTATCTTCTTGGGATTTATCTCGACGCTCTCGAGCAATAACTTCATTATTAGCTAAGCCATTCACTGTACCTACTGAATTCTGATCACCGTCAAGTGACACATTAACTATATAGTCAGAAGAAATATTAATTAAACCTGCATAAGTGTTTGGAACAATTGAGATCGAAAGCACTAATAGGCTAGCTTTTAAAGCGGCAATAATTTTTTTTGGAATACAACATTGATTTTCCTTAAACCTTTTCATTAATTTTAATGTATAGCAATACAAATAGCGACACACTACAGATAAGCAAAAATCATACCGAGATAAAATAAGTAATTAATTTCAATAGATTAAAAACACCAACTAGCTCCCATAAAACATAGTGCAAATAATTCTGACAAAAAAAACTCATCAACCACTTGAATCTATTGCAGTATATTGAAAGCACTCATTTAATTAAGTTTCAGCATCAAAGCATAATGAAACAGTAGCTGTCTCTTATACACATCTCCGAGCCCACGAGACAAGAGGCAATCTC
>OJHO01000451.1_pt1 | contig 17696 bp, 16 predicted proteins | sample 1595311 | NCBI WGS metagenome assembly OJHO01 (sample SAMN05416879, study PRJEB24817) | seawater metagenome | isolation source: Sea water | place: Canada:Atlantic | collected 2013-11 | reverse complement strand
GTAATCGGGCGGAGCTGGCCCAGGTAAAAGACAGTGAAATCCGCTTTCGGCTGGCTATGAAGCATTCTTCCATTGGCATGGCGTTGCTGAGTCCCCGGGGAGAATGGCAGGCGGTGAATCACGCTCTGTGTGATCTGGCGGGTTATGACGAAGCGGGATTGCTGAGGACCTCCTTTCAGGATATTTCCCACCCGGATGACCTGCTCAAAAGCCGGGGGATGTTGGCGGACCTGTTGTCCGGCGACATTACCGGCTATTCGCTGGAGCAACGTTTTATTACCCGCCGTGGCGACGACCTCTGGGTGCGTCTGTCGGTATCGGCGGTGCGTGTCGAGGGGCAGGTCAGCTACCTGATTGCCCAGGTGGAGAATATTCATGCCGCCAAATTGTCTGAGCAGGCGCTGCAGGAGAGCCGCCACCGGCTGCAAATGGCCCTGGAAGTGGGCGGGGTGGGTATCTGGCAGTACAGCCCTCAGAGTGACGTGCTGTTCTGGGATGAACGCATGTACGAGCTCTACGGCGTGCAGCCCGGGGCGCCCGGCGATGGCACCTTGCAGATCTGGCGTGACCAGGTGCATCCGGACGATTACACAGATATCAACGCGGCCTTCCAGCGCGTTATCGCGGGTGAGGAAGATCTGGACACGGAATTTCGGACTCTGCGGCCTGGTGGCGAAATCCGGCATATCCGCGTGCGGGCAGAAACCGTGGTGCGCTCTGACGGCGCGGAGACACTGGTGGTGGGCACCAACTGGGATGTGACGGCAGAAAAGGGCATGCAGCAATCCCTGGCCCATGAGAAAGAGCGCCTGCGCGTTACTCTCACCTCCATTGCCGATGGCGTGGTGGCCACGGATGAGATCGGCCGGGTGACCTTTATGAACCCGGTGGCCGAGTCGCTCACCGGCTGGCGCGAAGCGGAAGCGGAAGGGTTGCCGGTGGGCGATATTCTGATGCTCAGTGACGACAACGCCACGATGCCGATCCCCAACCCGATTAGCGTGGCCCTGAGCGGGGGCGATGTGTGTTTTCTGCGGGAAGGCAGCATGCTGCAAAGCCGCGACGGCAGCCGCTACGAAATTCAGGATTCCGCGGCGCCGCTTAAGTCGGCGGATGGCCAGGTGACCGGGGCGGTGATGGTGTTTCGGGATGTGACTTCCCGGCGGGCCATGCAGAAGAAGCTGCGCTACCACGCCACCCACGATGCCCTGACCGGCCTCACCAATCGCCGGGAATTTGAGAATACCTTGCAGGAATCCCTGGATGAGCCGGGGGCGGAGCACAGCATGCTGTGCTTTATCGACCTGGATCGCTTCAAGGTGGTGAACGATACCGCCGGCCATGTGGCGGGCGATGCCCTGCTGCGCGAATGCGCCCGGGTGATCGGCCGGCAGGTGCGCGAGGGGGATGTGGTGGCCCGGCTGGGCGGTGACGAATTCGGGTTGTTGTTGCGCCATTGCCCGGCACAGCGGGCGATCCAGATTGCCGAACGGTTAATCGGTGCGCTGGGGGATATTCGCTTTGCCTGGAAGGAGTCGCTTTACGATATCGGCGCCAGCGCCGGGCTGGTGCAGCTGGACGCCAACGTGATCACCGTGGAAGAGGCCATGAGCCGGGCCGATGTGGCCTGCTATGCAGCGAAGCATCGGGGGCGCAATCAGGTGTCGGTGTACACCCCCGACGACAGCGAAGCGTCCCGTCGTCATCTGGAATTGCAGATGGCGGCGGGGCTGCGTGAATCCCTGGAATCAAACCGTTTCCTGCTCTACGCCCAGGAGATTCGCCCCATTGATGCCAGCACGGAGCCGTCGCATTACGAAGTATTGCTGCGCCTGCGCGACCGCAATGGCGATATTCTCAACCCGGGCTCGTTCATTCCCGCGGCAGAACGCTACCAGATGATGCCGCACATCGACCGCTGGGTACTCACCCAGCTATTGGTGACGCTCAGCGACGAACTGGCCGCGCTGCCGCAGCTGAATATCGCCATTAACCTGTCGGCCACCTCGCTGGATGATCCGACCTTTATGCCGTTTCTGGAGTCCCTGCTAAGCAAGACCTCGTTGTCACCGGAGCGGCTCACGTTTGAAATCACCGAAACCACGGTGGTGAATCAGCTGTCATCGGCCAGTGATTTACTTGGACGTATTCGTGAACAGGGTTGCAAGGTGGCACTGGACGATTTTGGCAGTGGGTTCAGCTCGTTCAGTTACCTCAAACACTTCCCGGTGGATTTCATCAAGATCGACGGCAGCTTTGTGCGCAACCTGCTGCACTCCAGCGTGGACCGCACCATTGTGGAATCCATCAATGAGGTGGCGCACCGGCTGGGCGTAAAAACCGTGGCCGAATACGTGGAAGAGCACGCGCTGATCGGGGTGCTGGAAGAGGCGGGGGTGGACTTTGTCCAGGGTTATGCCATTGGCCGGCCACAACCACTGAGCGCGCTATTTGAGCAGCAACACCGTGGTGTTGGCTCCCCGGATGGCGCAGAGGTTGTGGCGCGCAGCCGGTGACGCCGGGGCGGCTGCCGCTGCCGTGATCAGGGCGTGCTCTTGCCCGGTGTGGTCAGGTCGCTGCTTGGCTTCCAGCGGTCCAGTTCGCGGGTCATGGACGGTTGCGTGGTGTTTTCCTGTAGCTCCAGCGCCCGCTTCTGCAGGCGGCCCTCCGCGTTTTTCGCGCTGCCAGTCCCGCCTTTTTTCAGGCCGGGCTGGGGCACGCTGGTAAGGCCGTCGTAATCCACCCCGTACTGGTAATCCTCCTCGTAGACGTCATCCCCGCGAATGTAGTCGTAATCACTGCCATACGCCGGGGCGGCAGTGCCCGCCACGATCATCACCCAGCCCGCGGTCAGTGCCAGCTGGCGCCATCCTGTGCGTTCCATAAAGGCCTCCTGCTCTGTGTGTCTTCACATGGGACAGGGCGGCAGCGGTGGGGTTCCTGATTCCAGGCGCTACTGGCTGGTCGGCGGGGCGCGTTAGGTATTGCCTATCACTGCAATGAAAGTATCCAAATTTACCAATCGCCGCAAAAAACGCATTCTTACTTCCGACGAAACGTTAACCCAATCGTTTTACCGATAACTTAGGGAGTCTTGGAAACATGGCACTGATTAATAGCGAGATCCAACCGTTCAACGCCACCGCATTCAAGCAGGGCGAATTTGTAGAGATCTCTGACGCCGACGTAAAAGGCAAGTGGGCGATCTTCTTCTTCTATCCCGCCGACTTCACCTTTGTTTGCCCCACCGAACTGGGCGACGTGGCTGACAAGTACGAAGAGCTGCAGAACATGGGCGTGGAAGTGTTCTCCGTATCCACCGATACCCACTTCACCCACAAGGCATGGCACGACACCTCCGACACCATCGGCAAGATCAACTACTACATGGTTGGCGACCAGACCGGCACCATCACCAACAACTTTGAAGTGATGCGTGAAGGCCAGGGCCTGGCAGACCGCGCTACCTTCCTGATCGATCCGGATGGCGTGATCCAGGCCATGGAAATCACTGCCGAAGGTATCGGCCGTGATGCCGACGATCTGCTGCGCAAGGTGAAAGCCGCCCAGTACGTTCGCAACAATCCAGGCGAAGTGTGCCCGGCAAAATGGAAAGAAGGCGAAGCCACTCTGGCCCCGTCTCTGGACCTGGTCGGCAAGATCTAAATCTGCCTCAGGTTACAACAGTCCGGCGGGATCGCCGGGCTGTTGTCCCCCCGAATTTTTGACGTCACTGAATACGCTTTTACGTTAAGGGAAGACTCATGCTCACGAATGAAATTTTGCAGGCTCTCAAGGGCTACGCCGCCAACATGCAGAAGAAAGTCACTTTCGTGCTGCAAGCAGGCACCCACGACAAGCGCGATGAACTGGTCAGCTTTCTTTCCGACATCGCTGGTGTCAGTGACAACCTGGCGTTCGAAGAACGCGATACGGGCGACACCTTGCGTAGCCCGATCAGTTTTCTGCTGGAAGCCGATGGAGAAGACACGGGTATCCGTTTCTCCGGTATTCCCGCAGGCCACGAATTCAATTCCCTGGTGCTGGCGTTTCTGCATGCATCCGGGACAGACATCAAGCTGGACGATAGCCTCCAGCGCATGGTCGCCAATGCCAAAGGCGACATGCATTTCGAAGTGTTTATCAGCCTGAGCTGTCACAACTGCCCGGACGTGGTCCAGGCCTTGAACCAGTTCGCCTTGTTGAACCCGAACATTCGCGCGGAAATGATTGATGGCGGCCTGTTTCAGGACGTGGTCAACGAGCGCGACATTCAGGGGGTGCCCAGCGTCTACCTGAATGGTGAGCTGTTCGCCAACGGCAAGGTGACCGCAGCCGAGTTGATCGACAAGCTGCTCGAACATGACCCGAGCATTGCCCAGGCGGGCGCTGGCGAAAAAATGCCATTGCAGGACGTGACCGTGATCGGTGGTGGGCCTGCCGGTGTGGCGTCTGCCATCTACAGTGCCCGCAAGGGGCTGAAAGTGACCCTGATCGCCGACCGTATCGGTGGCCAGGTGAAAGACACCATGGATATCGAAAACCTGATCTCCGTGAAGAAAACCACCGGCCCGGAATTGTCCGGTGCGCTGCAGGCGCACATGAACGATTACGAGGTGACGGTGAAAGAGCACCTGAAAGTCGCCCGTGTGGAAAAGGGGGATATCAAGACAGTGGTGCTGTCTTCCGGTGAAGAAATTGATACCAAGACCGTGATCGTGGCCACCGGTGCCAAATGGCGCGAGCTGGGTGTGCCCGGTGAGAAAGAAAACATCGGTAATGGTGTAGCCTACTGCCCGCACTGCGATGGCCCCTTCTTCAAGGGCAAGGATGTGGCGGTGATCGGTGGCGGCAACTCCGGCATTGAAGCTGCACTGGACCTGGCCGGTATCGTTAAATCCGTGAACGTGTTCGAGTTCATGCCGGAGTTGAAAGCCGACAAGGTGCTGGTGGACAAGGCGGAAGGTAAAGCCAATGTCACCATCCACAGAAACGTGGCGACCAAACAGATCACTGCCAGCAATGGCAAGGTGGATGCCATCGAGTACGTGGACCGCGAGACAGAGCAAGTGCATACCCTGCCGTTGCACGGTGTGTTCGTTCAGATCGGTCTGGTGCCCAACAGTGATTTTCTGGACGGCGTGGTCGAGCGTAGCCGGTTTGGTGAAATCGAAATCAACGAGAAGTGCCAGACCTCAGAGGAAGGCATTTACGCCGCCGGTGACGTGACCACGGTGCCGTACAAGCAGATTGTCATCAGCATGGGTGAAGGTTCCAAGGCGTCCCTGGCGGCCTTTGAATACCTGATGACCCAGGGCGATCGACTGGATGCCCTGTATGAAAGTGAAAGTAACGCAGGCGAGCAGAAGGAATCTGCTGTCGCCTGACCCACTGGCGCTCACCAGTAGAAACGAAAAGCCACCGTTCGCGGTGGCTTTTTTGTTTCAAGCGGCGCCGCTCGCGCAACGGTTTTCGGCGTGTTGCTTGCGGCGTGAAGCATGATGCGTTTCTTTATCAGACACAAAAAAACCGGCGCACCAGGAGGTTGACGCCGGCGAAACCGTAGGCAGAAAAACTTACGGGTTGGTGAGTAGCGTATAGGCACCGGAGCCACTCTGGGCCTGTACCTGCCAGCGGTAATACCCGCTGTTCACATTGGTATGGATCTCGGCTACACCACCTTGTGGGCTGGCGGTGGTTACGTTGTTCCAGCCGCAGAAGAACAGGAAGCAGCTTTGTGCTTGCAGGGTCACGGTGAAGCTGGCGCCCGCCGGGCTATATAGCCAGGCATCAATCTGGCCGCCGGAAAAATTGAAACCGTTGGACGGCAGGATCGCAGAGCCACCGTTGTTCAGCTGGCCTTCATAGCGGGTGCAGTCCGGGCACGGGGAGGTGTCTGTTCCCACGCTCAGGGTCTGGTCGGTGCTGCCGGTCTGGTTGGCGGTGTCGGTAACGGTCAGGGTCACGGTGAACTCGCCATCCACCCCGTAGTCATGGCTGATCTGCTCGCCACTGGCCACATTGCCGTCGCCCAGAGTCCAGTCCCAGGCCGCTACGGCCACATCATCACTGGAGCCGCTGGCATCCAGCTCACAGATTGTGCCTTGGCAATCAGCGGTGAAGGCTGCGGTCGGCAGGCGGTCAATGCCGGAGCCGTCTTGCTGCGTGATCTGCAGTAACAGGTTAGGCGACTGGCTGCCCGGGTTGCTGATGGCGCCTGCTGTGGCGTCGTTTACCAGAGCCAGATTGACCGCATCAGGCGTAGCGCTGGGGTTGGCGGCCAAATACAGGGCGGCGGCGCCGGCAGCATGCGGAGCAGCCATGGAGGTACCATCAATGCTGGACGTCTGTGTATCGGATTGATACCAGGCCGAGGTGATGTCGCTGCCCGGTGCAAACAGGTCCACACAGGCGCCGTAGTTGGAAAAAGAGGAGCGCTGGTCCTGGCGAGTAGTCGCACCGACGGTCAGCGCTTCAGGCACCCGATTAGGGGAGCCGTTACAGGCGTTGGTGTTGTCATTACCTGCAGCCACCACCATGGTCACGCCCGCTGCCACAGCGTTGGATACGGCGGTATCCAGAGCGGTGGAAGTGAAGCCCCCGAGCGACATATTGGCGACGGCGGGTTTCTGGTGATTGCCAGCGACCCAGTCGATACCGGCGATAACGGCAGAGGTGCTACCGCTGCCGTTACAGTTAAGGACCCGTACTGGGATTACGTTGGCCTGTTTGGCCACACCATAGGTGCTGCCCGCTGCGGTGCCCGCTACGTGGGAGCCATGGCCGTTACAGTCTTCGTAATTTTCAGGGTCAACGCTGCCGCCGAACAGAAAGCCCAGCGCGCCGTCGGCGACAAAGTTACGTCCGGGCACTATGCGACCGGTAAACTCCTGGTGGGTGGTGCGCACCCCGGTATCCACCACGTAGATGTTTACGTCGCGGCCGCCGTTGTCAGGGTATTGGAAGCTGTTATCCAGTGGCAGGGCCGGTTGATCGACGCGGTCCAGCCCCCAGGTGGCGTTATTCTGCACTGCCACCGTGGTGATGATGCGGTCCGGCTCAACAGAGATGACGCCGGGCAGAATGCCAAGCAAAGACGCCTGCAGGCTGGTCAGCCTGACGGTCATGCCCAACAAGGCGTTGTCATAGGTATAGAGCACCTCGCCGCCACCAATGCCGGCCAGCAAGGTTTGAATGGCCGTGGTCAGGCTGTTAAGGCCCAGCTGTTCGGTGATGTTCGGAACCAGGGTGACAATATACTGGTTTTGGATGATGTCCCCGGCTACGGGGCTTTCGGTGTTGTCGTCGGCCCAGGCAGGGGACAGAACGCTGCCCCCCAGGATGGTGGCCAGCACAGCGGCTTTGAATGTCGAACGCGGCATTGAGATACCCCCCAGAATGTTTGGTTTGAAAACTAGGGAAACGCCGTGTATCTCTCCATGGGCAGGGTGTAGGTTTTTTGTTGCTATGAAAATGATTCAGGTGCCTGGAAGGCCCGTGCTCACTGGTGTGGGGTAAAAATGAGAACTGGTCGTGAAGATGCGCAGGAGGAGGCTTAAACCAGTCCGCTTAGCTGGGAAACGGTCTTCCAGACCAGCATCTGCATGCGCTGGGAGTTGATGGTTGGCTTCGCCAGGCAGGCAAACACCATATCTTTCACCGGCCAGATACTGATGCAGCCCTCCCGGCAGCGGATAAACACCTCCTCGCTAGTCCCCAGTTTCAGCCCCTCCAGTACCCGGTCGCAGGCCTTCTTCATCTCAAAGAACAGCGCGCTCTGCTCATCAAAATCCAGCCCTTCACCAAAGTGCACCACCGGCATCCCGTCGCTGCTGATCAGGGAGACCAGCAGAATCTCGTCGGAGGAGGTGTGCAGGGATTCGAGGGGAGGGGTGAGGGTGGTGAGCTTCATTATTGTTATCCGTGCGTTGGGGTTTTGTGCAGCTTAGGTGTGGGCGTGTTTGGCGTCAAAGGCAAGAAGACAGACGCAGCTTGCACGTAGTCGCGTTGAGTCTGGAGCTGTGGCGGTGACTGTGGCCATCGCTGACGCGATGAATGGGGTTTACCTGAACTGTACACAATGACAGTATTTGATGAAGCAAGGAGGTTGCCATGTTCGGTGAAAAGGATGTCCCTGATTGCGCAGATGAAAGCGTTAACGGCATGTTTGCATGGTGGCACGACATGGCCGAAAGGGGCTTGGCGTTTCACCCGGATGATGTCCCATCCAGCATCGTGTTTATCGAAAGCGGAAAGCCGATGTTTACCGCAGGAGCCTGTAGGAAACTTGAAGGTACACTCTCCCGCATGGATGCGATGCATGGCGATAGGATCTACGATGCTGGCTTTGAGGCCATGAAAAACCTCTTTCGACTTGGTGGTCTGTAAGCGATACAGCACCTACTTTTTTCTTGCCACCCGCGCGCGTCTCATCCTAAGTCGGAGGGTTTGGGCTTCGCTTCTCCGTTGTTCCCCGTTTTAATTTCCCCAAATGTACTTTCTTAATGGTGTACTGTTCATAAGAACAGGTTCTGTTATTATCTGGGCCTATGCTGTAGCTTTTGCAACATAATTGACCCAGAGGAAATCATGGATATCCCCCTGTACGATAATCTTGATGATAGCCAACTGATTGAAAAAACAGTGGAAATTTGGGGGCAGCAGGTTGTGGCTGACGTCCTGGAAGTTGATCGGGTAACAGTGAATCGCTGGCTCAAAAAGGGGATGGAGCACAACCTTCGGGGTTTGGAGCGAAATGCCCTTATTTCCCGACTTCTTCCTACCGGCCGCCTCGAAACCCAGTTTGCGGGCAACGAGCAATTCCGCTTCATTGACTTGTTTGCCGGGATTGGTGGCATTCGTCAGGCTTTTGAGGATGTAGGCGGTAGATGTGTCTTTACCAGTGAATGGAATGACATGGCGAGGCGTACTTACCAAGCGAACCACTTTGACGACCAAGATCATGTTTTAAATACGGATATCCGCCTGATTACTGAGGCGGAGGGCGTCAACGAGAAAGACCTGATACCGCATATTGACCAGTGTATCCCTGATCATGAAGTGCTTCTGGCTGGGTTTCCCTGTCAACCGTTCTCAATCGCCGGGGTATCCAAGAAAAATGCGCTGGGAAAGTCCCACGGCTTTGATTGCAAAATTCAGGGCACCCTTTTCTTTGATATCTGCAAGATCCTTCAAGCGAAGAGACCTGCTGCTTTTCTGCTTGAAAATGTCAAAAACCTGAAGAGCCATAATAAAGGTGATACCTACAAGACGATCCTGAAGGCGTTGGATGATGCGGGCTATGATGTGCCTGACCCTAGGGTAATTGATGCCGCTGACTTTCTCCCTCAGCATCGTGAGAGGATTGTGATCGTAGGGTTCAGAAAAGATCTGAATATTTCAGATGGCTTTAGTTTGGCTGATATGGATGTTCCCGAGGATGCCCCTCTCCTGGCAGACATCGTGGACAAGAAAGTCCCGGATAAGTATATCCTGACAGACAAGCTCTGGGCTTATCTGCAGAATTATGCGAAGAAGCATCAGGCTGCAGGCAACGGGTTTGGTTTCGGGCTGGTGGAAAGCAAGCAAAAGCGGCCGACCAGAACGCTTTCAGCCAGATATTACAAGGATGGTTCAGAGATCCTGCTTTCAAGGGGAAAGAACAAGAATCCCCGCAGGCTTACTCCCAGGGAGTGCGCGCGCCTCATGGGCTTTGACAAGCCGAGAGAGTCAGAATTTCGCATTCCGGTTTCGGATACCCAGGCCTACAAACAGTTTGGTAACTCTGTCGCTGTACCGGTTTTTGAAGCAGTGGCGAGAGAGATGCACTCAAGAATCCTCGATGCCAATGGCAGCGGGAAAAAGAAAAAATACAAGATGAAGCAGCCGGATAAAGGGCAAATGCGATTGCTCGAAGAAAAGGGGAAAATGGCGGGATGGAAAAGCTAGGCCAGTATTTTGAGGGTGTTGTCTGGAAATACCTAACTGCAGTGGATGCGGACCCGGGTAAATCCAACCAGCATGAGTTTGGAGGGCTGGTAAAAGCCGGATTCAAGCAGTTCCTCGGTGATCCGGGTGAGGAGACTTACAGATTTCCCTGTCGGTTCATGTTTCTTTCTGAAGACAAGGATAAAAGTGCCAGTGTCGATGGCGTTGTCAGCTGGTATGACTCCCGGAGGGGGAAGAGCGGGCGCGGTCCCGAACTGCGGCTATATTACGTTTCCAATGAGGTAACCGATCTTATTGGAGAGGGAATGTTCTTCCTGATTGCAAAGACTACCTCGGGAGAGCTTATTCTGGCTTTCTGTGAAACGGGGAGTAGTGAAGAAGCCCAGTTACGGTGGCTTTTTGGCCTTGATGACACTTCCGATGCGTTTTCAGCGAAGATCATTGATGATAAGCAGATCAAGGCAAGCTGGTCTGCAAGATGGATTCTGGATGAGCTTGGAATTGAGCTGTTTGAGGATGATTCCAGCTATCTGGACTTGATGCTTTCCCGCTTTGGTGGTGCCTTCCCCAAAACTAGGGAATTCTCGGCTCTGGCACTTGAGCTAAGCCGTGAAGTTCAGCCAGTCAACCTTCCTGACACTGCTCTTGTCGCGCTGATGGACAGGGAAGAGTCCTTATTCCGGCAGCTGGAACGACATTTTGTTGAGAAAAAGCTGAAAAGCGGCTTTTCAGATGTGGAACAGTTCATTTCCTATTCCCTGAGTATCCAGAACAGGCGGAAAAGCCGTGTGGGTTACGCTCTGGAGAACCACCTTGAGTTTCTCTTCAAGGAGAACGGTGTGGCGCATATTCGTGGGGCGCAAACAGAGAATAAGTCAAAGCCTGATTTTCTCTTTCCTGGGCTGCCTCAGTATTTAAACGAGGCTTTTCCCGATGATGGCTTGACGGTCCTAGGGGCTAAATCTACTTGCAAGGATCGTTGGAGGCAGGTGCTATCAGAGGCGGGTCGGATTAAAAAGAAGCATCTTGTAACCCTTCAGCCTGGAATATCCGGTAATCAGCTTGATGAAATGGAAGCCAATGACCTGCAGCTTGTTGTTCCCGCATCAATACATGAAACGTATAAATCGGAAAATAGAGGGTGGCTGTGGAGCCTCTCTGATTTCATCAAGCATGTTCGGGACAAGCAGGCAAAATACCTGGGTGAGTAGCTATGGCTGATGTGGTCGACAAGGCAACGCGCTCAAGGATGATGGCGGGTATCAGAGGGAAAGATACCAAGCCGGAAATGCTGATCCGGTCGGAGCTTCATCGCAGGGGGTTCAGGTTCAGGAAGAACGTTAAAGCGCTGCCAGGAAAACCAGATATCGTTCTGTCAAAATATAATGCTGTAATTATGATTAATGGCTGCTTTTGGCATGGACATGAATGCCATTTGTTTAAGTGGCCGGCCACAAGATCTGAGTTTTGGAGGAAAAAAATTCAGGGAAACATAGAAAGGGACGGGCGAAACATAAGAGATTTGGAGGCAGCAGAATGGCGAGTATTAATTGTTTGGGAATGTGAAATAAAAGGAATGGGCCGGAGCGTGGAGGAAGTGGTCGGCAATGTTGTGTTGTGGCTTGGCTCCATTTGAGTACAGAATTAGGTGTAAGGATAAAGATGAAAGATGACAATGCTATAAAAGAAGATTTCTCGGTAGAGGGGGATTCTCCTGAAGTTGAGGATGAGGTTGCAGCTGATTTTCACATCGCCTCATACCCCTCCGACCTTACCTTGGGCGTTCTCCAGGATATGTGGGATAACGGAGACATAATAATCCCTGATTACCAGAGAAATTTTGTTTGGAGTATTAAGCAAGCGTCTCTCTTGATTGAGAGTTTTCTTATCGGTCTTCCTGTGCCTCAAGTTTTTTTCTATGTAAATGAGGAAAATAGAAATGAGGTGATTGACGGACAGCAAAGAATAACAAGCATCGTCTATTTTCTGTCAGGGTATTTTGGCGACGAAAGTATTCATGGAAAGAAGCAGGTGTTTAGACTTTCTGGCCTTAGCGAAAACAGTAAATACAATAAAAAAAGATTTGATGATCTTGAAGAGCCTGATAAGAGGAAGCTTAGAAACTCGAGTGTTCTAAGGGCTATAAATATTAAGCAATTAAGTCCACGTGATGATAGAACAAGCGCCTATCACATATTTGAGAGGCTTAATACTGGCGGGTCTCCGCTCAAGGCGCAAGAAATAAGAAATGTCGTTTTCCGTGGTGATTTTTTGAATCAATTGAAAGAGTTGAATCTTCATGGGGCGTGGAGAAGCCTGATTGGAAAGTCAAACCTAGATAGGTACCAGAAGGACGTGGAACTAGTCCTCAGAATATTTGCATTTTGCTACAGGGAGAAGGCCTACGAAAAACCGATGAAGGAATTTTTAAATAAGGCTTGCAACGATTTTAGAGACGAGTCAAGTAATGAGGTTGCGGATTTTTCATCTAGGTTCGTTAAGGTTTGTGACTTTTTGGAAAAGGAGCTTGGGGATAAGCCTTTCCATATTAGGGGGCCGCTCAATATACCAGTCTTAGAGTCTGTTTTTGTTACTGTCTTTAATAACTTCGGGAAAGTTGAAGATGTGAAGAATAGATTAGGTCAACTGCTTGATGATGATGGTTTTGATGAAACTACTTATCTGAGCACGAGTGATGCTTCGGTAATCAGAAAAAGATTTAAGTTGGCCAAAAATGCACTGGTTGATAAATGAGTTACTCAAGTAGATTTAGCCTTGCAGATGATTTTGTTTCAGATATTGACTCATTTGCTAGATCTCATGCTGATCCTTTGGCTAAGCAGCGGTTGGCAGGTTTTTTGTCTGTTTCTGCTGTTACATGCTATGAGCTGGCAATAAAGGAGATTTTTTTTGAGTTTTCTAGGAAGAAGCATGCAGTCTTCGGCTGCTTTGTAGAGGATCAATTTTCGCGAATGAATGGAAGAATAAAAATATCAGAAATTAAAGCTAAAGCGGGTAAGTTTGGCGGTAAGTATAAAGAAAGGTTTACGAGACTGCTTGCGAAAGAAGAGCGGGAGTCTTTGCGGTCGGGTTGTGGCAGTGTAGAGAGTGCGTACTCGAATCTTATTATTTGGAGGCATACTTTTACTCACGATGGGGCTATTCATTCCCTGAGAACATATGAGGAGACTGTTGAATCTTATAATAAGGGGAAGGTAATCATTGAATGTTTGGCTAAGGCAATGACTAGGTAATGTAATGGTCCGTTATTCGAGGCTAGATCTTCCCCTGTGCGCCCATATAATGGATGGGCTGCTATAGGTGAAAGGGCTGCTGGGATTTTTTTTAGCTGTAGATTTATGGGGGACGATCTGTCAGGTACGCAAAGATCGACTTGCTGTCGAAACGAAGTTAACGCACGGAGTGCGGCCCGAAGGGGGCGAAGGGAATGTTCCGCTCTACGACCACCTCGGCATCAGACACAAAAAAGGGCCACCCCGACGGGGGTGGCCCTTTTTTGTGTTGCTGTTTGGTGGGCCGGCGGGAATCGAACCCCATTTCGCTCTTACACTTTGTTCCGCTTCCCTCCACAATAGAATATAAATCAGTAGGTTAGCGGCTTTTGTTTCTTCAATAGCCCACTATGTACGTCATTGATTTCGACTCTTTGTCGACTGTTTGGGCTATTTGGAGTGGCTGTTGCCTGGGAAAGGTAGTACTTATAGGTGCAGGCATTGCGGAAAAGGCTTTGGCCGCGCAATAACGTTCCATCACAGTAATTCTTTGCTGCCATCGATGGACGGTTAGCTTGGATGCTGCTTTCACTTCAACATTTGATTGCCCAGCCGCGTATAGAAGCTTCTTATCCTCCAAGGGGAAAGGTAAGCATCCGGCAATTCATAGAGCTAGAAAGGAAATGTGTCCACTCCTTTTTTATTTAGAATGCTCTCTATGTTCTCAGCTTCACTGCTTAGGATATTAAAGATAGCAATTTCCACAGGCTGTTCTTCTTTAATATTTTCTACGTTAAGCGGTGCTCTGTGAGAAACTTTCAATTCCCTCAAAATATCAAGAGACTTTGCTAGGTCTTTTTTGTGAATCGAGAAGGTAGCTTTTGCAAGTCTTGGCATCGCTGGAGTGACCATATCAAGACTATGAAGCCTGCCTTGCCTTGATATTTCTTCTAGGTGATCCTCTATTTTACTCAACCTCATCTCCACAACTTTATCAATCTCCTTTGGAACCTCAGAGTACTTAACAAGATCAACATCAACAACGCGATATACTGGATTGTCAGGCTCGCTGTCATCAACTGCTTTTGGCACCATTTTTCTAAGAGAATTTTTAAGCTCTTCCACGCCATACATATCATTTCTGTAGAAAACAGTTCTCTCATCACTAAGGTCAAACGGCAGCGTTACATCTTCTCTTGCCACAACAATAACCGGTTTTCTTACGCAGTGTCTTATTCCCAATTCATACATTACATTCGGGTTAAGATCCGTGAGATTTGCAATCACCAAATCGGATTCAATTATTCTTCTCACGACCTGCTTGGTTATGCTTCCTGTCTCGGATATCTGATGGGCCGCAATTGCAGAAAATCCGTTTTCATTTAGCACGGGAGAAAATACTGTCTTAATCAAACCGTCCGCCTCTCTCCTCACAGGTGATGACTGCCCGCCTATGGGGGTAATGATGAAGCACTCTTTTGGGTCGCTCATTATATTTCTCAATTACATCTAATGGTTGCCGAAACTTTTTTGGGTGTCTTTCGCCTTGATCGCGCCATTTATAATTAAGTCTTATTTTTTTTCATTCTATCTGATTCGGATATCAAGAAGCTTATAAAACCTTTGGTGTCTTTCAGCATATCCCAATAAGCGCCAAACCCAGGCATTACTATTGGCGAGTAAAGTGCGCCTTTTATCATTCCAACTGATGACGCAGTGGTGTGACTTATTTTTTTTGCAGAAAGTGCTGCTTTTTCGTAATCGAAAGTATCTGAGAACTCTTTAATCCAATGGATGTCACAATGATTTTTTGGATTAAAAGGAAGCGGAACGGAAATATCTATTTTTCTATTATTCAAGTCATCGATCATAGCCTCAAGTATTCTATCGACTCCTTTTTTTGTCTGAAGAAAAAAATTATTTATCATTCTTAAGCTGGATAGCTCATCAACCTCTCTAATTATTTTAGATTTTGCATCTTGAAACCTTTCTGCCTGAAAAAATAGGTAGCTTGTTCTTTCTGGTCCAATCTCGACTCCGCTGTTGACATCTTCAATCAAGTCGCAAATAACAGTCAGATAGGAGCAAATAAATATAGATTCCTGAGATATCACCTTTGAATGAGCCCCAAGACTTTCAGCTATATCAAATCCTATGCTGTGTTTTTTCTGTTCAGCCCATAGTTTTGCACTTGTATGGAATGCCATAAAGAAGCCAACAACAGATATAAGTGATGCAGCAAGCATTGCTTGTGTTTCTGGATTCAACGTAGAGGGCATAAAAATTATTTCTTCAAACGAAAGAACGTCAATGCAAAAGTGACTGGCTCCATAGTAGATGGACAAAGACAACAGCAGTGCACCCCACAAAGTTCCTGTAAAATATGAGGTTATTTGCTTTAAAATTTGAACAACCAAAAGAAAAATTATAAAAAATAATCTCATTGTGTGTCTCTTTTTATTTTTTTATTGCTAGGATTTCTTGGTATAAAATATATGGCATAGGTTGTTAGCTAGAACCTCTCTCCATTTTATAACCATCACTCTGCGGCGCTTCTTCTAGCTAGCCTATTTTTATTGCAAAATATGCCGATATTGGGTTTGATGCGAGCTTGGTCGCCTGCTTGGTGATAGATGTCTCTTGTTGTCCGTAGCTTTTATTTGCTACCAAGACGGATAGCAATAAGATAAATAATGCTTTCATTCCTTTCCCCTCCTTGGTTTAAACCATCGCTCTGCGGCGATTTTGGTTAGTTCTATTCCCCGCTGCGTCCGTGCAACTTTTTATCAGCAGTTTCGTATTCAGGGCTTACCTGGCCCTTTGATAGATCAATCCCCCTGCTTCCCTTCCAAAGCCAATCTTCATACTGAGGAAATAGCTCTCTCAGCCTTTCAAGTTCATCGGTTGTAACTCGAAGCGCAGAGCCTTCCCGGCGAAGGTTTTTCCACCTGTCACGTTCCTTGTTGTCACCAGACTGGTTCAGCTCTTTGATGCTGACCATTTTCATTAATTGTCTGGCCCTATCGTCAATTTCGCTCATATAGAAATAAATCATTGGTGTATTTATTACACCACTGTGATTCTTTGTTGGTGTAATAAATACACCACCTGAACATAGTGGAACAAAGCCGATGGTAGCGGAACTACAAGAATCAATCACCTCTAGCCCGGACTGGCCCCCCGTCATGCCGTGGCGTGAATTCGCCGATTGGTGCCGTGCCGAACAAGGCGTAGTCCAGGGCTGGATAGAACGTGGCTACCTACCCACGATCAAATTCGGCAAACACCGCATGGTGAACGTGGCCGCCCTGATCGATCAGCTCAAGGAAGGGGAGGTCTAACCATGACCGCTGACCAACCTCAAACCCTCGACTTGTTCCAGGGCAACTACCAAGACCCCCGCATCCCGCACTGGCGCGCCGACCTGAAAAAAATGCTGGCCGACGCCTTTTATATGCGCCACTACCCGGATCTGTTCCCACACGATTTCGCAGCTGGAATGTGCGGCAGCTTAGCCAACAAGCTCTGGCTTGCGGGAGACATGAGTTACCAGGACTACGTCCGCTACTGCCGTTTTGCCAGCAAGCTGTTAGGCCGGGATCTGCGCCAGCTGTACATTCGCATCGATTATGAGCACGCCTTCGGTGTTGGCCCCACCATGCCCAAAGGGCATAACAGCCCGCAGGAAAGCATCGCTACAGGAACCAGCCCCTCCCGGGCGGAACCTTACCCCCGGCGCACCCCAGAGGCGAAACACTCCCAAACCGCCTCAGAACGTTTCCTCGCACGCTTCGGCGCGGGTGCCAGCCTAGCAGCCCCTAACGCCCTCCCCCGTGCCATGAACAACACAGGTTTTGCCCATGGAACAGCACCCAACGGCGCTACTGCTGATGCTTCTGCTCTCGCTCCTTCTGACCCAACAAACACCCAGGCACACCACCAGCACAGCCGAGGTGGCCAGCAATGAGCGCCCCTACCGTGAAGCTGATCTTTCGCCGTATCGCTCAGCGCAGCTACAGCACCTGCGGCCTGTACCGAGTGCGCGAACTGCGCCCAGGACTTTTCGTTTCTGAACGCACTTGGCTGCCCTTTGAAAAGCCCGCCCACCTCTACACCAAGGCGTGGTTCTTCACCGGCTTCGCCGACACCGAAGCCAAGGCCAAAACCCTCTGTGAGCAAACAGAAGCCAAGCTCCAGAGGAAGCCACCCAGTTTCCAACGCAGTACTCACACCCAAACGGGCCTAAACGCCCAACACGACCTGCTAACTACCCACAAAGGTAACTAACCATGCAATTCGAAATCCCTACAACCCTGCTCGGCTGCCGTCTCGTTAACGTCGATGGCAACAAATACTGCTCCGTCTACACCGGCCAGATCCCCCAGGGGGACAACGCCGACAGCTTCCGGGGCTATGAGGTCACCAAACTCAGTGCGGACCCGACCGTGTTCGACCAGCTGTCCGACCTCAAAAGCCCAACCGAACGCCGCCTGCTGGCTGTACTCAAGATGGCAG
>OJHO01000441.1_pt1 | contig 17850 bp, 16 predicted proteins | sample 1595311 | NCBI WGS metagenome assembly OJHO01 (sample SAMN05416879, study PRJEB24817) | seawater metagenome | isolation source: Sea water | place: Canada:Atlantic | collected 2013-11 | reverse complement strand
GCATTCGCACCGCCCACTACACCAGCCGCTCGGAAAAACTGTTCAACGAAAACGCGCTGCCCATTGATGTGATCATCAGCCCCGAACAAGTGGTGACCGACTACATCAAGCGCCTGATCGAACATCCCGGCGCCCTGCAGGTCGTTAATTTCGCCGGCGGCCGAGTGCAACTGGTAGCGGTGCGCGCCTACTACGGCGGCCCGCTGGTAGGGAACGAGCTGCGCGAACTGCGCAAGCACATGCCCAACGTGGATACCCGAGTCGCCGCTATTTTCCGCCGTGGCCGGCCCATCATCCCGGAAGGCAATACCGTTATCGAAGCCGACGATGAAGTCTTCTTCATCGCCGCTAAAAACGATATCCGTGCGGTAATGAGTGAGCTACGTCGGTTAGAGCATAACTACAAACGCATCGTGATCGCCGGCGGCGGTAACATTGGTTACCGGCTGGCCAAAACCATTCAGCATCGTTACAACGTCAAAGTCCTCGAGCGCATGCCAAAACGTGCGGAATGGCTGGGCGAGAAACTGCACCAGACAGTAGTCCTGCAAGGGCTGGCTACCGACCGTGACGAACTGCTCAAGGCCAACATCGAAAACACCGATGTATTCTGCGCGCTCACCAACGACGACGAAGCCAACATCATGGCCTCGCTGTTGGCCAAACGGCTGGGCGCCCGCAAAGTCATGACGCTGATTTCCAACCCGGCCTACGTGGACCTGGTACAAGGCCACGACATCGACATCGCCATCTCTCCCCAGCAATCTACCATCGGCAGCCTGCTCAGCCATGTGCGCCGGGGCGATGTGGTCAACGTCTATTCATTGCGCCGGGGAGCGGCGGAAGCCATCGAGGCTATCGCCCACGGCGATGCCAAGTCGTCCAAAGTAGTGGGCCGTGCCATCGATGAAATCGATCTGCCGGAAGGCACCACCATCGGCGCCGTGGTGCGCGGCGAGAAAGTACTGATTGCCCACGACCACGTGGTGATTGAACCGGACGATCACGTAATTCTGTTCCTGATCGACAAACGCCGCACCCGAGACGTGGAAAAGTTGTTCCAGGTCGGGTTTACGTTCTTCTGATGATGAGACACCAGATGCCGAACGCCCGGCGCTCGACGGAACAAACAAACCGCGCCTTTTCAACGTCAGGCGTCCAGCGCCCGGCGTCCGGCGTCTACTCTAACGAGGAGGCGCCATGCACTTCGCGTTAATCTCAAAAATTCTCGGCCTGCTGCTGGTGGTATTCAGCTTTACCATGATTCCGCCAGTGGCCGTTTCATACTCGTATCAGGAAGGGAGCGAAGCGCCTTTTCTGATTTCTTTTGTCATTACTTTGGCGCTGGGACTAAGCCTGTGGCTACCGTTCTTCCGGAACAAGGCAGAACTACAAACGCGAGACGGCTTTCTGGTAGTCACGCTTTTCTGGTCGGTACTTGGCGTCATCGGCGCTCTGCCACTAATCATCAGTGACGACGTCCCCGTCGGCTTCACCGACGCAGTATTTGAATCCGTCTCCGGACTCACCACCACCGGCGCCACCATTTTGTCCGGTATCGACTTCCTCCCCAAGTCCGTGCTCTTTTATCGCCAGCAATTACAGTGGCTGGGCGGCATGGGCGTAGTAGTACTGGCCGTGGCCATTCTGCCCATGCTCGGCATTGGCGGCATGCAACTCTACAAGGCCGAAATTCCCGGCCCAATGAAAGACACCAAGCTCACTCCACGCATTGCGGAAACCGCCAAGGCACTGTGGTTTATCTACCTGTTCATCACCATTGCCTGCGCACTGCTTTATTGGGCTTTTGGCATGACACTATTCGACGCCATCTGTCACAGTTTCAGCACCGTGGCCACTGGCGGCTTTTCCACTCACGACGCCTCAATGGCCTACTGGGACAACGCCCTCATCGACTGGACCGCCACACTGTTTATTCTCATTGGCGGGCTCAACTTTGCCCTGCACTTTGCCGTATGGCGGGGCCGCTCATTGCTTGCCTACCTGCGTGATCCGGAATTTCGCTTCTTCATCAGCCTGTTTCTGATTTACACCGCCATCATCACCGCCGGCCTACTGTTCTTTCATTATGATTTTGAAGTCGATGACGCACTGCGCCATTCTGCTTTCCAGGTCGCGTCGTTCAGCACCGGCACCGGGCTGACCAGCACCAACGCTGCCGCCTTCCCCGGTTTCATCCCCTATCTGCTGGTATTCACCAGCTTTATTGGCGGTTGCGCCGGCTCTACTGGCGGCGGCATGAAAGCCGTACGTGCAGCATTGGTATTCCATCACAGCATCCGCGAACTGCGCCGCCTGATTTACCCCAACGGCATGTTCGCCCTACGCTTCGGGCTGCAGTCCATTCCCGACCGAGTGCTGCAGGCAGTCTGGGGGTTCGTAGGGGTCTACATCACCATCTCTGTGATCTTCACCCTGCTGTTCACCATGACCGGCATGGACCTGGCCACCGCCGTCAGCGCCGTGGCCGCCAGCCTCAACAACCTGGGCGTAGGCATCGGCCAGGTGGGCGGTGGCTTCGCCAACATCACCGACAGCGCCAAGTGGATGATGACCGTCCTGATGGTCGCCGGCCGGCTGGAAATCTTTACCTTGTTGGTACTGTTCACGCCAATGTTCTGGAAACAGTGAAGTAAGGGAGTAACGCGAGGAAGTGTGAACCTCGCGAAGCGAGGGGCTTTCCAGCAGGCAGACTTCTTCCTGGGATAAAGTCGGACGCTTGCCTGGCAACCTCTTTCTGGCGATTAAAAAACAGGGGAAAGCTTCCACATTGCCCACAAATCAAAGGGCTTTCGGTTATTTCCTCTGGCACCGGCTATCAGGCGTCAGGCCCTCTCCTCAGTGAATTCGTCTGGCAAGACATCCAATCTTCACCATTCCTTAAATTCCACAGTGAACCATAAAAAAGCCCCGGCAATGCCGGGGCTTTTTAAAAAATCAATTTTCAACTATCCATTGCTGATAGCCTTCAAGCGATATTGTTGACTCGCTTACTGTCACGGAACAGCTGGTCCAGCTCGCCTTCGTAATAGGCTTCCACCCGCGGGTTCATGACTTTTTTCCACAGCGGCGGGAACAGCGCCAACACATACATGGCAGCATAACCGGCCGGCAACTGCGGGCTTTCCTCATAGTGACGCAGCACCTGATAACGACGCTTGGCGTACGCATGGTGATCACTGTGACGCTGCAGCTGGAACAGAGCCAGATTGGTCAGCAGGTAGTTGGAATTCCAGCTGTGTGCCGGAGTAACCCGCTCAAAGCGCCCTTTGTCATTCACACGACGGTGCAGACCGTAGTGCTCAATGTAGTTGATGATTTCAAGAGCCAGCGCGGCAAAGAAACTCTGCCCCAGGAAGAACACCACACCCTGCCAACCCCACAGCAGACCAAAGGTCACCGCAAACAGCGCGGAAATGCTGTACCACCAGATCAGCTCATTATAGACGCTGATATTTTTCTTGCCCTTACGCTCCAGGTATTTTTTCTCCAGGCTCCAGGCATTGATAAAGTTGTGTACAAACGCCTTTCCCAGGAAATTATACAGGGACTGATTATAACGGCTGGAAGAAGCATCATCCGGCGTGGACACATGAACGTGGTGACCGCGCACGTGCTCTACCTTGAACCCCGCATAGGTCACTGTTGACAGCAACAAGCCGCCCATCCAGTTTTCCACCTTGGGGTCTTTGTGGATCAACTCGTGCCCCAGGTTAATGGCAATGATACCGCCCACCGTACCAACAGAAACTATCCAGCCAATCTTGCCCAGCAGCCCATAATCGTTGGTCATAAAGACATGGCCTGCGTAAAACAGCCCACCAATCCAGACGCAACCCATGGCAATGGCAGATACCCGATAGAAGATTTCCTCACTCATGGTGGGAACCTGAATCTCTTCATTGGGGTTAGTGGGATCTTTACCCACCAGAAAATCCAGTATCGGCAGCAGCCCGAAGATAAAGGCGTACAAGAACCAGGCCCAATAATCCTGGGTCCCGCTTTCCACCCCCACATAAGCAGAAAAAGGCACCAGCGGAACCATAATGGCCCAGAAACTCAGGTAGCCGTATTTTTTCATTTTTAGCATTACATCGGCATTCATATTCTCGAACATGGCTTACACCTCGCTAGTTCAAGCCAAACAGTAACAGTCATCAATGTGAAGGTCACATTATCCGTGATCTCCTGAATTGTCAAACAACTCAATTAATGACATATCTGCCCAAATTGCGGATAATAGCCCGCACGCCACACTCGCCTTACCAAGGACGCCAGTATGTCGCTACAAGCGGTCAGCCTCAGCGAGCAAATCGCCCGACACCTGGGCGAACAGATCATTACCGGTGAGCTCGCCCCCGGCAGCCGCCTGCCGGAGAACGAGCTGGCAAAACAGCTTGATGTAAGCACCAACTCACTTCGTGAGGCCTTCAGGCTGTTGGAAAAGCAGCACATGATCGAGTTGCAGCCGCGCAAGGGCGCCCGCGTTTGCGAGGTTACCGACGAGCAGGTACGCGACCTGTACGAATTCCTGTTTATGCTGCTGTCACGGCTGGCCGGGCTGGCAGCAGCCCGCTGGCAGCCCGGTGAAATCGAAGATCTGGTGGAGATGTTGCCCCAACTGGAGCAGCACTTTAAAAATGACGATATGCGCTCCGCGCATCAGCTGGCCTTTCGCTTTGTGGAAGTCGCCACTGTGCGCTTCGCCCACAATCGCTACCTGGCCACCGATATTCAGGACCTGATCCCGCTGCTTAAGCGCTATTCGTTTATCGCCCTGCAGGAAGACACCTCGGAATTCGACGTGTCCCTGCAGATCTTCCAGCGCTTGCTGGTGAACGTGGTTGGCCGCAACGTGGCCGACGCAGAAGCGGATATCCACGAATACGGCGAAAACCAGTGCCAGATCGTGCTACGCGCCATCGCCAAACGCCGTGCGGCGTAGGACAGCGTTTAGCAGAGAAATGAAAGATCAATATGACAAGCCGGACATGCTGTTTCATGCCCGGCCTTGCTTCATGGCTACCCGTCAGAGCTGCAGCGTCAAGCGCTAAAACCTTCCAGAACGATCTTGCCCACAGCTTGGCCCGACTCCAGCTCCGCATGAGCCTGCTTCAGGTTAGCGGCGTTGATCACCCCAAGGTGCTTACCGGCCGTGGTCCGAATACGCCCCTGATCCACCAGTTCCGCCACCCGCTCCAACAACACATGCTGCTGATCCATATCGGCCGCCTGGAACATGGAGCGCGCAAACATAAATTCATAATGTAGCGACAGGCTCTTCGGTTTGATCACCGACACATCCAACGACCCCGGATCATCAATCAGCGCAATGCGACCAAACGGCACCAGCAGCTCCACATAGGCCTCAAAGTAACGCTCCGTGGCATTCAGGCTTGCCACATGGGTTACAGGCCCGGTCTTTCCGCTCGCAATCAACAGATCAATCTGTGGCTTGAGTGGCTGGCTGTGATCGATAACGAAGTCCGCCCCTAACTCTGTCACCCAGTTCCGCGATGCTTCACGGGAAGCGGTCGCTATCACCGTAGCCCCGGTCAGCGCCTTAGCTAACTGGATCAGAATAGAGCCCACACCGCCAGCGGCACCCACCACCAACAACACGTCTTGCGAACCCCCTTTGCCATCTGCCGTTGCCAACTGCAGGTGTTCAAACAGCAGCTCCCAGGCGGTAATCGTGGTCAGAGGCAGTGCCGCCGCTTCTGCATTGGTAAGGCTTTTCGGCTTATGACCGACAAGCCGTTCATCCACTAGCTGGTACTCGGCATTACTGCCGGAACGATTCAAGTCGCCCGCGTAGTACACCATCTCGCCGGGCTGAAAACCGCTGACCTGCTCACCCACCGCCACCACTTCACCCACCGCATCCCAGCCGATCACCTTGCGGCCGCCCGGCTCCGCCGAGACATTCTGGCGAATCTTGTAATCCACCGGGTTAACAGCGATCGCCGCCACTTTTACCAACAAATCCCGGCCACTGGCCGTCGGCTGCTGCAGCTCGATATCCTGCAATGAATCAGTATTTGAAATGGGAAGAGCTTGCTCGTATCCAATGGCTTTCATGTTATCGCCTCCTGGCGGGCTACATCAGTGTGATGAATCAATGGAGCCCAGTGTGGCGAAGGTTTACACTGCTAAAAACAGGTCAATAAAAGAAACATTATCAATTTATTTTTGACAATATGAATATCGACGATCTACAGGTCATCCTAAAAGTCGCTGAGTTCCGCAGCATTACGGCCGCGGCGGCCAGCTTGGACATGCGCACCGCCACGGCCAGTGCCGCGGTGAAACGGGTAGAACAAACCCTGGGCACGGAACTGTTCGTCAGAACGACTCGGCAACTCAGGCTGTCTCGTGCCGGTGAGAAATACTTGCCGCATTGCGAACAAGCTATTCAGGTGCTGGAACAGGCACGGCAGTCGCTACTCAGTGACCAGGGCGCTGTGGACGGCGAACTGCGCCTGGCGGTGTCCTCAGATCTGGGCCGTAACCAGGTGATCCCCTGGCTCGACCAAATCCTCGACGCGCATCCCAAGCTCAGCCTGCGGGTCAACATCAGTGACAGCAACATGGACTTCTACCGCGACTCGGTGGATATGGCGTTGCGCTACGGCTCCCCAAACGATGCCAGCCTGTATGGCTTCAAGATCTGTGATGTCCCCGGTGTCCTATGCGCCTCACCCGCCTACCTGGAACAGCATCCCGTGCCCGAGCACCCCCACGAACTGGCCGCCCATAATGGGCTCTTCTATTAGCTACAAGACATTCCCTACGACGTCTGGACCTTCCGCCAGGGCGATCAGCAATTCAAGGTGAGAATGCGCGGGGACCGGGCTTCCAACGATGGCGACCTGGTACGACGCTGGTGTGTGGCAGGAAAGGGATTGGCGGTGAAATCCTGTCTGGATACTGCAGAGGACCTGCTAGCGGGCCGGCTAATCAATGTCATGCCGGCCTTCCAACCGCGCATTACCGAGCTCTGGCTTATCTGTCCCAGCCGGCAATTAATCACCCCGGCAATGCGCTTATTACGGGATCAGTTACAGGAAAAGTGCCAGGCGATTATTTTGCAGCTGGAACGCCAACAAAAAATCCCGGCGTTATCCCAGCACACAACGCCATAGAAAGCGTCATCATTGCGTCGCCGTTCAATGCCCGAGTTGAAGACGCCTCAGGCCGTTTCAATGCGACAAGTCGCCGTGCCTTGCGCTGCCAGCCAATCACAGAACTCAGCCACATCCGGGTTAACAAAGTGGTTGGAAATCAATTCACCGGGGATCCATCCCTGATCCCAGCGGGATGTGAGCAGCAAATGCTCGTCCTGCGTATCACCCGGGAATAGCTGCACCACGGCATGGGTCTGGTGGATGTAAAGATCGCGAAGGTCCTTGCGGCACCGCAAGAATCTCTCATCACCATCCGCTTGGCACTGATAACCCAATCCTGAAAAAAACTCCGACGCCATCTCGGCCAGATGCTTGCTGGCAAGCTGCCCACCCGTTGGCGCCACGATGGTTCTGAGCTGGTCTTTGGTCACGTTGGTACAACCGGCTAAAACCAGCAACCCCACCGCTAATAACATCGTGTGCCCGCGGCACAGATTACGTGGCGTCATAATTCACCGCCCCCTGACGCGGCCATGGAAAGCAACAACACAGCCGCCATGGCCGCCACTGCTTCCAACAACAGATACACATACATAAGGGTGTTTGCCTGCGCATCCACATACAAGCCATAGCCCCGGCCTGCAGCCATGCACACCATCAACAACAGCACGGCCACAAGGCCAAGACGAACATCAGAGCGCGCCAGCAGGAGCAGCATCACCCCCACCGCCACGGACATACCCCCATAAGTGGCACGCATGTCGGTCATTGCCGAACCGGCAGCCGGCACCGCATCCACCACAAACTGCGACAACAGCTCCGGTGCCAGTACAAACCCGAGTCCGTACAAAAGAAAGACCAATGCGGTGAGAGCAACCAAAGATTTAGACAGCGACATAAACAAAGGGCCTGACATCTTCATATGTTCAGGATCATACCCATAAAAAAGACAGAACGCCTCGACGTTCCCGAACGAAACAATCAAATTTCGACGTTGAATTCCAAACACGACCGATGCATTGAAGACTCCCCCATTACTTTATCCACCACAGGGAGGCATTTTTAAATTCGACGTCTGCCTGCAGCTTTCAGGCGCTTGCTGGTCAAAACACGGCGGTGTAAGCCGCAAGGATTTCACCCTGAAGCGCACATACAATCATTAAATGGCCGCTTATTCTCCTTAAGGCTTGTCGCTGCTTATCCCCACACAATCCCCACAAAGCCTCCTTGTTCACTTGCCATGCTGGCCCCATCACAAGGAGGCCACCCCATGAAACCGACGCTTTTTTTAACACTACTGCTACTCACGCTCACCGCCCGGGCAGACTGGCAACACTGGCAGGACGAAACCGCCACCGGCGCCCTGCTGCTGACCGATGATCAGGGCCAGATTCATCCCGCCACCCTGCTCGATACCGACGCCCACATTACCGTTAGCGGCCCCGTGGCACAGGTCACGCTGACCCAGCGTTTTCATAATCCCAGCCAGCAGTTTCGCGAAGGGCGTTACCTGTTCCCGTTGCCGGAAAACGCCGCCGTGGACGGCATGGTGCTGACCATCGGAGACAGGCGCATCGTCGGCAAAATCGACAGGAAAGCCGAGGCAGAAAAAACCTATCGCCAGGCCCGCGCCAGCGGCAAGAAAGCCAGCCTGGTCAGCCAGCAATACCCCAACCTGTTCACCACCGCCGTGGCCAACATCGCGCCCGGCGAAACCGTGCAGGTGGAGCTACATTATCAACAAACCCTGAACGTAGATGGCCACCGCTTCCAACTGCGCCTACCACTCACTCTGACGCCACGCTTTACCCCACACACAGAAACATCCCATCCGCTGGATTCTCTACTGCGCAATACCGTGACCGCCCCCGGAGGCACGGCCGATGCCGGCACTGCATCCATTCACATCGACCTGGACGCCGGCGCGCGCCTGGCCACGCTGGGCAGCCCCAGCCACGCCATTCACTACCAACGGCACGGGCAACGCTACACCATCACCCCAAAAGCCGGCGCCATAGCCATGGATCGGGACCTGTTGCTCAACTGGGAACTCAAAGACACCGGCGAACCGCTAGTCGCCAGCTTTCACGAAAAAATCGACGGGAAGCACTACGCTCTGCTGATGGTGGTGCCGCCGGAAACCGGCCAGATGACCTCCTTGCCCCGTGAAACCCTGTTCATCATCGACAGCTCAGGCTCCATGGGCGGCGCCCCCATGCGCCAGGCCAAGGCCAGCCTGCAACTGGCCCTGCAACGCCTGAAACCCGGCGACCGTTTCAACATCACCGACTTCGATAGCCAGCACACCCTGCTGTTTGAAACGCCGGTCACGGTCAGCGATGACAGCCGCCAACAAGCGCAAACCTTCGTGGATGGCCTGCAAGCCAGCGGCGGCACTCACATGCTGCCCGCTCTCAGCGACACCCTGAATCAGCCCGTCAGAGACGGCTACCTGCGCCAGGTGATCTTTATTACCGACGGTGCCGTGGGTAACGAGAACGGCATCTTTCGTGCCCTGCAACAGCAGCTCGGTGAAGCCCGCCTGTTTACCGTGGGTATCGGTTCCGCCCCCAACAGCCATTTCATGACCCGCGCCGCCCAGTTCGGGCGCGGCAGCTTTACCTACATCAACGACCAGAATCAGGTGCAACAAGGCATGGACACCCTGTTTCGCCGCCTGGAATCGCCGCTGATGCGTAACCTGCAGGTGCAACTCCCTGACGGCATCGTCGCCGAGCGTTGGCCGCAAAAGCTGCCAGACCTGTATGCCGACGAACCCTTGCTGGTGGCCATGAAGCTGTCCGCCCCAACCGACCGAATAATCGTTAGCGGCTACCGTGACCAACACTGGCAACAGTCAGTCACCCTGCCCAGTAGCAACCACCCGGGCACAGCCAGCCTGTGGGCCCGGCGAAAGATAGCCGACCTGATGGACCGCATCACCCTGGGCGCCCCGGAAACCGATATCGCGCCATTAGTCACCGAAGTCGCCCTGCGCCATCAACTGGTCAGCCGCTACACCAGCTTTATCGCGGTGGAAGAGACCGTCTCCCGACCGGCCCATCAACCGCTGCTGCACGACACCGTGCGCAACCAGGCGCCCCACGGCAGCCAACAAAGCACCGCCTGGCCAAGCACCGCCACCCCTGCGCCCCTGCTGTGGCGGCTGGCCGGCTTGATGCTCATCGCCTGCCTGCTCCTTTGGCTGCCTCAGCGGAGGCTGAACCATGACACGGCTTAAACGAGGGTTGCTGGCACTCAGTCTGGCGGGGTTTCTGGGGCTGGCAGGCTGGGCCAGCTGGCTGGACGGCAAGGCCTGGCTGGCCCAGCACCTGATTGCCCACGCCTGGCAAACCACCCTGGAACAGGGCGCGCCCCAGCGGCCCTGGCCCTGGGCGGACACTTGGCCGGTGGCACGCCTCACCACGCCCGATGGCGCAATCCTATATGTATTGGAAAGCACCAGCGGCGAAGCGCTAGCCTTCGGGCCCGGCCGACTGGCCGGCGGCACCGGCAGCAACCAGGCCCTCACCCTTGCCGGCCACCGAGATACTCACTTTGCCTTTCTCAAAACCCTGAACACCGGCGACACCCTCAACGTGCAATTCACTGACGGTTCACAGCAGCATTTTCAGATCAGCAGGCAGCAGGTCATCAACAGCCAACAGCACCCACTACACATTCCACGGGACAACCAACAGCTAATACTGATCACCTGCTACCCCTTCGGCGCCCTGACTCCCGGCGGACCACTGCGCTACGTGGTAACAGCACAAAGCAAAGCATGAAACCAACCGGTGCCCTGCCCGACCACCGATAGTGCTATCAACAGATGAGAGTACGCCTGTTATTTCATCAGACGCATTTTGCTAAAGAGAGAACCTCGCTGTGGTTGGAAACGAAGCACCGAAATCGTGCATGAAGACTCTCGGCAAACGGCCAGCTCCCTTTCTCTCTCACTCCACACTTTTGGAAAAGGGAGATCTGTCCCCCGGGGTTGGAATTAGCCCAAAATTTCGATCGACCCAAAACCCAAAGCCGCCACACACATAAACGTAGCCCCCCCCATCGCCCGCCCATCATAAAGTGATTATTTTTTACCCAAGGCGACAACTAATCCCTATACTGCATTTTTGTATAAAAAAATTTTACTATTGGGGGTGATATTTATGGAAAAGCACAAACAGTTCATGATAGCCGCAGCTCTACTAAGCGCGAGCAGTTTTAACTATGCCGACACGGTTATTCCCGAGAACTTAATTATTCAGGGCAGTGCATGCGTAGGAACCACCTGCGCAGATGGCATGGATTTTGGCTTTGACACTATTCGCTTGCAAAGCGACTCACCGCAAATCCACTTTGTCGACACTAGCATTTCAGCCGCCTTCCCTAGCACAGACTGGCGCGTAGGCGTTTCAGGTGGCGCCTCAGCACTGCCCGCCTCCTTTTTCATCATGAACGCCACCAGCGAAACCCATGTTCTGCAGATTAGCCCTGATGGTGATGTGGCCCTTGGCGCGGGCGCAACGCCGGTCGCCGGTGCCGTTTCCGTAGGTTCCGCGGGTAACGGTCGACGGGTCACCCATGTAGCGCAGGGCATTGATGACAGCGACGCCGTGACCCTGGGGCAGTTCAACAGCTACATCGCCTCAATCGATACCACCGATATCGATGCGCAGGTTCAGAGCTTGCAAAACCGTATTGATGATCTCTCCGCACGACTCAGCGCTCTGGCTGAAGACCAATAAGGCGGACTGAATCATGAAAAAATACCTTTACCTCATCGGATTACTGCCGATGCTGTCCATGGCGGATCAGGTCTACAACGGTCACCTGATCGTTCAAGGCAACAGCTGTATCGGGACTGACTGCACCGACGGAGAAACCTTTGAAGCCTCCATTCTTAAACTCGCGGAAAACAACCTGCGCATTCATCTGCAAGATAATGGCTCACCAACCCATGAAATAAACCTGAACGGACCGGATTACACCCTTACCGCCATACTCGGCAATAGCTGGACCCTGGCCGGCAATGACAGCACCAATGGCGGCGACAACTATTTCGCTTTTGAACAAGCACAGTCAACCCCCTCAACCCGCCTTAGTGATGGTACTGCCACTGACTACACCTGCTATTACACCGGAACCACGATTCCCATTTCCGGTGAAGCCAGTAAAGACAACATGGACGTCACTATCGTCGGCACCATCCCCGCAGGAGAGCCCTGGGAAGACCAGTGGTGCGCCACCCGAACCGAGTCTCTGGTTCGTAACGGGGTGCGTTTCACCCAAGGCAGTAGCGACACTAATGGTGGCGTGACCCTGGGGTTTGATAGCGAAAACTCTAACAACACCGTTAGCGTGGGAAACCCCGGAAAACTGCGACGCCTAGCCAACCTGGCAACGGCACTAGAAGACGTGGACTTGCTCAGCGTGGCTCAAATGGACGCCTATGCCAGCCAAAAATCCGCACTGGACAAGATCAGCGCCAAACTAGATAAAATTGACAAAGCGGTCAGCGCCTTAGAGAACCCTGGCTCAAATGGTGGCAGCCTGCCAGTTGGTTTGCTGCTGACACTGAACCTGCTTTTCCTGAGAAAACTACGCCGCTAAGTGGTTTGATCTGTAAGGGCAGCTAGCGCTGCCCTTTTGTTTCGAAAATATATTTATGATTATTCAGCATCGATGCTGAAGAACCACCTCATAACAATAAAGGCCCGTCACACACAGCGGCAGATACTATGACAATAGGACGCCTCGTCCATAGCTCTGGGAATAAAAACCTTGTGTCATGACATCTCCTTGCTGTTCATAAGCACAACCCTTAACGACAGAGCCTAAGATCAAACACCAGCTATTCCATCGACGCAGCGTAAGCGGTGGTCTAATTTATGCGTGTCCTGTTTTTTGCCAGTGCCCTAGCGACATCACCGGCCACATTGGCGCAGCCGGACAGCACCAGCAGAGATAAGCACCCGCTCTGCGCCATCCTATTATTGATAACCCTTCAGACAAACCGTGGCTTTAAATTTTAATTTCATTTATTTGTATTTTCGGCTCTATATTTGTGAAATTAGCAAGATCCTCCATTATCACACCAGCGTTAGGCCCAAAAGACTCTTGAAAGCCCTCAACTGAATTGAACGTCAGATGCCCTATAGCGATAAATCCTGGAGCCTCGTCTGGCGCGCCGCCAGAAACACCATAATCCACGGAAACGCCCTTCAACGCCTCCCCCAACAGTTTTTCAACCAGGGGGAAATGTGTATTACAATAATAGTCGATATCAAAACTCGCATTCTCAGAATTTGGATACATAACACTTACTTTTATCATTTCCTCTCCTCAAACCTCAGCATTTACTAAAAATTTTTTAAATAATCACCGCTTAAAGCAATAACCGCAACCTACTTACGTAGCAAAAACAGCGCTCTAAAATACGGAAAAATTCGTCCAAAGTATTATATCCAAGCGGGTAAAGCGAAGCAGCGCAAAGGGATCGCCTAATTGATTCGTGTCTCATTGTTTTTTTAAAGACCTACCCCATACCGAAAAAGGGGCGCAAAACGCCCCTTATCTCTATTGTTCATTGCACTTACTTTCAACGTGATTTTTGAAATTCCTCAGGATGCCTAACCAGCCCTGCTTTTGCTGCTCGGCGGAATTTTCGTCCTCAGCGACAAATTCTTCAATAACTTTAACGCCATCTTCTATTTCCATGAAGGTAACCTCAACTTCACGATCATCCCCAAGTCTGTAACGAATCAACTTGAATGGCGCTATTTCAGTAAACTCCCCTTCAAAATCGAAGCCAACGGAACCATCCTTGGCTTCCATCCGATAACTAAATTTACCGCCAACCTGAAAGTCCAGCTCTGCGTTAGGGCAACACCACTCATCAACAGCAAAATTCCATTGAACAATATCCTCTTCCCCTACCCAGGCAGCCCAAACCAGGCCCAAGGGCGCCTTCACTTCCATTTCTATAGCAATCTTCATGCTAACTTCCCATCGAGATTATTCATTCATCGAAAGAGGCCGGTATTTATGCCTCAGTAACTTATCGAATAGAGAGAAAGGAAATAGACAACACTGTGTGTATTATTTTCGAGGGGGAGGAAGTAACGCCGCGCACACCGGCGCGAGCTTGCGAGCCTCCGGCAGCCGGAGGCGGCGTAGTGCTGCGCCTGGTTATGTGTTGACTCTGTCGCCACCTTAATCCGATAAGTTGAGTTGCCAAGACACGCCGTACCTATCCTTCAGCCACCCAAATTTCTGGCTAAAGCCATAGTTATCCAAAGGCATCAGCTCCGAGCCACCGTCGGCTAAGGCCCGAAAAGCCTCCTCAATTTCGCTCGAGGACTCACACTCAACATACAATGACATGGAGGGTGTAAAATTAAATTGGTGATCAAGGTGACTGTCCAGCGCCAAAAATTCGGTTCCGTTTATCCTGAACCGAGCCATTTTGGTAGAACCTTCTGGTTCAAGCTCACCGGCTCCGTAGCGCTGAATATCGGTGATCTGTGAACCAGGAAATAAAGAGGTATAGAACCTGATTGCCTCCTCGGCTTTCCCGGCCTGCTCTCCGACAAACATGAGCGACGTCGTTATGGATTTCATCTGCTCGTCCACTCTGATTGCAATGTCTGTGGTCAGGTCTTTCACCGTGCGCTCGAATGCACGATGAAAGACCTGACCCCAAATCTCCGCACAGAAAACGAAGATCGTGAAAGGTCTTCTTGAAAACATTAGCTGGCGAAGGGGTAATGCCGCATACATTATCTCGGCATTGTTTATTTTTTAGTTTGGATTGCAATGTCTAGGGTCAGGTCTTTCACCGTGCGCTTGAATGCACGATGAAAGACCTGACCTCAAATCTCAGTGCTTAAAATAGAAATTAACGCCCGCATTCAGCGGCTTGTCCGCTGCAATGCTTTGTTAAGTGAAGACCTGTACCGACTTACACAAAAACGCCAAAGCATTTTATTCATGAAATGGATCTTTGAAAAAGAGAACATGGTAAGAAACAACGGAATAACACTTAGCAATACTGACAGAACTGTATCATTATCGGCGTAAAGGTAGTTAATGATAAGAAAGCTCGCTATGGCTATAGCAATCGAAAAAATTAGGGTGAGACCGAAATAGAGGATGCGAGTATTTCTTTTCAACGGCCTCAAGGAATCCTTATGAGACCTATACTTGATATTTTTAAGCTCTCGAATCGCCACCTCTCCGTCTTTGGCTTTCTGCTCTAGCAAAGCTTTCTCTCTTTGAGACCGCTCCATAAAGTCATTTTCTATAAAAGCAATAGACTGCTCGGCAGCGAGCTCCGACATATCGTCTGGGCTGTTCGGCCTAGAGCGAAGTTCAGCTACTAATGAAGCAGCATTTTCTTTGTCTATCTCGCCACTTTCATATTTTTTATTCAAGTCTCTGTACGTGTCAGAAACTGAACGATTAAGTTGAGACGATAGAACTAATTTTGCCTTCGTTATTACGTCAAAAGAGATTGGCAGATCACCATCCTTCCCAAAACCCTTATTCAGTTTAAACCATATTCTTTCAGTTAGAAATTCGATATCTGTCGCGAATGGAATCGCGCCATTATTTGAGTAAACAGGTTCACTAAAAGCAATAGATTTAGTTCGGCCGTTTTCTGTGAGAAATATTGAGCCTACTAAGTCCAAAGGAACCTCGCTTTCACCTCCTCGAAGAACATTGATCTTGGTAAAAATCTTTAGAACTTCGGCAATTCTATCATCTCCATTTTCTGCGTGAAAAACCTTTTTAAGCCTCAATAAAGTATCCGAGCTCTCAACATTGCACTCTACATTCTTGTAATAGTCATGCTTTTCCTCGATAGAAATACCCAGCCTCTCAATATCACGCTCAAAATTTCTCTTTTTCTCAACAATATCACTTTTCCATCTGCAACCATTCGTTATGGCAATCATTGCAGTCTTTGACGGATCTATCTTTCTACCCTGTTCAACGATTTTTTCAGCGGCGTGGAAAAAATTATGTACTTCATTATCTGTTTCTTCCAAGAACTTGAGGGTTATTCGCCCATTCCTGCCTCTTTTAGCATTTACCTCACGAACAAGATTATGGAATTCATCAAATATCTTCTTGTATAGCTCGCCATTTAGTCCTGCTGCACTAAAAAGATGTTCTGTATCAAGAAAAACCAGTAAGTTTCCCCTCCATGAGCCAAGGGTGGCCAAGTCTGGAGTCGATTTTATACCTGCATAGAGTATCAGGCCTTCTTCAATTCGATTTACCTTTTCCTTAAATCCTGGGTTATTCTGATTTGCGATAAGAAATTGGGCTATGTGAGCAGAATAATCGTTCGTTATTTTTTCATTGAGCAAATATTTCTTAAATGCGTCTTCTAATTTTGATTGCTCAATTACCTGTGAACTATGTATTTTTAGGTGCTCTATGAGCTTGCCAATTATGTCGCGATAATCACTCTTGGATAATTGATAATCCGCTTGGATAGGATTCTGCTTGTTAAACTTATCTGTAACGGAATATGTCCCCTTATCTAGAATTAATTCTCCGCTACCCTTCAGTCTTTTCCTAAGGCAAGTGCTAACGACTGCTTCTGGCAATTCGAATTCAAATGTTTCTTTTAGTCCACCGACGCACTCTGAGACATTAAATGCCCACTTAGAATTGAATAAAATATAAGCTCTCAAAAACTCTGATATTACGTCATATATATCTTTATTGTTATCATATAGCGCGCGAAATAGTGCTGCTGATGCTAGTAAATTTTTATTGCTCATTATCTGTCCTTCTTGTGAGCGCTGATGGCTGCGATCACTTAAACGCCCGCCGCAGGTCGGCTTGCAGGCCCTTGTTAAGTTTTTGAAGCCCAGTATTTTGGCCCCTTAGCTAAAACCTCTTCCTCGTATATTTTCTGTTCAATTGTCTCAATTTTATTAACCGCGAAATCACGTGCGTGATTAAATAGCTTCAGAAACTCAACGATTCCGTTATGAGTTATGGTGTCTGGCTGCTTGAGCTCCTTTGCCATGTGCGGAATTACACCTTTTTTTATCGGGACAGCAACCACTACAGCTGCCTCTTCAATTTTTTCGGCACCACTGTGCGCAGCGAAATTATTTCTAAACCCTATAGCATGATTATGCTCAGACCAAAATCCTTCTTCTAAATTTTTCTTTTCTAGCTTCACCCTCCTTCCCTCGCAGGTGGAAAAGCTTTTTCCGTAGAAGGTAAGTGCAGCCACAAACAAACCCTTTACAAGGTTAAACTTCTCTCGATCATAAGTGGCCTTAACATGCCCCTTTGAATCAGTAAACTTCTCATATGAGGACATAATTTCAACTATTTGTTCTAGCCAGAAAATTGCGCTCCTCAGATCCTTTTCGATTAAAACGTAACCGGCCAAAACCTTTGCCTTCGGAGATTTTAGCTCAATCCTTACCGCCTTCTTTCTCTTATAATAGTAGACGTTGTATGCGCGGCCACTTTTTGCATCAAGAACGGTTCGCTTAGACCACTCATCCGTCAGCTTGTCCATACCTTAATTCCCCAAGGAAAACTTAACAGCGTATTCAGTCGAACGGTTCGACCTATCTTTTTTCGACATAATTCTTAGCGAGGCAACAGCCACTGAGCCAAATAATTCAATGGCCACAATGATCTGGAGCACCGTCGAGAATTGATC
>OJHO01000435.1_pt1 | contig 17987 bp, 18 predicted proteins | sample 1595311 | NCBI WGS metagenome assembly OJHO01 (sample SAMN05416879, study PRJEB24817) | seawater metagenome | isolation source: Sea water | place: Canada:Atlantic | collected 2013-11 | reverse complement strand
GAGATTGCCTCTTGTCTCGTGGGCTCGGAGATGTGTATAAGAGACAGATTTACATCTCTCCGCAAGAAATCGCCAACTTACTTTCAGTCATGAAAGAACAAACCAATGCCGATATTGAATACCGTTTAGGCCATATTCTAATTGAGTTTCCTAGTAACCCTAAACAAAGCGATATAAGTGCTGCTAAAATTCGCGCGGAAAAAGTGTTAGAACTATTAAATAACGGTAGTGACTTTACCAATATTGCCATGACTTCATCAGGTGGCGGTAATGCGCTTGAAGGTGGTGATTTAGGCTGGAAAACTATTAACGAAATGCCAACCTTGTTTTCTGAGTTAGTTGACGGACAAGAAAAAGGCAGTATTTTCGGACCCATTCGTACTGGGCTAGGTTTCAGTATTGTAAAGTTAGTTGATGTTCGTGGTCGTCAAAAAGTTGAAGTTGAAGAAGTGAAAGCGAGTCACATCTTAATTAAACCTTCGATTATATTAAGTGAAGCCAAAGCCAAAGCACTACTAGAAGGCTTTATTGAAAAACTTAATGCTGGCGAAGCAGACTTTGCCGAACTTGCCAAAGAATACTCAGAAGGTCCTACCTCTGTCCGTGGTGGTGATTTAGGTTGGTCTGAGCCAAGCAAATATGAAGCTTCGTTTGCTGATGCGTTAGCCAGTTTAGATATTGATGAAATTCATCAACCATTTCGCACATCGTTTGGCTGGCATATTGCTAAACTTACCGGCCGCAGAACATTAGATGCTACTGAACAAATGAATGAAAACCGTGTTTATCAGCTACTTTACAATCGAAAATTCAGCATGGAAGGTGCGCGCTGGATCAAAGAAATGCGTGATGAAGCCTATATAGAAATACTCGATACGGAAAAAGAATAGTGTTAACAAGAATTGCTATAACACCAGGTGAACCTGCAGGTGTAGGCCCAGATCTGATGATACGAATAGCTCAACAAGATTGGCCTACGCAGATTGTTGCTGTTGCCTCTCCTGAGCTATTGAGCGAAAGAGCGAAACGATTAAATTTACCGCTCAATATTAAGCTGTACAATCCAGATGATAAAGCTACCGCACACCAAGCAGGCACACTAATTGTTTTACCTGTAGCCTTAGAAGACACTTGCGAGCCAGGTGTTCTTAACGCTAACAATGGCCATTATGTCGTTGAAACTTTACGTATTGCCAGTGAGAAAAACATCTCTGGTGAGTTTGATGCTGTAGTTACTGGCCCGGTTCATAAAGGCTTAATCAATCAAGCCGGTATCGCGTTTAGCGGTCATACCGAGTACTTTGCTAATCAAGCCAATTGCTCTGACGTTGTGATGATGTTAGCAACAGAAGGCTTAAGAGTAGCGCTAGTAACAACGCATATTCCTTTAGCCTATGTATCTAAAGCGATCACCCATGAACGACTGCAAAAAGTAACCCGGATATTAAATCAAGATCTGATCAATAAATTTGGCATTCCTAAGCCCAAAATTTACGTGTGTGGAATAAATCCACATGCAGGCGAAGACGGACATTTAGGGCGAGAAGAAATTGATGTAATGATCCCTGCTTTAGATGAGTTACGTGCAGAAGGTATGAACCTTATTGGTCCTTTACCTGCTGATACTATTTTTCAAGCCAAATACCTTGATGATGCCGACGCTATTTTAAGCATGTTTCACGACCAAGGTTTACCCGTACTTAAATTCAAAGGTTTCGGCGCTTCAGTCAACATTACGTTAGGACTTCCCTTTATTAGAACATCGGTTGATCACGGTACCGCCTTAGACTTGGCCGGTACTGACAAAGCAGATGTTGGTAGTTTTAATGAAGCCATAAACGCGGCAATAGCCTTAGCTAACAATCAAGCACAAGATTAATTCGAGCAATGAAAACTATGAGTAAAAACTCCCATTTAGGCCATCAGGCGAAGAAGCGTTTTGGACAAAATTTCCTGCATAATGACGCCATCATTAGCAATATTGTTGACGCTATCAATCCAGAGCCCAATGAAAATTTAATTGAAATTGGCCCTGGCTTAGGAGCACTTACTGAGCCGGTAGTCGAACGCGCAGGTCAACTTAGCGTAGTCGAGCTAGATAGAGACCTAGCACATAGATTACGTCATCACCCATTTTTAGCACCTAAATTAACTATCTATGAAGAAGATGCATTAAAGTTTGATTTTGGGCAACTAGCCAGAGATGAGAAACCATTGCGTATTTTTGGCAATTTACCTTATAACATTTCAACCCCGCTTATCTTTCATTTACTGACTTTTAAAGACAAAGTAAAAGATATGCACTTTATGCTGCAAAAAGAAGTAGTTCAGCGTATGGCATCAGGTGAAAACTGTAAGGCTTATGGCCGTTTATCAATCATGACACAATATCAATGTCAGGTTATTCCTGTCATGGAAATAGGACCTGAGGCTTTTAAGCCTGCACCTAAGGTTGATTCAGCTATTGTTCGATTGATCCCGCATAAAACGATTAAAAATCCAGTTAAAGACATTAATTCATTAAACAAAGTTTGTTTAGCTGCCTTTAACCAACGCCGAAAAACAATCCGCAATAGCTTTAAAAAGCTAATTTCAGCTGAACAATTAACTGAATTAGGCATTGACCCTGGACTTCGTCCTGAGAATTTAACCTTAGCTGACTTTGTCATGCTGGCAAACTTTGTCACCGACAACCCAATTGAAGCTAACGATGAGTAATGAAAATCACCTACTAGCTACTGAAATTTCAGTAGCAGTTGTCAGCCAATATATTACTCAGCAATCGGTTGACGGTGAACAGCAATTTGTTTTTAGTTACACCATTACAATCAGTAATAACAGCATCAACACAGTGCAACTTTTAAATCGCTATTGGTTGATCACTGATGCCAATGGCGACACTAGTGAGGTATCTGGCGAAGGGGTTATTGGTCAACAACCTTTCATCAAAGCTAGTGAGAGCTTTACTTATACCAGTGGTTGCCTATTAAAATCGCCATTAGGTTATATGCAGGGACATTATCAAATACAGGTAAACTCAGAACAATTAGTTGACGTAGATATACCTGTATTTCGCTTAGCAAAACCCAATATATTAAACTAACGAACATTTATGGCTGTTTATTTTGTCGGTGATATACAAGGCTGCTACAACGAATTAGATGCGCTGCTAAGCCAAGTTGCTTTTTCTTGTCAACATGATCAACTTTATGTTGCGGGCGACTTAGTTGCTAGAGGCCCTAATTCACTTGAAACATTACGCTTTATTAGCTCATTAGGTAGCAGTGCTAAAGTCGTGCTCGGCAATCACGACTTACACCTACTTGCCGTATATCACGGCATCAAACAAGTGAAAGCGCAAGATAAGCTATCGGCATTATTGGCTGCTCCTGATGTTGCTCAATTAATGGATTGGTTAGTTCAGCAACCATTAATTCAAAAGTTACCTCACGAAGAAACCTATATGAGTCACGCGGGGCTCTCACCGCAATGGACCCCTCAACAAGCGGTAATAAATGCAGACCTAGCGCAACAACATTTAATGTCTTCAGATGCAAAGTATTGGTTGCATCATATGTATGCAGAGCAGCCAATAAATTGGCAAGATGCCGATGATGAAATTGCTCGCTTTAGGTTTACCATCAACTCGTTAACGCGTATGCGGTATTGCCACACTGATGGAAGTTTGGATTTTAGTTGTAAAGAAAGTCCCCAAAATGCACCTAAAACATTATCTCCTTGGTTCGAATTCAACCATATTAGCGAAACAACTCAATGGATATTTGGCCATTGGGCGGCATTAATGGGCTGTTGCCAGCCTAAAAATATACATGCACTTGATACTGGTTGCGTTTGGGGGCAACATTTAACAATATTAAGGTGGCATGATAAAAAGTTATTTACCGAACAGTCACATAAAAAGTTAAGATAACGTATGACTTTGGTTTCAAAAGTGTGTCAGCTTGTTATACTAGCAACAAGACTTATTTGCATTCCTTAGTAGTCTGATAATAATTAATGATTACCCACACTAATAATAGAAGCTATTATTAGTCATGTAATCAACAAACGATTTAATTTATATATTGGTGGGATCTATGAAATTAACAGTAGCAATGAAAATAATTGGTGGCTTTACCATTATTTCACTTTTACTCTTTGTAACCAGCGCAATATCATGGAATAGTTTAAATACTATTGGCGATGCTACAAAACAGCAGAACGAGCTTGCGATACCGACACTAAAAGGTAGTAACAAGCTAGCTAACGATCTAACCGGTATTGGCAACTTAACACTTCGTGCCTACTACCAAACAACTCTTGAGCCATTAGCAGAAAACAAAGCAGCTTTTGATGCAAGTAAAAGTGACTTTAGAACACAACTAAAAAAGCTAAAAAGCATCGTACAAGAAGAAGCTAGCTTAATTGCTAATTTACGCAAAGTTGATCCAGTTTATGAAAGCTTAGAAAGCGAAATTGACAGTGTCATTAGTAGTCGTAAATTTGCCATTGAGCAGCAGCTAACGCTAATTGAGAAAATAGATTTCATAGAAGAAAAAGCAGATGACACGGCAACTTTATTATTAGATCTGGCCGATCATGACCTTGCTGACAGCAAACTACAGCGTGCCGTAAATTTAGCTGAACGTTTAGAAACATTGCTTAATAGCATGGTAAGTTCATCGTTTGAATACCGTGAAATTGATGATCAACAATCAGCTGAATTAGTCACCAGTGAAATTGAAAATTCATTTACTGATATTGAAAAGTCAATTAATGACGTAGTAAATGAATTAAAAAATCAAGGTGTCGGCGACATTGCTGACGAACTTATGGATAGCTTTAAGGCATTGCAAGATTACATCACCGGCAGTGAAAAAATATTTACCAATAAAAATAATCAACTCAATGCTATTGCTGCAGCAACCGCAAGTTTAGCATTAGCAGAAAATGGTATTAGCAAAGCCAATGCCATACTCGACAAGCAAGTTGATTTAGCCAATAGTACAACAATAACTACTGGTGCTTTAGTTAAAGAGTCAGTATCTGATGGCACACGCAATACTTTTCTTATTACCTTAGTCTCTATTGCATTAGCGATAATTATTGCTTGGATCACATTAACCAGTATTACACGCCCATTACGTCGCGTGAATGAAATGCTAAATGTGGTTGCTTCTGGCGACTTATCTCGTAAGTTAGATGAAAGTGGTAATGATGAATTCGCACAACTTTCTCGTAATTGTAATTTATTAATTGATAGTCTTAGAAGCTTAATTCAAGGCATTGTCAGTCGCTCAACCCAGCTAGCAACAGCAGCAGAGCAAATGTCAGCGGTAACTGCACAAAGCACCACCGCCATAGAAGAGCAACGCAATCAAGTTGAACAAGCGGCTTCTGCAACAACAGAAATGAGCCAAACATCTCAAACAGTACTATCTAGCGTGAATGATGCTTTAGGTGGTATTAAGTTAGCTGATGATGAAGCTGAACGCATCAAAATTATCTCGAAAAATAACTTAGGTACCATCAGACTACTAGCAAACGAAGTCGAATCAGCATCTCAAGTTATTAATAAACTTCAAAGTGATAGTGCATCAATTGGTAGTATTTTGGATGTAATTAGAAGCATTGCTGACCAAACTAACTTATTAGCATTAAACGCCGCGATTGAAGCAGCACGTGCCGGTGAACATGGTCGAGGCTTTGCGGTTGTTGCTGATGAGGTAAGAACACTAGCGAGCAGAACGCAAGAGTCAACCCAAGAAATTCAAAACATGATTGAAGTACTGCAAGCCGGTGCTGAAGAAGCCGTATCTGTAATGGATACCGGTAAACAGCAAACAACAACATGTGTTGAACAAAGCATTGAATCAGAGAAAGCACTCGAGTCAGTTACCGAAGCTGTACACGATATATACGATCGTAGTTCACAAATAGCGACAGCCGCTGAAGAACAAAGTGCGGTAGCTCACGAAATAAGTGAAAACCTAGAGTCTATTGTAGCCATTGCCGAACAAACCACTGCAGGCTCACAACAAACAGCTGAATCAAGTAGTGAAGTAGCCCGTTTAGCTGATGAGTTACAACAATCAGTACAAGAGTTTAAACTTTAGTTTACCACTCATAAAAAGACATAAAAAAGAGCGCTTAAGCGCTCTTTTTTCATATAGGCTATATCAAATTTAAGTCTGACTTTTAGCTTACTTGTGTATCATAGTAGTGCAAGGGGCTAATTAAGCTTTCTCGTAAACCGAAAAATCTAAGCTATATTGGTTTTTTTCATCACTCGCCTGCACATGGCTAGTAACCTTCTTCCAAACATTCAAATCATATTCCGGAAAGTATGTATCGCCATCGATATCTGCATCTATATGAGTAATATAAAGCCGCTGTGCTGAGGCTAAGCAATGTTGATAAATTGCCCCTCCACCAATCACCATGACTTCTTCAACGTGACTAACCAAAGCTAATGCGGCATCGACAGAGCCAACAACATCAACCCCGTCGGCTTGATAGTTATTATCACGTGAAATCACTATATTTTGTCGGCCCGGTAATGGTCGGCCAATAGACTCAAAAGTTTTTCGCCCCATAATAATCGGCTTGCCTAAAGTCGTTTTTTTGAAATACGCTAAATCAGCCGGCAAGTGCCAAGGCATGTCATTATCTTTACCAATAACACGGTTATTGGCATGCGCCACTATCATTGAAAGAATAGTCATAAGGTATATTTATCTGAACATATTGCTAAATTTGAAAATATTATACGTTATTACAGACAACAAAAAAGGTGCAATTGCCTGACAACAAGTGCACCTTTTAACGGTTTATTTATATTATTAGCAAAAAGTTATTTACGATACTCAACTTCAACATCGTATTCATCTTCATCCCAATCGTCATCATCAAGATCATCTGCTAAATCAGCCATTGCATCTTCGTGGTAAGTATCCCACTTAAACTCAACTTCTTTACCATCGATAGGCGCTTCTTCTTGCTCTGGAGGTAAAGCTTCAATAAAGCTCATAACGCCTTGGCATAAGTCTTCAGTGCCGGTACGGTTATATGCAGAAATAGTGCGAACTTCACCTTCCCAGCCTAAGCCCTCAATAACACGATCAGTGATTTCTTTCGCTTCTTCTTCAAGTAATAAATCAACCTTGTTGAAGACTAACCAGCGTGGTTTTCCTGCCAGAGCTGCAGAGTGTGTTTCAAGTTCACCAATAATAGTTTTAGCATTTTCTAGCGGATCAGAGCCATCAACAGGCATAACATCAACAACATGCAATAGAATACGACAGCGTTCTAAATGCTTAAGAAATTGAGTACCTAAACCAGCACCGTCAGCAGCACCTTCAATCAAACCTGGAATATCAGCAATAACAAAACTGCGTTGAGAGTCTAAACGAACAACACCTAAGTTAGGGACTAAGGTGGTAAATGGATAATCAGCTACTTTGGGCTTCGCTGCTGAAACACTGCGTATCAAAGTAGACTTTCCTGCATTAGGTAAGCCCAACAAGCCAACATCAGCTAATAATAGCAATTCAAGCTTTAAATTTCGGATTTCACCTGGTGTGCCATCAGTTTTTTGGCGTGGCGCGCGGTTAGTACTACTTTTAAAGCGTGTATTACCTAAGCCATGCCAGCCGCCTTTAGCAACTAATAACTTTTGTTCGTGCTGTGTTAAGTCACCTAACTGTTCACCAGTATCAACATCGATAGCTCGTGTACCAACAGGCACTTTTAAGTACAGATCGTCAGATCCTTTACCGGTACAATCACGAGAGCGACCATTTTCGCCACGCTTTGCACGATGAAATCGTTCAAATCGGTAATCGATTAACGTGTTCCAACTTTCATCAGCAATTAAATACACGTCGCCGCCATCACCGCCATCACCGCCGTTTGGGCCACCGAACTCAATATATTTTTCTTTACGAAAACTAACGCAACCATTGCCGCCGTCGCCGGCTTCTACGCGAATTTCTACTTCATCTACGAATTTCATGGTGTTTTAAAACACTCCAAACTTTATTTTCTGCTACGTATTATAAATGATTTATTTCAATTAGGTTTGAACAATGTCATTTTTTATACAATTTTGTATTTAATATATCACTTAGCGAGAACTAACCAGTTTGAACTTAGCAAAGAATAATACCAGTTTCATTGATAAACTGGCCTATTATATACGTAGGATAAATAGCCAAACACAAAGCATTTATTAAACTAACTAGTTGTTCTAATTATTAAATAAAACGCAACGTTGTTGGTAATTTAAACCAATAGAAATGTTCAATTGATTAGTGAGATTGGTATAAGTATATACCTAAATCTTCTGCAAAAAAAAACCCTGCGTAACAGCAGGGTTTTATAAGTTTGCGTATTACTACTCAGCGATAATGCTTACAAACTTGCGGTTTTTAGGACCTTTTACTTCAAATTGTACTTTACCGTCTGATAAAGCAAATAGAGTGTGGTCTTTACCGATACCCATGTTGTCACCAGCGTGGAAACGAGTACCACGTTGACGAACAATGATGTTACCTGCTAGAACAGCTTCGCCACCAAAGCGTTTAACACCTAGGCGTTTAGCTTCTGAATCACGACCGTTACGTGTACTACCCGCAGCTTTCTTATGTGCCATTGTAAATCGCTCCTAGTTAGCCGTTGATGCCAGTAATTTTCACTTCAGTGAACCATTGACGATGGCCCGCTTCTTTACGTGAATGCTTACGACGTTTAAATTTAACAATTTTAACTTTGTCAGCGCGACCTTGGTTTACAACCTCAGCCACAACTTTACCACCAGCAATGTAAGGCGCGCCTACATTGATGCTCTCGCCATCGGCGATCATTAAAACGTTTTCGAATTCTACTGCAGCACCAATTTCAAGTTCAATTTTCTCTAAACGAACTGTTTGGCCTTCAGTTACACGATGCTGTTTACCACCGCTTTGGAATACCGCGTACATAGCTACTCCGTACTGCGTCATCATCTATGGACGACGCTTAAATTTAAAATTATAGGGCGCGAATTCTACGCGAAGAAATCGGCGAGGGCAAGTATAAAAGCAATGATTTATTATTATTTTTATATATCTGGAAACTTCTCGCTTGGAAAACTTCTATCGTCATGAATTTCGTGTAAAATTAGTCTGTGAAATCGCTAGCATTCTAACACTAAAGTCCATTTAAGGTAACTCGTTACGCTTTATGAATATCAAAAATATCCAAACATTAGCTCAACAAGACATGACGGCAGTCAACGATCTTATCTTTTCCAAACTTCACTCTGATGTTGCGCTTATCAATCAATTAGGCGTATACATTGTTAATGGTGGTGGAAAACGTATGCGGCCACTGCTGACCGTGCTTGCTGCTCGTGCAATAGGTTACCAAGGCTCTGAACACTTACAACTTGCTGCAATCGTTGAGTTTATTCATACTTCAACACTTTTGCATGATGATGTTGTTGATGAATCTAATATGCGCCGTGGCCGCGAAACCGCTAATGCGATGTTCGGTAACAGCGCGAGTGTTCTCGTTGGTGATTTTTTATATTCACGTTCATTTCAAATGATGAGCGAGCTCAATAACTTAAGAATCATGGACATTTTGTCTGATGCAACAAACATTATTGCTGAAGGTGAAGTATTACAATTAATGAATTGTAATGACCCAGACACGACGGAAGATAGCTATATGCAAGTTATCTACTGTAAAACGGCAAAGCTATTTGAAGCAGCAACACGACTTGCCGCCGTTATTGCCAATCAAGACCAAGCAACTGAATTAGCAATGTTGAATTACGGTAAGCATTTAGGTACCGCCTTTCAATTGGTTGATGACATTATGGATTACACCGCTGACGCGCAGGAAATGGGAAAAAACGTCGGTGATGACTTAGCTGAAGGTAAACCCACATTGCCGCTATTGTATGCCATGGAGCATGGTAATGAGCAGCAAAGAAAAATGATCCGCAATGCTATTGAGCATGGTGATGGTATGGAGCATCTTGATGATATTCTTGCAGCCATGGAACAAACTGGCTCATTGGTCTACACTCAGAAAAAAGCTGAATTGGAAGCTGATAAAGCTATTGCTGCAATTGCAGCATTGCCAGATTCTGAACACAAGCAAGCTTTGATTGCATTAGCACATATTGCAGCTAATCGTAGCCACTAAACCTAACAAGCAACAGTGACGCTTTTGGCTCGCTGTTGCTTACAGATTAAGATTAAAATCTAACGGTTAAAATCTAACATGTGCTTATTACATACGAATATCACTAGCAGGCCATAGCCATCTTCTGTAGATTACCCCCTAACGAATTATATTCATTTGTAGCATAACCCATGACTACCCAGCCCAATATTCATTGCCTTAGTATCAGCCAAAGTGATTTTGGTCGTTTACATAATGGTAAAAATGTACAGCTTTTCACCTTATCGAATACCCAAGGTACTGAAGTTAAAATTACCAACTATGGTGGTATTATTGTCGCTCTAAACACTCTCGATAAACACGGCATTTCAGCCGATATTGTGCTGGGATACGATGATATTAGCAGCTACGAAGCAGATCCTTATTACCTCGGCGCGATTATTGGTCGTTACGCTGGTCGGATTGACCAAGGGGTATTGTCAATTAATGGCCAACAATATCAGCTGAGCATTAATAATATCGACAACCAACTTCATGGCGGCATGCAGGCATTAAACAAACAGCTATGGCAAGCAACAACACAAAGCACAACAGAGAAAGTCAGCCTGATACTTCAACATAGCAGTCCAGATGGGGATAATGGTTTTCCTGGCAATGTTGATTTCAAAGTTAAATATAGCCTAAATAACAACAATGAGTTCTGCATTGAATATTACGCTACAACGGATAAAACCACGGTAATCAACCTCACTCAGCATAGTTACTTTAATTTAGCAGGACACAATACCGGGGAGGTTTATCAACACCAGATTCAAATAAATGCGGATCACTTTTTACCTATGGATAAGCGCATTTATCCGACCGGTGAAATTCGTAACGTTCACAATACTCAGCATGACTTTCGTCAATTAACCGTTATTAATAAACATATTAATAACGATGATGAGCAAATAACTATTGCCAAAGGATTTGATAATTATTGGCTAAGTAAGCAAAACGCTGTCACTGAAGCGGCATTTATCGCTAAAGCATTTGAGCCAAAATCAGGCAGGCAACTAACAGTCTATAGCGATCAACCTAGCTTAGTATTCTATACCGCTAATTACATTGATGGCAGCCAAATAGGTAAGGGAGACTTTATTTATCAAAAGCATGGGGCATTTTGTTTTGAGCCGCTTCGCTTAGCCACTCAGCATTCAGGGGCAAACATTAACAACACCCTACTTCAGCCTGAAACGCCTTTTTATAGTAAAACACGCTGGTTTTTTACTCATAGTGACTAGCTCGTTTCGTTGAATAATTTTCACTCTTAGCTCTTAACTCTTTGCTCTTTGCTCTTAACTCCTAGCTATTAACACTAATCGTTAAGAGCTGCTTTGGGTATTGTCTACTAACTATATAGCCATTGGCCTAGTAAGTATGCAATATTGACTAGACTTGCCAGACCAGCCAATGTAAGCAATACAGCCATGGCTGACTTCTCTGCTGCATTTAATGTTAACCACCATTTTTTAAACATCATCACCATTTCCTTTTATTCTTTAAAGCTCGATTAACATCATTAAATACATTAAAGATGCGCCAATAACAGTGCCCGTCGCTGTCGCCAATATCAATAATTGCTTCTGACTTAACCGAGTAACTTGTTCGATAACTTCTACTGGTTCAACGTCAACAAGCAGTGTTTTCTTGTCAATATTAAAAACGGCAGCTAAGCTCATTAGTGTTTCATTTGATGCATTACCATAACGCTCTACTCGTTGCACGGTACGTAAACTTATGTCGCATGCATCAGCTAAGTGCTGTTGCGTCCAAAGCTGCTCAGTACGTAATTCTTTTACCTTTAAGGCATTAATTTCCATGGTTTGTAGCTCCTATTAACATACAACTACTCGCCAAAAAACTTAAAAATAAGATGCACAGATATATATCCAGAAAACCCACCCACAAAGAATAAAAGTAACATTTTCCACCATGATTTTAAGGTTATTTGATATTTATTCACCAGTGCCTTTTTCAAGGTTTTAAAATGCACACCATTTTTAATCAATGTGCAATGTAGCTCTCCCCGCAACATATCAACCATGTTAAATTCAACTTCATAGCGGTCACCTTCAACCGTAAAATCTAGTATTGATTTACGAGTATATGAACGCTTCTCTGCCACAATCTTACCATTAAATGACACCGTTTCTTTGCCGGTCCATGCCGAGCCAAAAACATTAATTAAGCGACCATCATCATTAAAATCGAACGTAAAGCCATCGCTATAATTTACACTCGCTATCGCTTCACTCTCTGTAGCTAAATGATTATTTTTCATATTTATCCCTTGCTGTTACTTGTTCATTAACGTGGAGCTATTTAAACAAGATTAACTTTCTATTACGGCGTCAGGTAAGTGACAGTGCCCCTAAATGTCATATGACAATGACTGTCACATAACCTAAGAGCATGTTAATACTATATATTTTAAAAAATAAAAAAAAGGATAAACATGCAATGTTTACCCTTTTGTTATGGTCAATTTTTCTCAAACAAGACTAATCTTGAACTGATACGCCTAGCAACAAGCTAATATCTTTCGTGATCTCAGCAATACGATTTACATCTGTTGGTGCAATAAAGATAGTATCATCGCCAGCCAGTGTCCCGAGGATCCCTGTCGACTCGCCTAAACTATCTAGCATTCTTGATATCAATGGCGCACCACCAATACCCGTTTTTAAAATAATTTGCATATTATTATGTTTAACACTGATCACAACCGACTGAATCGCCTGTTTTGACTTAGGTACCGCCAACTCATCAGGTAGAATATACACCACCTGCTCGCTTGCATTACGCATTTTTACCGCGCCAAGTTTTGACAACAAACGAGATATCTTCGCTTGCGACATATTTTTAAAGCCTTGCTCGGCAAGTGCATTCGCTAATTGACTTTGTGAACCATAGCACTGCTCCTTTAATAGAGCTTTAAACGCTAAAATTAATTCTGCTTCATTTTTTTTACGACTTGTGGTCATTATTTAGCTCAAAACGGAAATACCTAAGCTCTATTGTATAAAATAAAAAAAATTTCAGCCATTTTTTATTTTAGCGAGCAAAATTATTCAACAACTTGTCGGCGTTGCTCGGCCAACCCCATTGCCAAAATGAACGGATCTTGCTTCTGTTGCGCAATAAAATCAGCCTTAGTTTGTAAATTTAACCATTGGTGCGAAATTAAGCTTTGTGCTACAGCGCCACCTAATGTAGCGCCGGGACCTAAAATAATTAACTTATCAGGCGCAAACTCTTTAATCGCCACCTCTATCGCTTTAGAAAAGTTATAAGGCGCAACCACTTGGGTATCAAGCGTATAGTTATATAATTGTTCAGTGTTACAGCTATACGGCTGCCATACCTGTCCTAAACCATCAATTAATGGTACTGCTGGGGTGGTAAACATCTTTGCTGACATCAGCGACATTGCTCGTGTAGAAACATCATTCAACAATGGAGTATGAAAAGCCGCATGGTTAAATAAATTCATTGGATATCGGTCTTGTGCCACTGGCAGTAATGCTTCTAGTGCTTTTAAGCCAAGCTTATTACCACCAAAAACAATATAACCACCTAAATTAATCGAGACATAAACCTCACAACCGTCTTGCTGATTAGCTTGGGCTAACCATTGCATAACTTGTTGTTGCTTTTCGCTATCAATTTGCCAGTGGTCATTAATAATAGGATAAATCATCTGACCACCGACTAAACCATCAGTCATCATAGAGCCCATAGTATTAATTAACGCTATTGCTTGCCTAGGCGCTAAAGCCCCAGCAACAGCCAAGGCAATATACCAGCCCATAGAATTACCGGTCACTGCAACAATATCAAACTGATCTCGATTAATAGCTTGATAGTCAGCTAGCGCACAGGCATAAATCAATGCAGAAGCGTTTTCACCCGCGGTATGCACACGCATACTATAATTGTCCATGCTATCGAGCTCAGACACTTTCACTTGCCCTTGGCTATCTCGGTAATCATCAATAAGAGAAATTATTTCGGTTTTATCACGATGTAAACGCTGTAAATAGCCCAGCTCTTCTTTATTATATGTTCCGCGACCAGGACAAATAACCACAGCACGCTGCTTAGCCTTATTTATAGCCGTGTTTACAACTGTATTTTTTGATGAACTCATTGGCATATCTCCATTGCAGCAGCAATAATATTGTCAACAGACGGCAGTACTTCATAAGCTGCAGCACCTAGTGGAATAAAGCTATCGCTCGCCGTAACACGCTTTATTTTCCCTTGTCGACTTGCTTGTTCATGAATCAAGGTCACAAGTGCTTCACTAATTGAACCTGTTTGACGACACTCATCAACAATTAATACATGCTCGCAAGCATTCACTTGTGCCAAAATACCTTGTTCATCAAGTGGTGCTAACCAACGTAGATCCACTACTCGGGCATCAATGCCTTGTTGAGCTAATTTATATTGCGCTTGGCGAGATAAATAATTGCCATTACCATAAGTTAATATACATAACTGCTTGCCTGAGCCTGCAACTTTAACGCCTAAATCTAGTTCAGCACTTTGTAACGCCGGCCGTTGATACTCATGCGTCCATAAACCGTCACCTTCTTGGTGTAGATCTTTGGTCATATATAAAGCAATAGGCTCTAAAAACACTACCATGCGTTGCTGCTCTTGAGCTAAACGTACGCTCGTTCGCATCATTTCAACGGCATCAGCACCATTCGATGGACAGGCAATAATAAGGCCTGGAATATCACGAAACACCGCAAACGAATTATCATTATGAAAATGACCACCAAAACCCTTTTGATAAGCTAAACCAGCAATGCGGATCACCATAGGGTTAGTAAATTGACCATTAGAGAAAAATGGCAATGTCGCCGCTTCACCCCGAATTTGATCTTCCGCGTTATGAACATAAGCCAAAAATTGAATTTCGGGTATGGGTAAAAATCCATTATGAGCTAAACCAATAGCGGTGCCCAAAATGGTTTGTTCATCGAGTAAGGTATTAATCACTCTGTTCTTACCAAAGCGCTCACATAGCTTAGCAGTAACGTTATAAACACCGCCTTTTTTACCAATATCTTCACCACACATTACAATATTTGGATACTCAGCCATTAAGTCCACCAGTGCCCAATTGATCAGCTTGGCTAAATGCTGTTTTTTAGTAAGATTATGCTTTTCATGTTTAAAAATTTCTGCACGTTTTTCTTCGCTCACTGCGATAGAGCTGCGGGCTTTGCTCAGGCTAGGAACAATACTCGCCATAACTGCATCAGCAGAGGTCAGTTTTTCTTTACTGGCAGCATTATCGGCAATAACCGCAATTCGCTGTTCAATATGCTGATAAATTTCAATTAAAGCTTCTGATGTTAAAATATTATTTTCTAGAATAATACGCGCAGTATGCAATAGCGGATCCTGAAATTCGGTGGCACTTATATCAGCTAGATCTCGATACACAAACTCAGCATCTGAGCCGGCATGCCCCAGTAAACGTACCGTACGAACATGTAAGAATACTGGCTTGCGCATTTCACGTGCAATACGCTCCGCTTCTTTTGCTGTTTTATAGGTATCTAAAATATTTAAACCGTCGCAATAAAGATAAGTTAACCCAGCTCTATTTTTATAATTGGCAGCAATCCAGCCTTCAGGTGTCGAGGTTGAAATACCAATACCGTTATCCTCGCAAACAAAAACAATCGGCATAGGAATCGACTGATAAGCAGCCCAAGCCGTGCTGTTTATCGCTCCTTGTGTCGTCGAATGGTTTGATGAAGCATCGCCAAAATTACAAATAATCACCCCGTCACTGGGAATTTCACCTTGATGAGCTAAGCGTTGTGCTAACGGAATACTGTAAGCAGCGCCCATTGCTTTGGGTAAATGTGAGGCGATAGTACTGGTTTGTGGCGGTATAGATAGGGCTTTGCTGCCCAACACTTTATGACGTCCGCCAGAAATAGGGTCATCTTTTGAGGCGGCAAATGACAACAACATGTCATACAACGAAGTTTGTCCCGGCACTTGTTTACCACGTTGAATAACAAAAGCACCGCTACGATAATGTAAAAACGCCATGTCTGTGGCACGAAATGCCTTAGCATAAGCCGCATTACCCTCATGGCCTGAGCTACCTATGGTATAAAAGCTTTGTCCCTTTTTTTGCATCACACGTGACTGCAAATCAAGGTGTCGGCTCATCACTTGCGTTTCAAATAAATCAATAACATCGGTCGCCGACAAGCCAACATCTGTTGGCGTCAAATTAATAGCAGACTCAGGTAAAGTACGTTCACGGACAAAATTGATAAAATTTTCTTTCACCAATTGATTACGATCAGACATCATAGCTCCACGGGATATTTTTACTATTACTGTGGTTAAGAAATAACGTTGCTAGGCAGTTTATACCTAGCAAACAGGCAGAAAAAAAGGCGTATACAAAACGCCTTTTTATTTAACTTAGAAGAAGGCTTGCAAGCCTGTTTGCGCTCTACCAAGAATTAACGCATGAATATCATGTGTGCCTTCATAAGTATTAACCGCTTCAAGGTTCATCATATGGCGAATCACATGAAACTCATCAGCAATACCGTTACCGCCATGCATATCACGAGCGATACGTGCAATTTCTAACGCTTTTCCACATGAATTGCGTTTGATCAGTGATATCGCTTCTGGCGCCAATTGCTCAGAATCCATTAAACGTCCTACTTGTAAACACGCAAATAACCCTGTGGTAATATCTGTTTGCATATCTGCCAGTTTTTTCTGTACTAATTGCGTTGCCGCTAATGGCCGACCAAACTGCTCACGATCTAAGGTATATTGACGAGCTGCATGCCAGCAAAACTCAGCCGCACCTAATGCCCCCCAAGCAATGCCATAGCGCGCTTTATTCAAACAACCAAAAGGTCCTGATAAACCTTTTACGTTTGGTAAAATATTTTCAGCTGGAACAAAAACGTTGTCCATGACAATTTCACCGGTAATTGAGGCACGTAATGAAAATTTACCTTCAATTTTTGGGGCACTTAACCCGGCCATCCCTTTTTCTAAAACAAAGCCGCGAATAACACCATCAAGTTTGGCCCAAACCACAAAAATGTCAGCAACCGGTGAATTAGTGATCCACATTTTATTACCCGTTATACGGAAACCGCCTTCAACAGCCTTAGCATGAGTTGACATACTGGCAGGATCAGAGCCTGAATTAGGCTCCGTCAGGCCAAAGCAACCTATGTATTCACCGGTAGCTAATTTTGGTAAATACTTCATACGCTGCTCTTCGCTACCGTAGGCATAAATGGGGTGCATAACCAATGATGATTGCACACTCATCGCACTTCGATAACCACTGTCAACACGTTCAACTTCACGGGCAATTAAGCCATAAGTAACGTAATTTACACCAGCACAGCCATACTTTTCAGGTAAGGTAGCACCTAATAAGCCCAGCTCACCAAGTTCACGCATAATTTCAACATCAAACACTTCATTGCGATTCGCCTCTAAAACACGCGGCATAAGTTTTTCCTGACAGTACTGATGGGCGCTGTCGCGGATCATTCTTTCTTCTTCTGACAATAAAGAATCAAATAAAAGAGGATCTTGCCATTTAAACGACGGACGGTTTGCACTGCTTGAATTAGACATGAAATTACCTGTTATTAGCTTGTGAAAATGAAAGTGCAAAAATAATAAGCAAATATCAGCCAAAGTTAAAATATTCTTTTTCTTTATCTGCTATAGCTGTCTCTTATACA
>OJHO01000419.1_pt1 | contig 18419 bp, 19 predicted proteins | sample 1595311 | NCBI WGS metagenome assembly OJHO01 (sample SAMN05416879, study PRJEB24817) | seawater metagenome | isolation source: Sea water | place: Canada:Atlantic | collected 2013-11 | reverse complement strand
CTTCCTACAGAGGACTTTCACCTCATTAGTTCATGCCCATGCTGGGCGTACACAAGAACCAGCAATCTGACTCCGCAACCTGTCACGTTTTTTTCTGTGCAAAAAGACGTGCCAGCTTGCTACGCAGTTGTGGTTAGCGTTAAGTTCTTGGGAGACATTGATGATTATCAGGAAGATGGAAGAGAAGGACCTTGAAGCTGCAAGTGAAATTTGCATGGATTCTTTTTTGCAGTCTGTTGCAAGTACATTGTCTGATGAGGGGATTACAACCTTTTCGAATATCGCTGCGCGCGATGCATTCCTCGACAGGATGAGAGGCGATAACTTGATGCTGGTTGCTGAGAACAACGAAAATGTCGAGGGCGTCATCGAGCTAAAGGAAGGTCGCCATGTTGCGATGCTTTTTATTCGGCCAAAATCACAGAAAAGTGGTATTGGAAGAAAGCTGCTTATATCCGCCTTAAATCATGCGAAGGTTGAAACTGTTACCGTCAGCGCGTCGCTATCTTCAGTGACGGCTTATGAAAATTATGGGTTTGAGCTTAGTGGCGAAGTGGCCGAATCGGCAGGCTTGGTTTATCAGCCTATGAAGCTCAAACTTAACAAGGCAATGCACGCGACAAGTGCGTGATTGCGACGTTAAGGCCTAATATTGGCCGTAGTGTCCACCGATAGCAAAAACGTAAAGATAGTCATCATCAAACTTGTATACTAATCTATCTTTCTGGCTAATCCTTCTGGACCATAGACCTGTCAAATTATGCTTTAAAGGTTCTGGTTTGCCAGTTCCTTCAGTTGGATTGCCTCTTAGTATTTCCTTAAGTTGGCGCCGCAGAACTTTATGAAGTTTTTGGTCTTTTTCTCGTAAGTTTTCATATTCTTGCCAAGTATTTCCTTCAAAGACCAATGATCTCATCCAGTTCCTCCTTAGTAGGTTTATATCCATCATTTTTACTATGTGACTTGGCTGATTCTGCAATTTGTTCCATCAAATTGGTATTTTGTAAAACATATAATGTTTCTTGTTCTCTGTCCCAATCATCTGCACTAATGACAACAAAGTCTTCACCACTGCGTCGTGTAACTTTCATAGGCATATGGTTTATGACAACTTGCTCAACAAAGCTTTTTAGGTTGTCTCTAAATTTGTTTACACTTACACTTTCCATATATTCACCATTATTAATAGTACGGTAATTCCGTACACTATAGAATTAAAGCCTTAACAAGTCAATCTTGCAGATCTTCGTTTACTGTCACCTTTTATGCAAAAAAACGCATAAAAGCCGCCATCTAACTCAGCCCGTAAATTGAGGCATTACATGTATTGAAGGACATTATGGTTAGTCAAAAGGAAGTCTGCGATCGATTTAATGTCGAATTTGTTCCATCGTCTGAAATGGAGAAACTTGGCATTGCAATTGAACGTATTGGCGAATTGCCCATACATGGTCTTCGGCATAAAGCTGAAAATGGAACTTGCGGTTGGTATATTTGGCTCTCCCTCCTGGATATCGGTTTTTGATTGCTGGTGATTATGAGGATGTATGGCATGATCCGTCGCTTATCAACATGTAATCGGGGGCTGGAGGCATCTAACCTCCAGCCCCCACAACACCACCCTGCATACCCTACTAATCTAAATGGGCACAGGGCGTTTCACATAGAATGGTGAAGCTACTTCTTAACTTAGAAAGCATCCATCGCGTAACGAATATAATCCTTCAGTTTTCAAATAAGCATTTGATAATGCCTGCTTCTCTTTATTGAAAGATTTTCAGAGTTCTAGAGCTACGCCATGGGCCTTCGCCTCGCATGATGTTTTTGTTCATCAGCTCGCCTGATTTAATTAGTAGTGCTAGCGACATCCCAGCCGTTGCAGGTATTCACGGCGCTACGCCCTCCGGCCCCAACTTCGCAGTTAAGCCCTTGCCATTCGCTAGTAGTTAACATCTAATAGTGATATTAAAATCGCTAAGGATGGTGACCTTCCTACAGAGGACTTTCACCTCATTAGTTCATGCCCATACTGGGCTTACATAAGCAAAGGCACGTGTCGCAAAAGATGCGCTCAGGCTTTGGGCATTATTTCCTGAGGTGTAGTTTGAGAAATAATTTACTAACTACTTTTTCATTGCTCTTGGTATCTTCGTCTTTGGTACATGCAGAAGTTATGGATAAAGAACCAACTCATGGGTCTATAATTTTATGGGGTATTATAGGATCTTTGGCAATTATTTTTAGTGCAAGGTTTAAACCTTGGCTTTTAACATTGGCACTCCCGCTTCCCGTTTTATATTTTTACGGACTAATTTTGGGAATTAATGATCCTTATGTTGGTCCTGCAATACTGAATGAAGCAGGTACCGCATACATTAACTGCGCTTATTTGCTAAGTTCATTACTGGCTTTCAGTCCATTCATTGGAATAATTTGGAGAAGATATAACGAATCACTGAAAAGTGACGCTAAGCTTCCCCCCGATAAGATTTTGTAAGGATTTCAAACTAAAGGAGTAGGAAATGGATATTTCAAAAAATTGGAATGAGATATTAAACGTACTTAGTAGCGGTAAAAAATCGAATAGATTCTTTTCGATAGCGACCGTAGACCAATATGGTAATCCTCACATTACACCCATTGGTCACGTTTATTTCCGGGACGATATGACAGGGTATTATTTTGATGCGTTTTCAAAAGCAATGCCAAAGAATTTTGAAACGAATAACCGTATTTGCCTAATGGCCGTAAACAGCAGTACCTTATTTTGGTTAAAGTCATTATTTAAGGGAAAATTTGGTTCTGCACCTGCTGTACGGTTATTTGGTGAAGTTGGCGAAGTGCGGGATGCTACAAAAGAAGAAATAGATAAGCTGAAGAAAAGTATAAGCATCACTAGCAATTTGAAAGGTCATAAGCTTCTATGGAGTGATCTTACAAGAGTCAGAGATATGAAATTTACTGAATTCTCACCCGCAACCTACCCAGTAATGTGTGAGGGTTTGTGGCAGTAAAAGCCGATATATTAACAAGAACAGTCATAGGAAAACTTCGCCTTTGCCCTTATTCGTTGAGGGCTTAGGTGCGAAAAAAGTGTGATATCTCATGAAACTACAATGCCAAAAATGCAACCTCTTTGAAATAAAGTACAGTCTATTCAACTCTGGTGACAACCTGCATTGCCGTAATTGTCTGACTCGATATAGCTATAAAAATAAACACCCTTGGTTTTCTAGAGCTGTGTATTTGATTGCCGCGTTTATCTCCAGCGGTATTGGCTTACATTATTTTAGTTGGATTCTATGCTTGATAACCTACTTGATGATAATCTTGGCTTCGTCCTTCTTTTACTCAAATGAAAAGGTATTGTTACCTACCGGATTTAGAGCAAAGGACGAGCTATAACCAATACGACCACGACTAAAGTCATCAGAAAATAAATGGACAATCAAAGTATGGATACTAAGCACCCTAGAAACATCGGAATTTTACTGGGTGTTCTTTATGGCATATCAATTCGAATAATTTTGGATATTGATGCGTTAAAAGAATATGCTGATTTGGTCTCCGCTACGTTTATGTTTCTAGTTCCTTTGGTCATTGGGTTTATTCGGGTTCATTATGAGTTAAAAGTGAAGCCGAATCTTTCTTATGGCAAGATGATGACTATTTCATGGCAGCCGATTTTTATTTTTTTAATCGTCAGTGTGATTACGCTACTTGAGGGCAGCATTTGCATTGCCATGGCGTTACCTGCTTTTATGTTTTTTGCCAGCCTTGGCGGTGTTCTTGCCGGTTGGGCCAATCGATTTATTACGCATCGAAAAAATAGCACTCTTCTCTCGGTAGCATTTTTACCCTTGTTGCTCGCACCTGTTGAGGTCAACTTTTTGGATTCTTCGCGTACGTATACGGTCGAGAATAGTATGGTGATTAAAGCGTCTCCTGAAGCGGTCTGGGGCCAACTGGCTAACGTGAGCACCATTGATCAAGATGAACTCCCTTTTTCTCTTACTCATTTTATTGGTGTGCCTAGACCGATTGAAGCGAATATGAATGCGGCTGGCATTGGGGCTGTTAGAACCAGTACGTGGGATAAAGGCGTTGAGTTTAAAGAGGTCATTACCGATTGGATCCCGAATCATAAGATGTCATATACCTTCGACATTGATCCCGATGCGATCCCCGATGATGCGCTCGATAAACATGTTAAGTTAGGCGGTGAGTATTTTTCGCCCATTAAAGGTGAATATCGTATTACTCAAGATGAGCTGGGGCGTACTGTTTTGCATTTGAATACAACGCTATTGGATAATACCAACTTCGGCATTTATTCGAGAGTTTGGGGTGAGGTGATTTTTCAGGACTTCCATACTTCACTGCTTAAGCTGATGAAGTCTCGGGCCGAAAAGGTGTAATCTACATTCTATTTAATAGGACGCTATTCGATAGGCCACTATTCGATAGGTCGATGTTGAATAGAGTTGAATAGAAAAACTGAAATTTTAAGCTTAGGATTCATCAATGAACATTGATAAGACTTTAATCTCGACTGACTTTATAGATTCGGATAATAACGAGATCATCCGTTTTGCTAACGAAGCCATTGGTTCTGAACTGGATCAAACTCAGAAGGCAATCAAGCTCTATTACGCGGTGCGCGACAGTATTCGTTATGATCCTTATCGTATTCAGCTTACCCCTACCGGCTTAAGAGCAAGCGCGACGTTGGCTCAGGGTTACGGCTATTGTGTCTCTAAAGCGGTTTTATTGGCCGCTACGGGCCGTGCTGTGGGTATTCCTTCGCGCATTGGGTTCTCTGATGTTAAAAACCATTTGAGTTCAAAAAAGTTAAAGCAAGTGATGCAGTCTGATGTGTTTGCTTGGCATGGCTATACCGAGTTTTATCTTGAAAATAAGTGGGTAAAGGCGACGCCTGCTTTCAATCAACAGCTCTGCGATAAAGCCGGTATTAAGCCCCTTGAGTTTGATGGCATTAATGATTCTATTTTTCATGAATTTGACCAAGCAGGCAATAAGCACATGGAGTACCTGAATGAGCATGGCCACTATGATGACGTGCCTTTTCAAGCCATTGTAGACGCTTATAAAGAGCACTACCCTCTTTTGACTCAGCTGATTGATTCGCAGTCTGGGGTGAGTATTGAAGGCGACTTTGAGGATGAGGCAACCACTTCTGCTAAATAGCTAAAAATGCGGTGTGTAAGAAATTGGGGTTGGAAATTGGGTTTTTTATCAATTAGAATCCCTTCTTACTCACCAGCGCTCTCTGTATTCATGACTGTTTCACCTTTAAATTCTGCTGTACTTCGAACCTCTTTACCGGTGCTATTCGGTTACTTGCCGCTAGGCGCTGCCTTTGGTGTGCTGTTTAGCGATCTGGGTTATCACTGGCTGTATGCCGCTGCGATGGGACTTTTTATTTACGCCGGTGCAGGCCAGTTTCTTGCGGTTGGTTTACTGGCTAATCAAGCGAGTTTAATGGAAATGGCGGTTGCGACGCTGTTATTAAATTCGCGCCATGTGTTTTATGGCTTGTCTCTGATGAACCAAATGCAGAGTCAAGGATGGCGTAAGTGGTATCAAATATTTGGACTAACGGATGAGACCTATTCTCTGATTACCGCGACGCCTGTTCCTAAGGGGATTAACCCTGGTGAATTTCATTTTAGGATAACCGCAATTAATCAGTTCTATTGGTTAGTCGGTTGTACTCTAGGGGCTTGGTTTGGCAGCCAGTTGGAGTTTTCCACAGACGGTATCGCTTTTGTATTACCCGCTTTGTTTATGGTGCTAACGATTGAGCAATATAAGCATTTGCAAGATATTCGACCATTTTTGGCAGCGCTGGCAATTGGCTTGGGGACACTAGCATTGATTAGCCGCGAGCACATGTTACTGATTGCGATTTTATTAAGCTTAAGTGTTCTGATGATGCAGTATGCTGCGCGCCGTCGTTCGAATATTATGTCTTCTAAAGCTATGACTTCAGAGGAAGATTCAAAATGAATGATTGGAATACGTTCTGGTATTTAAGCAGTGTGATTGCGGTATTAGCGGCTACGACGTTTTTTACCCGTGCACTGCCGTTTTTATTATTGTCGCGGGTATCTAATCATCCTTTACTCGAACACCTTGGCCGTTTTTTACCCCCGATTGTAATGGTTTTATTAGTGGTGTATTCCTTTAAAAATGATGCCGCTATGTCGGTTGATTTTTTGCCCGAGCTTGCGTGTTTGGCACTGGTTGCCGGATTGCATATAGCCTTTCGACAAGCGTTATTGAGTATTGTGGCTGGCACGGCTGCGTATATGGCGCTTGTTCAAATGGGCTTTGGCTGAATTTATTTATTAAGGTGGTATTGTTTCATCCACGCTAGGTAAGATTCAAAGGCTTGCGGTTTTTGATAATAGTAGCCTTGAACAATATGGCAGCCATGCTGCTTTAATATGCGTTCTACCGCTTCGCTTTCTATGCCTTCGGCGACCAGTTTTAAATTCAAGTTTTTGGCCATTTCTATGGTCGCTTTTACAATGGTTAAGTTTCGTTCTGAGTCGACTAGATTCATCACAAAACTTTTATCGATTTTTATTTCTGTAAACGGCAATTGCGAAATATACAATAAAGAAGAGTAGCCGGTTCCATAATCATCTACCGCTATATGAACGCCCATGGCTGACAGTTCTTTCATGATATAACTCAAATGGTGAAAGTCATTGACCATCACTGACTCAGTTAACTCAAAAGTTAAGTTAGAGGGAGATATATCGTATTGGCTCATTACCTTTTTTATATTGTCTAAAAAATTCAGCTCTGCTATGTCTTTACCGCTAATATTGACGGAAACGTTATAATCGCTATACCCCATTGCGAGTATTTTTTCTAAATCACGACAGGCTCTATCGGCGACCCAAAGGGTCAGTTCATTAATGATGCCGGTATCTTCTGCTAATTTTATAAACACATCCGGGGCAATGAACCCGTATTCTTTATGATGCCAACGTAATAAAACTTCTGAACCATCAAGGGTATTGTTTTTTAAATCGATTTGCGGTTGATGATACAGTTCTAGTTCGTTTGTTCTTAGTGCATGTTGTAAGTCAGAGGCAAGTGCTAAACGCTGAGCTACGTTATAAGCTTCTTCTTGCTGATACACCCCTAAGGCTGTTGATTCTCGCTTCCCTTTTTCGAGCGCTTGGTAGGCTTGTTTTATAAGGTCTGATGCGATTATCTCATTCTGATGATCGAGTAAAGATACCCCAACACTGGTGGATAGATTGATAAATAGTTTTCCTATTTGAGCGCCTTTTGCTATGTCGTGCTGTAAAAATGAGAGCTGTTTTTTTAGTCGCTCATGTTCTTCACCTGAGGTCGCTGTAATATTAATGAGTGCGGCAAAGACCCCTTCGTTAATTTTTGCTAGCTTGGTGATGATGCTTTTATTTTTTTCTAATACGATGAAGTTTTCTTCATGATACAGCTTTCGCTCAATGGCTTTAGCCACCATCAGCATGAGGTCATTATTATCGGTATTGCTAATGTAAGGTAGCAAGCTAGAGAAATCGGTGATTTCTATAATGCATACCGCTAAACCATTTTCACGATTTAATAATGTGTTTATTTTTGTTTCTAACAGATGGGTATTGGCGAGTTTTGTTTCTGGCTCATGCATTGCGTTAAATAAGGCTTGTTCCTTTTTAAACTGCATGCGTTTGGCGAGTGCCATGGCCATTAATACTATTTCAAACAGCACTCCAATCATCAGTGCATGGTGAATAATAAAGGTCTCGGTGATTGCTCCCGTGAGTCCTAATGGTTGTAAGGTGCCACCAGTGATAAGAGGGATCCAAGAGGCAACGTAAAGCCTGGCCCACTTGTGATTTATTTTAAATTGCTGAACGATAAGCAGCGTCGCGGCAGGATACAGAAAAATCATGCTCACAAAGAAAATAGGGGCGGCAATGTACTCCGGTAAAAACATGCTGATAACGGCAAATATGATTAAAAAAGCGATATAACCACAGCAAAATTTAACGATTTTAGTTTGATTCTCTAGCGCGTTAAAAAATAATAAGGCAAACGCTAAGGTAAAGATCATTACCGATATATTTACTGCGACAATACTTTCGCGTAAAAACCGAATGATGCTTTCTGGCCATATATAATGACCAAACCCAATCACAACCCCTAGCATCATTAATACCGATGTAATGTAACCAGTGTATACAAGGTAGACCCTGTCTTTTAATCCAAAAAACAATACTAGATTGTATAAAGCCATCGCAATTAGAATGCCGACAAAACTTCCCCATATTAGGAATGTGAATCGGACTAGGCTAGAGAAGTCATCTTTTAAATAGATATCAATGGGGGTTTTGGAAATACCATTGGTGGCTATACGGGCATACAGTTCAAGGGTGCCATGAGGTTTAATCTGAAATTCATAAGAAGGAATACTGCGATTCATTCTGCTGAGCTTAGTTTCTTGCCAGCCTAATGCCTTTTCGGCCACCAGCACATTGTCTTTTATTTGATAGATGTTCAGCTGTTCTAACATGGGGTTTGAAAAATGACTGACGAGATCCAACTCTCGGTTATTCTGATTATGAATCACCAGATGTATCCAATAAGCCTGATCAGAAAAACCCCACGGAATTTCATTTAACGGGCGCTGTATTAATGATTTTTTATTAGACATTATTTGAGGGAGTGCGAGTTCAGCGCTACCATCGACTAAAAATGCTTGTTCAATTTTTACGCCTTGCTGGCCGCTTTGAATCGCATTTTTGGTTGGGTCTGAAATTGAGATAACGTACTGATAGACCAGCATGATGAACATGGCGAGGACTAAGTAAGCTAACGAATAATTAATTTTTTCCCTGTGTAGCATCACGTTGCGCCAATCAAATATATCTATAAAGATTAGCACAAGGATTCTGATTTCGAAGGAAAGTTACTGGCTATTTAATAATTGTATAAACAGTCTTTTTTATTTGAATGCATTAAATGTTCATCGTTATAAATCAACTATCTACAAAAGCAATCAGCCTTGAACAAAATAAAATATAGATGTAAGTTTTTCCATAAAGCCTTCGTAGCTATGGTTTCCGCCAGGCTCAATGTAGCTGGGGCAGTCTTGGTATTTCTCAATCGCCAACCGGTAATCCAGCGTTTCATCGCCGGTTTGTAATAATAGCAGTAGGTTTTCTGGTGCCGTTAATCGTTCAGTTTCAATCACTTGCAGTTGTTCGATGTGTTTCATTTCTAGAAGGTATGTTTGGCCGTCGTAATAGTGTTCATTCGGGCCGAGGTACTTATCGAGCAGTTCATAAGGACGCACAGCAGGGTTGATTAATACGCCTTTGATGTTTTCTTCAACAGCAAGGTGAGTCGCATAAAATCCACCTAATGAGCTTCCCATCACAAAGACTTGATCAATGCCTTCTTGCTTCTGCAGCTCTTGAATCGCATCACGAGCTTGCTGAATAGCAACCGCAGGTTCAAACGAGAGTGCAGGCACGCGTAATTGCTTTTGCAATCCGTGGTCGGTAAAAAACTGAATGAGTTCTTGGGCTTTTTTAGATTGTGGAGAACTTAAGAACCCGTGCAAATAAACACAGGCGATATGGCTAGGTAGCATATTCTTATCAGTAGCCTTTGACGGATAAATCGACGTCAAACTTGATACCTTCGACTCTCGATACATGGGTTTCGATTGAGCCATCTGGGTTAAGCTTTAAGCGACGATAACCTGGGGCAATCATATCCACATTAAAGTCTTCCGACTTAGGTAAAAACTGCACACACGTAGAGGGGGTAGACAGCATACGAATGCCATCGACCAAACGATCGCTATCTTGGTGCACATGGCCCCAGAGAATACATTTTACGCTTGGGTGCTTGGCAGCGATTGCCATAAGTTTTTCGCCGTTTTTTACACCAATTTTATCCATCCAGCCGCTTTCCATAGCAATAGGATGGTGGTGTAAGCTTACTAGGGTATGTAAATCTGGACGTTCTGCTAAAGCACGCTCAAGCAGTTCTAGCTGGTCGTCAGCTAAGTTACCAAATACCGCGCCTTCTACCTGGGAGTTTAATAACACCAGTTGCCAATGCGGGGTACGAATAATGTTTTCTAGGTGCTCGGTGCCTTGACTGACGGTCTTCATGTTAGACATTTCGTCGTGGTTACCGGCAAACCAAAAGGAAGGAACTTTAAAAGGCGCGAGCGAGTCTTTTAGACGCTGATAGGAGCTCAGAGAACCGTCTTGAGATAAGTCACCTGACACCACAAAGAAGTCGATGTCGGAATTTTCTGATTGAACCGTTTTAAGAACACAATCAAGACTGTACTGGGTTTCTAGCCCCAGTAAGTGTCCTTGCTCAGTTTCTAGCAGATGGGTATCCGTTATCTGAATAAACTGAATGGGTCCTTCATTATCTAGCGAATACAAATAGGAGCTCCATGTCCAATTTAAAAGAGTTTTAACTAAAAGCTATCCTCTAACTATATACTCAATTTCGTAACCTTTTAAGAATTAGATCACATTTTATTCGATTTGCGAACCATTACCGCGATTACCTCTGTGGCGCAAAGTCTAGAGCAACCTCGGCATGGCCATATTTAAGGCAGTGTGTCAGCCATTCTGCTAAGAATTGATTTAGCTGCGATTTCTCGTCGGGCATGCGCATTTGCGGATTAGGGTATTGGTATTTCCCTTCAATTCGCTTTTGATTCTGGTAGCTCGTTACTTCTGCCGAGCGCGCATCGTGGTATATCCGCACAATCATGCAGGGTGGCTGTATCCACTCTGGGCAGAGTCCCTTTTGCACAACCTCGACCGTCGAGGTATACGGAAAGCTTTCAATGACCTTCAGATGAATGCGTGCTTGATACTCGCGACTATCACTGGGCGCATCCCCGTGTATATTAAAGGATGTTTCATAGCCCAGCTCAAACTCAGGCATCAGTTTGTTTAAGCGAATGTAATTCCCTTCACAAGCGGCCCCCATTTTTTTGAGGTCTGGAACATAACGGCGATTTAATGCCATGGTGTCATCCTTCTACTGCAGTTGTTCATTCTATTGTGAATTCAATACTTATCATTGAGTCGCCACCCTATCGAAAAGCGCACAGATTGCCTAGGGCAAAGACCCAGTTGATTTAACAACTAGGCTACTCAGTCTTTCTGGCTATATGGCGTTATTCGCCGCTTGGCTCGTCTGCAGTGAGGATTGAACGTTGATGTATTTTGAGCCACTGCAACGCAATGATGGTTGCGGCATTATTAATTTCACCACTCGCAATGCCGTTGTAAGCCTGCTCAAACGGTACGATTCGCACTAAGATATCTTCTTGCTCATGCTCAAGCCCGTGTACACCGCCCATACCACTACTATCCAAGAGTGCGCAGTACAGGTGTATTTTCTCAGAAGTCCCTCCTGGTGAAGACCAATAGCTGGAAATCGGCAGTAAGTCTTGGATGATGCAGTCGGCTTCTTCTTGCGCTTCACGACGCGCCACGTCTTCTGGCTGTTCACCTTCTTCTACAATTCCCGCCACCACTTCTAACAACCAAGGTGAGCTTTTTTCTGGGCTCTGCGCGGCACCGATTCGGAACTGTTCTGTTAATACCACCACGTCTTTTTTGGGGTCATACAGCAATACGGCTGCTGCTTCTCCGCGCTCAAACAATTCGCGTGTAAATAGTTCGCTGTTTCCTCCTGCAAATAGCTTATGCTGTATGGCAAAGCGATCTATCTTAAAGAAGCCGTTATATAAGGTTTCTTTTGTTGCGATTTTATAATCATCTTGATTAAATTTTACGGTTAATTCAGACATTAAGACCTACTACATAACTCGATTGGAATATTAAGTAACTACAAGGTAGACTACCTGTAACGCAGTGTTGCTGATACTGGAACAATTTAGCCATGTATTCACGGATTAATCTGTTAATATTCTTATTAATCTATTTTTACAAGCCGTTTGAGACCTTGTCATGAAAAAAATTATTACACTAACATCGATAATTTCTTCTGCTTTTTTCGCTAGTCATGCGATGGCCGCAGACCTTAACGAAATTTATCAGCTTTCGCTAACCAATGATGCTGAACTTGCTGCCGCGAAAGCTAAACGCAGCTCTGGTGATTACCAGGTTGATATAGCGCGCGCTGCTCTACTTCCTCAAGTTACTTTAGGCGCAGATAAGGTCTTTTCAGACACAGAAACCGACGCTGGCGATATTGATTACGATACGCTGTCTTTTAATGCCACGATTAGCCAAACTTTATTCAATCTGAACAGCTGGTATACCTATCAGGCAGCATCCGCTGGCGGTAGCGTATCAGATTTAGAATATATGCTTAGTGAGCAGCAATTGATTCTTCGTAGTGCAGAAGCGTACTTCAATGTACTTCGCGCTAAAGAAAATTTAGAGACTGCTCAAGCGGAAGAAAAAGCCGTTAAGCGCCAACTGGAACAAACTCAGCAGCGTTTTGAAGTGGGCCTAATCGCCATTACTGAAGTTCATGAAGCTGAAGCATCATATGATTTATCGTATGCGAACTTAATTGGCCAAGAAGCAGCTTTGGATATTAGCTATGAAGCGTTAGAGCAAATCACTGGTCAGCGTTTTGAAAACTTGGCTCATTTAAGAAGTGATGTTGAGTTTTCTACGCCGAAGAAGGCAGTCGGAGAATGGGTTGAGGCGGGGTTAAGTAAGTACGCCGGTATTCAACTCGCTCAAGAAGGCGTTAATGCCGCTGAATATACACGCAAAGCGGGTTGGTCTAACTATGCACCACAAATCAATGCTCAATTTAGCTACACCGATGGTGAGCAGTATAATCAAGTAATTGGTGATACTAGCGATATAACGAATACAACTCTAGCCATCTCTGCCAAGATTCCATTATTTGCGGGTGGCAGTAACTACGCCAGAGCAAAACAAGCTGCCGCACGTACTACTGAAGCTAGCGCGAATTTAGATTTACAGCAGCGCACGGTTAAAAACAACATTCGTAGTTTGTACCGTAAAGTGCAAACGGATGTATTAACGGTGAAGGCGCGTAATCGTGCAACGGTTTCTTCTCGTAGTGCATTAGAAGCAACAGAAACCGGTTACCAAGTGGGTACGCGTAACATTGTTGAAGTATTAAATGCTCAACGTAATTTATTCAGCGCTCAGCGCGATTATGCCAATGCGCGTTATGATTACATTATTGATTTACTGAACTTGAAGTTCTTTGCTGGTTCATTAGCAGAAGCGGATATTCAAGCGTTGAATGCTTGGTTGAAGTAATCTTTTTGCGATATCTAGGTTCTGTTATTAGGACTGAATAGTAAAAAGCAAACCACAAAAAACCACTCAACTGAGTGGTTTTTTGTGTCTATTATTTTAGTTATTAACTCATTATTTGAGTTATGAATTCGTCGCAAGCTGCTGCTCTTCTTTAGTTGGAAAGGAGTACTTTATGACGCGCTTAACGACCGTCCAGTACTGTTGGCCAAACGATCCTGTATTGTAAGGAATATTATACTTTTTACAGACCGCCTCTACCTTGTCAGCCATTTCAACATAATGATAAGCCGGCACATCAGGAAAAAGATGGTGCTCAACTTGGCAGCTTAAGTGCCCCGTTAAAATATGAAAGATACGACTGCCTTTAAAATTTGACGAACCTAAAATCTGGCGATAGTACCATTCACCACGGGTTTCATTTTCACATTCTTTTTCATCAAAGGTCTGCGCATCTTCGGTAAAGTGGCCGCAAAAAATGACACTTGCTGTCCACCAGTTACGAATAAATTCCGCAATCATATTCCCCGCCAATACGGCAAAAAACATGGGCCATGAAATTAACGCCGCCAATAGTGGAAAGAATAAGTACTCTTTAAAAACCTGTTTTTTAATTTTAGAAAAAAACGATTGCTTTAATGCTTCACGGCTAATTGGCAAGCTGGATGTTTCTTTCTGTTTTCCGGCAAAGATACGCTCTCCTGCAACTTCGTGATAGGCAATACCAAACTGAAAGAAACTGCTTAGCAAGGTGTAGGTAATAAATTGAAAACGGTTTTTGGGGCGCCAAGCTATATCATCACTTAAGCGTAATAATCCGTAACCATAATCTCGGTCTTTGCCGATAATATTGGTATACGTATGATGTTCATGATTGTGGTAACGCTTCCAAGATTCGCCGTCGCCCCAGATGTCCCAATCAAACTTTCGTGAGTTAATATGGGGGTCATTCATCCAGTCATATTGGCCATGCATAATATTATGCCCAATTTCCATGTTATCTAGAATTTTTGACAAGGCTAATAGCGCAATACCCGCCACCCAAAATAATGGATGGAAAAAACCCAGCACTAAAGATAAGCGACCAAACACTTCACCACTGCGCTGAATGCGAATAATTTTTCGGATATAGCGTGCGTCTGCTTGCCCAACTTTAGATATAGTTTCTTCACGAATGTTATTGAGGTCGTTTTCAAATGCGTTTAATGATTCTGCATCAGGACGATTATGGGCGAGATTGATTGTCATAGTAGTTTCCTTATCGTCGGTTAAAGATCGAGTACAACATCGCCTTGAGCGACGGAAATGCACAGTTGAATTTCTTCACTGCCGGTATCTGAATATTGTTGGGTGCGAGTATTAAATACGATGCCACTTTTCTTTTTACAAATGCACTGGTGACACACCCCGATACGGCAACCAGACACAGGCGTTAGTCCTTGTGCTTCGGCTTGCTCTAATAACGTTTCGGTTTTGTTTTCTTCACTCACCACAATTTTTTCTGAGGCTTGAAAGTGCACAATCGCTTGTCCTGTACTTTTCATCTCGATCGGTGCAGCACCAAAGAACTCAAAGTTTATTTTGCTGTTATCAACCTTGAGGTCGGATAGTACTTTTCGGGCTTGCTGGATCATTGGGCTTGGGCCGCAAATAAAGCTCGTGCGCTGATGATAATCGGGGCAATAATTCTGTACATGCTGCTCACAAATAAAGCCTTCTTGCTCGCCATTTATAAAAGTAACGGTAATATTCGGGCAGTTATTCTGTAGCTGTTCTAGCTCTTGCTGAAAGGCGATGTGCTGATTATTTCTTGAATAATAAAGCAGATGAATATCTCGCTGCTCTGTCTCTTCGCTAAGTAATTGTTGCTGCAGCATTGAACGAAAAGGGGTAATCCCACTGCCACCGGCAATGAATAAATATTTTTCGACAAGTGTCTTATCTGCGCTGGGCTTTTGCTTAACTGCGCGAGGAAAGAGAGGGCTAGCTTTTTTAGGCTTAGTATTTTCTACAAGCGGCGTCGGTAAAATAAAATCACCTTGAGCGACTGAGATATTCACCAAGCTGCCTACGCGCATTTGTTCGCGAATCCATGGGGTGATTCGGCCTTGCTGCTGAATGCGAATGCTCAACTCGATTAGGTCTGTTTTTTTATAATGTGCAGGCGAAGATGAAATACTAAAACAACGCAGCGTTCGACTGCCTTCTTTCTCAACCAGTAATTCAATAAACTGCCCCGCTTTAAAGCTAGGCCATTGCTGATCGATCAATCCTGTTTTAGGTTTTAAAACCAAGGTAAACATGTCGGCCAATTCATCACGAATCTCTATAACTTGAGCGCGATAGGCATCCGTTGACCATTGTGGCGCGATCAATTGAATCAAGGGTTGGAAGTAGCCAGAAAATGAGCTGTGCTGGGTTAATGCCTGGCTAAACCAGGTCCAGCCTTGTTGTGCGAGTGCGTTCATGTGGACTCCTATAATTTCAGCTAACAAGTGTATGCTGAAATTATAGGCGAGTCTATTTTGGAATAATAAAGAGATCTATGCCTTAAAGTTAATAATACCTAACGATGTAGCCGCTCAGTGACAAGCTCAGTGAGTCGAGCGACTGCACCTTGGTTATCAGCAACAACTCGCTGGCCACTCTGGCCCATTTCTTTACGTAACGCTGGCCGTTCCAGTAGCTGTCTTAGGCAAATAGTCAGCTGTTCGGCAGGCGTTTGCTGCATCGCACCTTGGCTGATAAGTTGCTGTGAAATAGCCGCAAAATTGTAGTCACTAGGCCCCATAACCACGGCCTTCGACAAGGCACAGGCTTCTAGCGGATTATGGCCACCGTGTTCGATAAAGCTGCCTCCAATAACCGCAATATCAGCCGCCGCGAGTAATAACAGCATCTCGCCCATGGTATCGGCCAAATAGACCTGCGTCGTTGGACTTGCTTGACTATTGCCTTTTTCGAAAGATTCACTGCGTCTTATTAGGTTTAATTTTCTGTCCAATACTAACGCGGCAACCTCATCAAAGCGTTCGGGATGACGCGGTACAATGGTTAATAACAAGTCTGGGAAGTCCGCTAACAGCTGTTGATAACTGGTCAGAATAAGATCGTCTTCCCCTTCATGACTGCTCGCCAATACCAGCACTGAGCGCGTCTCACCCCACTGAGTTTTTAACCTTTGGCCGTCTGCCAGCGACTGCTGTGGCACACTGATATCAAATTTTATGCTGCCTGTGACATCGACTTTGTTGTTATCAATACCCAGTCCAACAAAACGTTCAGCATCGCTTCGGTGTTGTGCCGCAACCAGATCAAGGCCTTGCAGCATAGGCTGAGTTAACTTCGAGAACTTGGCATAACCTCGGGCTGATTTTTCTGATAGCCGCGCATTGGCCAGTATCACCGGCACTTGCTGTTTGTTGCAGCTGCGGATGATATTCGGCCACAGCTCTGTTTCCATAATGATGCACAGTCGCGGCTGAATTTTTTTAATAAAGCGCCCCATCAACCACGGTAAATCGTAGGGTAAATAAAGATGAATAATACGTCCTGCGGCTAGATCAGCCGCGTATAAACGCAATACTTGGTCAGAGCCCGTGGGCGTTGTGGTCGTGATTGTTAGCGTTAGATCAGGGTGTGCGGCTTGCAAGCTACGCACCAGTGGCTCTGCCGCTAAGGTCTCGCCGACGGATACCGAGTGTATTAATAGACCGTTGGCCTTGCCCTTAAAAGTGAATAGCGCAAAGCGTTCTGCCCAACGTTTGCGATAGCCTGGGTTGGCACTTCCGCGCAGCCACATGCGAAGCAAGATAATAGGAATGGCTAAGGTAAAAACCAAGTTGTAACAAAAACGAGCCACTCGCAGTGCTCCTGCCGATAAATTCAAAGGTAAAATGACGTCACATATTAGCAAAACCCTCGCGGCTTATATAGCCTGTCTGCTAGTTCCGAAAGGCTAGTTTTGTTAGACTGAAACTAATTAACTTAACCTTCTTTAATTTACATGGCGGATCAAGATGGATTTACAAGTTCCTAACTTCCATCAAGCACAGGTATTAGTATTCGGCGATGTCATGCTGGATCGTTATTGGCAGGGGCCTACATCGCGAATTTCCCCTGAAGCTCCTGTACCTGTGGTGAAAGTACAAGATATTGAGAACCGTGCTGGCGGCGCGGGTAACGTTGCTTTAAACATCGCAACATTGGGTGCCACTGCGCACCTATTTGGCATCACGGGTGATGACGAAAACGCCAACGACCTTGAGTATATGCTGAAAGCTAAAGGCGTTAATTGTGGTTTTTTACGTCATGAAACGAGCCCAACGATTACAAAATTGCGCATTTTGAGCCGCAATCAACAACTGATTCGTTTGGATTTTGAAGAGTCGTTTCACGACGTTGATCTAACCGCTATTTACCAACAGTTTGACCAACAGGTCGCCAATGCTGGCGCGGTTATTTTGTCTGACTATAACAAGGGCGCCCTAACCGATCCGCAGCGTTTGATTCAAGCGGCGCGTAAATCTGGCACTCCGGTTTTAGTTGATCCTAAAGGCACTGATTTTAGTCCTTATCGTGGCGCGACGTTAATTACTCCCAATCTGGCTGAGTTTGAGGCGGTTGTCGGTTATTGCAAAGACGACGAAACACTTTTTGCCAAAGGTAAGGCTCTTTTAGAAGAACATGATCTTACGGCCTTGCTCGTGACACGCAGCGAAAAAGGCATGACGTTAATACAACGCAATGCTGAGCCATTAACCTTGCCGACTCGTGCGCGTGAAGTTTATGACGTAACCGGTGCTGGCGATACGGTAATTTCGGTATTGGCTACGGCATTAGCCGCGGGCGAATCGTTAGAACACGCCACCGCATTTGCGAATATTGCCGCGGGCATTGTGGTTGGCAAATTGGGTACGGCTACCGTTACCAGCGATGAATTGCGCAGTGATATTCGCAGTGAACAACATGGTGGTGCTGCAGTCTTTGATGAAGACGAATTAATGCAGCTTGTGCGTGAATGCAAAGAACGCGGCGAGAGCTTGGTGATGACCAACGGCTGCTTCGATATTATTCACCCTGGCCATGTGCAGTATT
>OJHO01000418.1_pt1 | contig 18420 bp, 15 predicted proteins | sample 1595311 | NCBI WGS metagenome assembly OJHO01 (sample SAMN05416879, study PRJEB24817) | seawater metagenome | isolation source: Sea water | place: Canada:Atlantic | collected 2013-11 | reverse complement strand
CGCAGACAGGGTGTGGCGTTTGAGAAGCGCCTTTTGCCGTAAAACCTCCGCCTGGTTGGCAGCAAGGGAGGCTTTGCTGGTTTCCACTTCCGCTTCCAGACTGCGTATTTCACTGGCCGCAATACTGCGGCTTAACGAGTTGGCTTCCGTGAGCCGTCGTTTCGCGTCATTCAGGGTGGCGGCCTGTTGTCGATAACTGGCCTGAGCCTGCTTGAGCGCCAACCGATTGAGCTCTGCATCCAGTTCCAGCAGCACATCACCAGCCTTAACCGAATCACCAATATCCACGCCGACACGATTCACCAGGCCTGATACTGACGCCGATAAACGCGCAGCCTGATCGGCGGCAAGCGTCCCGTTAATCAGCAGCTCACGGACGGGCTGTTTCATTTCAACGGTAGCGACGCTGACCGGGCTGGCTGCTTGAGCCAGCAAGGGGAGAGCAAGAATAGGGAGCAGACAAAAGCGTAAAGCAGACATAGGACGGTGTGACCCCAAAAGGACAATGAGCAGCGCAGGCAGAATGAATGACCCGATCAGGAGGATTTAACGTTTCCCGCGGCCAAGATGCAAATCCGAATCGTTTGCGCCATGTGCCCTTATTTCACCTGTGGGGAATGCGTCAGCACGGCACTGAATGATACGGATGATAGGTGACAGCCGCTTTACGCCTGGGTTGTGGCTATTGCTCCTATTTGACGATAACTGAATTCCTGAATGGCCCGTTTTTATGGATGACAAAGCGAGTTAGCGTTACAGCCTCTTAATCTGAAAGAGCGCATTGCAATGACCCCCTTCCATAAAGCAACGACACTGCTGCTGTTCGCTGCTGCAAGCACGGTATACGCTGAAAGCTCGCAAACCCAAGCTCGTCTCACGGTAGTACCTGCCGAGAATGTGGTCTGGGGCTACCTTAACCCTGCGAATAGCTCAAGGGCGATGGCATGGACAAGGCCCGAGGAAAGCTGGGCCAAATCGTGGAGTTCATCGCTTGAGGCTGAATGCAGAGGGCCGACCCGAACAAGTGTCTCAATAGCATCATTGAGGCGGTGACGGCCTGATCTGAACAGCAGGTGCGCCTTGGGCTGATCAAAGAGCGGCGGATCAGATGGGGCATCCTTGATGCGGTGAACCTGAACAGCCCAAAAGCGTTTTTGCTCATTACTCATGCGGAATACTCCGGCTGATGGAAAACGGAAAACCATGAAGCGATAACCTCCGCAGGCCACGAATCACGGGCCGGGGCGACAGTTAGGCAGCCTGGGCCGCGAGATACGACCTTCCAGAAAGACGGAAACCAGTCGCCAGTCTCTCGAAGAACCCAGCCACCCCCGGGGGCGCGTTGAGGGCGATCAGATGGCGAGCAGGATCGGCGAACGTAAGCCGGTGATAGGCGCCAAGCCCTGTAATGGCGGCCTGTTTGAGTGAATCCACCGGCACCGTACATCCGGGCACCCTTAGGCAAACGCTGACCGGCTGATCCCTTGGAGGCGTACTTGGCGAGATAGCCAACAGGGCGACGGGCAAACTCGATCCGTGATGATCCGTAAGACCACCAGCCTGATTTATCGGGCTTAGGGAGCCTGATCCGGCGCGGAATCCAAAAAACGATGTGGTAATGCGGCTTGCCAGCCTTGGTTAACTCGCAGACCCAGACGTACTGGAAACGGATGCAACGGCGTTTAAGCCACTGGCGGGCGTTCTTGAGGAACCGTGCGATGTGGTACGCACTCCATTGCTGATCAGCGGAATACGTGAGTGTGATCATTGCGGCGACGTATCCGGAAGGTATGGCGTCCTGATGAACACTTGCTGATGTGGTGACGGCTTTAGACATGCGGCGCAGACGTGCGTCGTGCACGTTGATGGTTAGGCTGCCGTTTTTGAACTGTGGGAACGTGTCACTTGTTGAATTATTGACAAGCCCAGAAGGCGCGCGGGGTGCGGTGGCTCGTGCCTCGCCATTCGCCCCTCCGCACACCATACCTAACTCTGCATAATGTATATTATGTTAAATAGGATAATTATTAGAGCTGCACCCCAGATTTGGCTACGGCCACTGTTGATCCCTGCCGGTTGCTTCAGCCGGCCTCACCTCTGCGCTTATTGAGGCGCTTGTGTGAGGCCAGCCTAAGCAAACCGCGTTCACATCAAGACTCTACTGGCAGCTCAAGCGCATGCCAGGCTTTCATGCCACCGAGTAAATTGCGTACGTCTGTGAAGCCTGCCCGAAGCAAAATACTCACACCCAATCCGGCTCGATGCCCGACACCACAGGTCACCACCACGGGACGGTCCTTATCTAGGGATAACTCTTTTAGTCGCTCCTCGAGGAATCCCACATACATATGAGCCGCGCCCGGGATGTGCCCGCCGGCAAATTCATCAACTTCACGGACATCCAGCACTTGATAGTCGTAAGCGTTTTTGTGGAGCGTTTCAGGCGTTATGGTTCCCGCGGCGGTTATTGGCTTGCCTGAACTACGCCAAGACCCAAATCCTCCCGCTAACGCACCATCTACGTTATCAATGCCGATGCGAGCCAGTTGCTTCGCTGCGAGAGCCACATCTTCATTTCGGTCTGTAATAAGAAAAATCGGGGTTTTTTCATCGCTAATCCAGCCACCAAACACCGGCAAGCCACCAAGCCAAATGCTGTGGCTTTTAGCCACGTGTCCACCGGCATAGCCCTCGGGTTCCCGGGTATCGATAATCCGCTGGTTCCGGGTTTGCTCTTCAAATTCTCTAGAGGTTAGCAACGGGACGGTTTCAGTCCGCGGTAACGGAGCCAATCCGCCCTTCTTGTTCACCCGCTCCATCATTCGGAAAAAGGGCGGCCGTGGATTACGCTCACCGCCCTTCTTCTTGGCAAACTGCTCCCGGCTTAAGGTAAAGACCTCGTTGTACTGCTTTTCTTCACCGATGGTGGAAAAAGGCTTTTCAGTCATGCCACTGCCGCACACTGAACCTGGGCCGTGAGCGGGCAAAACAACGGTCGTGTCTGGCAGGCCGGCAAGCTTCTCATTGACCACGTCGTATAAAATGCCGGCATTCTCGACGGCTTTGTCTGCGTCAGGCAGATCTGTGCGCCCGGTGGTTCCATAAAATAACGCGTCGCCTGAAAGCACGCACCAGGCCTCGCTATCCGTGGGATAGACCACATAGCACATGCTTTCGGGGGTATGGCCGGGAGTGTGTAATGCCTTTATTGTGAGGCTACCAACATTAATGCTGTCCCCATCATTTAACCGCATATCGCCATGATCGAAGGTTTTAAAATTGCCATTGGCAATCTGTGCACCGGTTTGTTCGGCCAGATATGCCGACCCCATGGCGAAATCCTCCTGGCGATGGGTTTCGAGAATATGGGATATACGCACACCTAATGTTTGTGCGGCTTCAAGATATGGCTCAACGAAACGGCCAGGATCAATAACCGCTGCCTCCGTACCATCTGTAATCAGATAGGCATAATGGGCGATTCCGGGTGTTTCGATTCGCTGCATTTTCATTGGAGAACCTCCATTTTCTCGATGAGCGTCCATTTAGATGAAATAAGCATCTAACGGGCCACTAGAATGGCCCTGTTAATCAATCGGGCATTGGCAAATTTTGAAAGTTCCTTGTATGCATTTTTAGACCTATAGGCCGCCGTAATAAATTTTAGATCGATTTCAGAATCACAAAGCTTGCCGCTGGTGAGAATCAGATTGACGCAACAAGGCGGCTTGCTAGAGTATGCATCCTGATACTTTGCGCTCCTGACTGGCCTAACATGAACCAGAGCAAGTCCAGACATTCCCTCACCGCCCTATTGCTCGGCATGCTGATGCTGTGCAGCGCCATAGTGGGTGCAACCGAGTCGATTCCGCACTCGGTGAATGTGGATGCGTCCTGTCAGGTTCATGTCTCCGATGCCAAACCGGATGGCGAGTCCGTAGAGCGCCATAGCGGTGAATGTGAGCAACACCAGTGTTGCCTCCCCCACAGCTCATGCGCCACCCTCGCCCATCAGGCCATAACGCTCAGGCCTGTGCCCGCCAGTGAATGGCTCAAGCCCTTCCCCGTTGATGCGCTTTCTCTTGTCACGCAGCCCCCTGTCCCACCTCCCAATAGCAACGGCTTGATCTGATTTTCGTCGGCGATATTCGCCGCAATCCGTTATTGGGAGATTTTCATGAAAAGCCGAATTTCCGGCTGGCGCCTTGTGGCGTCGTCCCTGCTGTGCCTGTTTGCGTCAGCCAACCTCATCGCGGGTAATAAATCGGTGCCGATGGGCACCGAGATTACCCTGCAAGAAGTGCTCAGCCGCGCCGTAGAGCTAAACCCTTCACTTGCTGTTTATCCCTATCGGCTCAGAGCCGCCGATGCGGCAGTGATCCAGTCCGGCCTTGGACCGCAGCCAGAACTGTCCGTTGAGGTAGAAAACATTGCCGGAGACGCACCACTGAATGGTGTTGAAGGGGCGCAAATCACTGTTGGCCTGAGCCAGCTGATCGAGCTTGGCAACAAGCGAGATTCACGCAGTGAGGTGGCGACTCGCGCTCTCAATACGGAACAACAGGGCTACGCCATCGCACGGCTCGATGTACTCGGTGAAGCTGTTACTCGTTACATTACATTGGCGCGTTTTGAAGAAGAGTTGGCACTGGCGGAGCGCACACTGGCTTTGGCTGAAAAAGCAGAACAGGCGGCGCGCCGTCGTGTTAATGCCGGTGCTGCCCCAAAGGCGGATTTAACCCGAATGACCCTCGCCAGCAGGCATGCTGATATTGCCCGCCGGCGCGCCGATATGGAACGCGCCCGAGCCAGTCAACAACTGGCGGCACTCTGGGGCCAGCAAGGCGCGGATCAGCTTCACCCGGCAACTTCCTTGCTGCCGCTCCCCAAACTTCCGGCCCGGGAGCAAATTCTGGACAGGCTGGAGCAGGCCCCGCAATTGCTTCAACTGGCAAGCGAAACGCGCCTGTATGAGGCCCAGAGCCGGCTTGCCAATGCCCGTGGAAGCCGGGATGTCACTGTCTCTGTGGGTGCACGCCATGATCGAGTGGATGACAACAACACCCTGGTGTTGGGATTCTCGGTCCCGCTTAACCTGAAGAATCCTAACCGCGGCAATATTGCCCGTGCCGAATCACAACTGGCCGCCAGCGAAGCGCAGCTAAAGGCCCGCCGCATCGAATTGGTGGCAACGCTGGATACGCTTTATCGCTCACTGAGCCTGTTACGTGACGAGCTCTCGCTTATTGATGAAAGCGCGCTACCGCTGGCCAGACAGCTGTATGCAGATATCGAAGACGGATACCGCAGCGGTCGATACACCCTGCTTGAACTGATCGATGCCCAGAAAGAGCAGCTCAACCTTGAATACCGGGCTATTAACCTCGCCGCACAGTTTCACCTGCAACGAAATGAACTGGAGCGTCTCACCGGCCTGCCTTTTTCTCAGGCCGACGAACAGGAGATTTCCCAATGAAAATGCTGGCAACCCTTTCCGTGCTTTGTCTCCTGACACTTCCCATGCTGGTTACTGCCAGTGGTGGTCATGGGCACGGCGAAGACGATCATGACGCACACCAACAAGAAACCACAGGCCCCAACGGCGGGCACTTACTGAAAGAGCAGGACATTGTCGTTGAGGTACTCAAAACTGAAACGGGTGGCCTAGCCTCGTTGCAGGCCTGGGTGACCCGTGACGATAAACCGGTGGATGATCTGAGCCTTTCTGCCACCCTTACCCGCCTTGACGGAAAGCAGGAAATCGTCACCTTTCGGCATGTCGATAACCACTGGGCGGGTACGCAAAAGATACAGCCGCCCCATTCCTTTGATGTCCGCCTTGAGCTGAAACTCGACGGCCAGAACCATCAATGGCACTGGCCATCCTACGAGGGGCGCGTGGTCATTTCGGCTAGCGCGGCTAAGAAAACGGGCATCACCAACGGGAATGCCAGTGGCGGCGTCATTGCTAGGCAAACGCATGCGTACGGGCGAATGGCTATTCCCCCTGAACATCAGGCTGACTTGCGTGCCCGTTTCCCCGGGCTGATCACCTCAATAAAAGTCGCTGTTGGTGATGTTGTCAGCAAGGGCGATACGCTCGCCGTGATCGAATCCAATGACAGCCTGCGAGCCTACAGCCTTCGGGCCCCGTTCAACGGTGTTATTCATCAACGCCATGCTAATGCCGGTGAAGTCGCGGGCCAGCAACCCCTGCTTACGCTTATCAACAGTCAATCTCTGTGGGCTGAACTGACGCTGTTTCCTAAGCAGCGGGGTGCGGTAAAAAAAGGGCAAGTCGTCACCCTGCATCGTGGCGAGCGTCAGTGGCAAAGCCAGATCCAAAGCCTGGTGCCAGCGCCGGATAACGGAGGTGTGGCGGTCATGATTGCCCGGGTGTCGCTGGACAATAGCGATGGCCGTTTGGTCCCGGGGGATCTGATTGAAGCTGACATTACCACCGGCAACTACTCGGTTCCCCTGCGAGTGGATAACCGTGCTCTGCAGGAAATGGATGGTAAGACGGTTGTTTTTCTGAATGGTGGTGACGCCTACGAAAGTCGCGCACTGACTTTAGGTCGGCGGGATAACCTGTACAGCGAAGTGCTAGCTGGGCTTAACCCCGGGGATCAGTACGTGGTGGAAAACAGTTACCTGATTAAAGCTGACATTCTTAAAGCCGGCGCGGCTCACCACCACTAAGGAGAAACCCGGATGATAAATGCCATCGTTCGCTTCTCCATTGAGAGGCGCATTCTGGTGCTGACGCTGATCCTCGGATTAGTCGGTTTAGGCGCCTGGAGTTATCAGCGACTGCCGATTGATGCGGTGCCTGACATCACCAATGTGCAGGTGCAGATCAATACTGAAGCACCGGGTTATTCCCCCCTTGAGGCCGAGCAACGGGTTACCTTTCCGGTGGAAACCGCCCTGTACGGCTTGCCGAAACTGGATTACACCCGCTCCCTCTCCCGTTACGGCCTGTCCCAGGTCACGGTGGTGTTCAAGGAAGGCACGGGTATCTACTTCGCCCGCAACCTTGTCAATGAAAGGCTAAGCGCGATCAAAGGAGCGCTTCCTGCGGAGCTGGAACCGAGAATGGGGCCGATGGCCACCGGGCTCGGTGAAATATACCTGTATACGGTTGAAGCGGAAGCCGGCGCCCGCCAGGCAGATGGCAGTGAGTACGATGCCATTGCCCTGCGGGAAATTCAGGACTGGATTATCAAGCCGCAACTGGCCCAGGTCCCTGGGGTGGCAGAAGTGAATGGCATCGGCGGCTATGACAAGCAATACCATGTCCTACCTTCCCCCAAACAGCTTCTGCAATTCGGCATTACTCTCGACCAACTCTCTACCGCATTGAAGCGCAATAACAACAATCGTGGGGCCGGTTACATTGAGCGTAATGGGCAGCAGCTACTGGTAAGGACGCCGGGGCAGCTAAAAAATATTGATGACATAGAGAATGTGGTCATCACCGTTCATAGCGGCACGCCGGTGAAAGTCAAAGACGTGGCCTCCGTTGCAATTGGTAAAGAGCTACGTACCGGGGCGTCTACCCGCGATGGCCGCGAAACCGTTCTCGGCACGGTGATGATGCTGATGGGGGAAAACTCCAACAAGGTCGCCCGAGACGTTGCCAAACGGCTGGAGGCGGTTAAACCCTCCCTGCCCGATGGCATCAAGCTGGAGGCGGTCTATGACCGCACCACTCTGGTGGAAAAAACCATTACCACCGTTCGAACCAACTTGATTGAAGGGGCCTTGCTGGTTATTGCGGTACTGTTTTTGCTGTTGGGTAATTTCCGGGCCGCACTGATTACCGCAGCGGTAATACCGCTATCCATGCTAGCGACTATCAGCGGCATGGTGAAAACCGGGGTGTCTGCCAACCTGATGAGCCTGGGCGCGCTGGACTTTGGTTTGATTGTGGATGGCGCGGTAATCATCGTCGAAAACTGTATTCGACGACTATCTGAAGCCTAGGGAAAAAATAAAGGTGTATTACCGTTAGGGGAGCGAATCGAGTTGGTCTATGAGGCCACCACCGAGGTTATTCGCCCCAGCCTGTTTGGGGTGGCCATTATTACCGTGGTGTACATTCCAATCTTCAGCCTCACCGGGGTGGAAGGTAAAATGTTCCATCCCATGGCTGCCACCGTGATGATGGCGTTGCTTGCTGCCATGCTGTTTTCCCTAACGGTGGTCCCCGCTGCGGCGGCGGTTTTCATGGGCGGCAAGATCAGTGAGAAAGAAAGCCCGATTATTCGTTCAGCCAAATCCTTGTACCGGCCAATACTGGAAAAAGCCTTGGTGTTTCGAAAACTGCTGGTAACAGCCGCCCTGCTGCTGGTGCTGTTCTGCGGCTGGCTGATGACGACTCTTGGTTCAGAATTCATTCCGCAACTGGACGAAGGTGACATCGCTATGCACGCCCTTCGCATACCCGGCACCGGTATCGAACAATCCGTAGACATGCAAATTATGCTCGATGAGCGGTTAAAGCATATCGAAGAAATCGACAAGCTGGTTTCCCGGATCGGCACACCGGAAGTGGCCAACGACCCGATGCCTCCCAATGTGTCGGATAACTTCCTGATCCTTAAACCCAGAGACCAATGGCCGGATCCTGCAAAAAGCAAAGAGGCGTTGATTCAGGAATTGTCCAGTGCGGTGCTGGAGGTACCCGGAAACAATTTTGAGTTTACCCAGCCCATTGAAATGCGCTTTAACGAGCTCATTTCGGGTGTGCGAGCGGACCTTGGGATTAAGGTCTTTGGTGACGACCTGGATACCCTGCGCAAAACAGCCAATGCCATCATGAACCAGGTGCAATCGGTGCCTGGGGCGGCCGATGTACGTGTTGAACAAGTGACCGGTCAGCCCATGCTTACCGTTGTGCCTGATCGCGAAGGGCTTGGGCGCTATGGTATTACCGTGGATGAGGTGCAGCATCTTGTCGCCGCCGGTATCGGTGGTGAACAGGTGGGGCTGATTTATGAAGGGGATCGGCGCTTTAAACTGATGGTGCGCCTGCCCGAATCCCTGCGCCAAGATGTCGATCGCCTTCAGCGACTTCCCGTGCCTCTACCAGATGGGGGCTACATTCCTCTAAACGAAATCGCACGGCTTGAGATTAATCCTGCTCCGGCCCAAATCAGCCGGGAAAACGGTAAACGCCGAGTGGTCGTCACCGCCAATGTTCGTGACCGGGATCTGGGTAGCTTTGTGGAAGCGATCCAGCAACGCATTAGTGAGCGCGTAGACCTTCCCAGCGGCTACTGGCTGGACTTTGGCGGCACCTTCGAGCAGCTGGAATCCGCCAGTCAGCGCCTGTCGCTGGTGGTGCCGCTGACGCTAGCGATCATTATCGGCTTGTTAATAATGGCATTTGGCTCGGTTCGCGATTCGCTGATTATTTTCACGGGGATACCGCTGGCCCTGACCGGTGGCGTCCTTGCGTTATGGCTACGAGGGATGCCGCTATCTATCTCCGCCGGAGTCGGTTTTATTGCCCTGTCAGGTGTGGCCGTACTTAATGGCTTGGTAATGGTGACCTTTATTCGTGATCTCTGGCAGCAAGGCAATGACCTGCGCCATGCCGTTATCGAAGGCGCTCTGATTCGGTTACGACCGGTACTAATGACCGCACTGGTGGCCAGTCTCGGCTTTGTGCCTATGGCCCTGAATACCGGCACCGGCGCAGAAGTGCAGCGGCCGCTGGCAACGGTGGTTATCGGAGGAATTATTTCTTCAACGCTGCTGACGTTGCTCATGCTCCCGGTGCTCTACGATTGGGTGCACAGCAAGCAAGCAAAGGATCATCGATAGCCGATAATCAGTGAGGCTCGAGCTAAACCGGTTGAGCCTCACTCTCCACGCAGACTGAAATAGATAGCATTCGCAGACACCTAGGCGAGTTAGCCTCTTAAAGCGGCTAACGGCTGCTGTGCTCAAAACGGTACGTCATATTCAACTGCACCCGCGGCGCCTCGCTGCGGTCTCCCCCCTGATTGTCACGCAGCCCGTATGACAGCTCCGCACCATAGCTCAAGGCTGGCGAGTATTGATGTACCGCCGTCAGTGTCCCATAACGGGTGCGCCGCAACGACTCGGCAGGCAAGGCGGAGTCGACTTCGATAGTGACCTCCCCTGCTACCATGGCTAACGTCCATGCTGGATTGAGCTGCCATTGAGAGCCCAGATATCCCCCTGTCGCCAGCAGAGGCTGCAGATCCCGGCCGGTATAGACATAGCCATCCATGCCGCTGTCGCCAAAGCCGGACAGATCATTGTAGTAATGCGCCATGCCCTGGCCGTAACTGCCGCTGGCGAGCAGTTTGACAGTGTCGCTAACGTTGATAGCGGCACTGGCCACGCCGCCCGTGGCGTTGGCAAATTGCTGGTCGCCATCCGCGAATTCCACACCAAGTTCACGGTTTACCACACCCAGCTTGATGTGCCCGGCGGGCAAACCCTGTTTCCAGGTAGCGATGGCATCGGGCCTGCGACCCGCAGCGCTGGTCGCGTTGGTTGGGTCGTAAATCTCACTGTTGGGATCTTCGAGGGCCAGAGTCAGGTGCTCGCCTTGCCAGCGCACACCGGTTTGGCGCGCAAAGATCGCGCTGTTTGGCCCCTGGGCATCCAGGGTTAACGGCCAGGCCGAACCATCCAGCAAGGCTGTAAAGCCGTAACCGGCGCGCCATGGGCCGTTTTCGACATAAAAATCACGGATGCGCAATTCATAGCTGTCCAGGCTGCCGAACAGGTCCATCGCAAAGACCATATGCGGGCCGCTGCCCTCGCCCACCTGAAAGCCAAACCGACTGTTCTTGGCGCTCATGACGAAATTCTGCTGATGCGTGTTACCAGCAGGAATGGTGCTGGGAATTAGAAGCTCGTCGAAGCCGGCATCTTTATCGTCATAGATGGCATCAACGCTGACGCTGCCGAAGACGGTCAAGGTTGGCCAGTTCAGTTCGGATTCTGTTGGGGCATCAGCAAAACGGGACTTGAGCTGGTCGAGCTCGGATTGCAGACGACGGATTTCAGCCTGGGTGCTATCCCCGTGGGCGACGCTGGTTAATGCGGCAGTGCTGAAAACAGTCATCCAGACGGTGGTTTTCACCCTGGACATGAAGATCTCCTGAAGGTCCACCGGATCACGGTGAGCGCTCAATGTGGCACCGCCTTTCCGGCTGCCCTGCCTTGTGGGCGGGGTTGGTTCGGACTGGCGAAGCGTTGAAGGCGCGCAGGATACGGAACTGTGAGGGTGTCAGCCACTAAACGTGCTGTTTATTGGTGCATAAATGACAAAACTTGACCGGCAAATGCAACGAACTGCACCTTGAGCGGGCAAAATACGAAGCAGGCATACGAGGAGGAGAGTTAAGATTGATGCGCCGGGTTGGCCTTGCGCCACCCCGGCTTACGCATCAACGCTTATTTGCTCAGCTGACGCATGGCTTTTTCAAGCCCTTCAATCGTCAGGGGGAACATGTGGTGCTCGGAAAGCTGCTTGATCCACTGGGTGGAGGTTGTCATCTGCCAGGCGCGTTCCGGTTCCGGGTTTAGCCACACCACTTTCTCATAGGTGTTGGTCACCCGTTGAAACCAGACGGCACCGGCTTCTTCGTTCCAGTGCTCCACGCTGCCGCCCACCGAGTTCACTTCATAGGGGCTCATGGCGGCGTCACCCACGAAGATCACCTTGTAGTCACTGCCGTACTTGTGCAGCACGTCCCAGGTGGAGATTTTCTCGTCCCAACGCCGGCGGTTATCTTTCCATACGTACTCATAGATGAAGTTATGGAAGTAGAAATATTCCATGTGCTTGAATTCTGCCCGGGCGGCAGAGAACAGCTCTTCACACAGCTTCACGTAAGGATCCATCGAGCCGCCAATATCAAAGAAAATCAGCACTTTCACGCGGTTTTCTTTTTGTGGGCGCATCTTGATATCAAGCAAGCCGGCGTTGCGGGCGGTGGACGAGATGGTGTCGTCCATGTCCAGCTCTTCATCGCGGCCGGTGCGGGCAAATTTTCGCAGCCGGCGCATGGCCAGCTTGATGTTGCGAGTGCCCAGCTCCACGGAATCATCCAGGTTCCGGAATTCCCGCTTCTCCCAGACCTTCACCGCTTTCTTGTTCCGTGAAGGGCCGGTCATACGCACCCCTTCCGGGTTTTCTCCGTAACCGCCGAACGGACTGGTGCCACCGGTGCCAACCCATTTGTTGCCGCCCTGGTGACGCTTTTCCTGTTCTTCAAGCCTCTTGCGCAGCTCGTCCATGATTTTTTCCAGGCTGCCGAGCCCCTTGAGCTTTTCAAACTCTTCCACGCTCAAGTTCTTTTCCAGCTCTTTGCGCAACCACTCGTCCGGGATCACCTTGCTGAGCCAGTCCGGCTCCAAGTTTTCCAGGCCTTCAAAGTAGTTGGCAAACGCCTGATCAAAGCGGTCGTAGTATTTTTCGTCTTTCACCATAACCGCTCGGCTCAGGAGGTAGAAATCCTCAATGGAGCCAAACGCCACATGCGCATGCAGCGCATCGAACAAATCCAGCAGCTCACGCAGGGTGACTGGCACCCGGTAGCGACGCAGATTTTCGAAAAAACCAATAAGCATAGTCTGCCCGTGGACCGGTTAGCTTTCGCGGCGATTCATGAACGCCAGACGCTCGAGAAGTTGCACATCTGATTCGTTCTTCAGCAACGCACCATACAACGGTGGAACCGCACTCTTGGTGTCGCGACTGCGCAGGATATCTTGCGGGATATCGTCGGCCATCAGCAGCTTCAGCCAATCGATCAGCTCACTGGTAGAGGGCTTCTTCTTCAGCCCCGGCACCTTGCGCAGATCGAAGAAGATTTCCAGTGCTTCGCTCACCAGGTTCTTTTTGATCTCGGGGAAATGCACATCCACGATGGCCTGCATGGTGGCTGCATCGGGGAAGTTGATGTAGTGGAAAAAGCAGCGGCGCAGGAAGGCGTCGGGTAGCTCTTTCTCGTTATTGGAGGTGATGATCACGATCGGGCGCTGTTCCGCCTTGATCAGTTCGCCGGTTTCATAGACGAAGAACTCCATGCGATCCAACTCCTGGAGCAGATCGTTGGGGAATTCGATGTCCGCCTTGTCGACTTCATCGATCAGCAGTACCACCTGGCCTTCATGGGTGAAGGCTTCCCAGAGCTTCCCCTTTTTCAGGTAGTTGGCCACATCTTCGACCCCTTCGGCGCCGAGCTGGGAATCACGCAGGCGTGATACTGCATCGTATTCATACAGGCCCTGCTGCGCCTTGGTGGTGGACTTCACGTTCCAGGACAGCAGTGGCAGCCCCAAGGATTCAGCAACCTGCTCGGCCAACAGCGTTTTACCAGTGCCGGGCTCGCCTTTGATGAGCAGCGGGCGCTTGAGGGCTATGGCTGCATTCACGGCCATTTTCAGGTCGTCTGTGGCCACATATTGGTCAGTACCCTGAAACTGCATGAAATTCTCCAAACTGAACAGTTAATCGAACGGGTGATCAGGCGGCACACTCTAGCAATCCAGTGGCGCCGGGCAAAGGGCTATAATAGCCAAGGAAACAGTGATTTGCGTCAATGGACCATCGCCCATCTTGATCGTGGCGGGCGATAAACCCTTGTTCTGGCCTGCCTCGCGGTGTGCCATAATTCGCGCCATGAATTTGCTCCTGCTGCATCCCGACCAATACCTGCACGACGCACTCTGGCGGTTGAATGCCCGCCAGAGTGCCCACGTGCGCACTGTGCTCAACCTGGCCGAAGGGGAGCAATGTCGGGCGGGCCTGCTGAATGGCGGCATCGGGATGGCCACCATCAAAGCAATTAAAAACAATGAGATAACAGTTTTTTTTAAAGCTAACTCTAAGGTAGTGGCGGCCCCGCCGCTGTCTTTGCTGATGGCGCTTCCCCGACCCAAAATGCTTAAACGTATCCTTATCGACGCCACCAGTCTCGGCATCAAACGTATCGTACTGATCAACAGCTGGAAGGTGGACAAGAGCTATTGGCAAACCCCTAACCTCAAGGCCGACCTACTGCGCGAGAAGATGATTCTCGGGCTGGAGCAGGCACGAGACACCTGCCTGCCAGAGTTGACCCTTGCTCCGCGCTTCAAGCCTTTCGTGGAAGACTCGCTGGATGAATGGGCCGGTAGCGGTCAGCGCCTTCTGGCGCACCCGGGCGATTACCCCACCCTGCCTTGTGATTTGGCCGAGCCAGTCACCCTGGCCGTGGGCCCGGAAGGGGGCTGGACACATTACGAAGTGGACATGCTGCAACGGCACGGGTTTGCCTGTCACAGTTTCGGGGCGAGGATTCTGCGGGTGGAAACGGCACTGCCGGCCTTGGTCGGGCGCATAATGAGGCTGCCCTAGGAGTGGCGATTGAGTCGCGAAGGCTCCTCATAACCCGTTACGGGTTCTGAGGAGCGAGTTACGAAAAGCGAAACTTGGCCGAGGGCCCATGGTTTTCGAAACACGCTTCTCGCAACTCGATACTCTGTCAGCCTAGCGGCGGTACGGCCCGCGGCGGGCCTTGCGCGGTGGCTTGCTGCCGCTGCGCTGGTGGCGCAGGCGCGCACGACCGTAGAGCCCGGTGTATTTCTTGCCCTTAAGCTCAACCTTGTCGATGAGCGCCTTCATCTGCTCGGGTTCCAGCTCCATCCAGCGCCCCTGACGCAACTGCGGAGGTAGCGTCAGGTCACCAAAGCGGATCCGCATCAGGCGAGCCACTTCCAGGTCCTGGGACTGAAACAGGCGACGCACTTCCCGGTACTTGCCCCCGGTCAGAGTGGCCTTGTACCAGTGGTTGGCGCCTTCTTCTGCGCCACCGGCGTCCTCGATGCTATCGAATTTGGAAACACCATCCTCCAGCAACACACCATCAAGCATGGCCTGGCGCTTTTCCGGTGTCATGCCGCCCCGAACCCGCACCGCATATTCGCGTACGAAGCCGTTGGAGGGATGCATCAGGCGGTGGGCCAGTTCACCGTCGGTGGTGAACAGCATCATGCCAGTGGTATTGATATCCAGCCGGCCGACTTGCACCCAACGCATGCCTTGCAGGCGCGGCAGGTTATCGAACACCGTCGGGCGCCCTTCCGGGTCGTTGCGCGAGCACACTTCTCCGGGGGGCTTGTGGTACATAATGACCCGCTGAACGGTGTCTTCTTCGGCCTTCACTTTAATTATCCTGCCATCTACACGTAGGGTATCTTCACTGCCAACCCGGTCACCCAGGGTCGCTACAGTCCCATTGACCGAGACGCGACCGTCGCTGATCCAGGTTTCAAGCTCCCGGCGGGAGCCCAGCCCGGCACGTGCCAGGACTTTCTGTAATTTCTCACTCATGGGGCGTTCGGCTTTCCTCTGCGCTGTCGCTCGGTTCCTGCTCCTGGTCAGAAGCGTCGTCTACTGCGACATCATCACTATCGTTTGCAGCGCCGTCCGGCTCTGTGGAGGCATCATCATCCACCACCGCGTCATTGCTACCTGGGGCGGGCTCAGCGTCATTCTTGTCGCCGGGTTTACGGCGGAATTCCTGTTCAAAGCTGGCCAGTACGGAATCGACCTTGTCCATGCTCATTTGTGTAGAGTCGTCGATTTCCGGTTCCGGCTCAAAGCCGGGGATGCTCCCCTGATCACCGGGCAGGCGCACTTCATGTTCGCCAAAGCCATCATCGTCCTCGTCACCTTCGGAGGCTTCGTCAGCATCGCCCTCACCCGCTTTGCTGGGCGGAACATCGGTCAGGGCCAGCTCTTCATTCAGCTTGTCCAGGTCGCGGATCTCGGCCAGCGACGGCAAGTCTTCCAGGCTCTTTAGATCAAAGTAGTCCAGAAACTGTTTGGTGGTGGCGAACATGGCCGGGCGGCCCGGCACGTCACGGTGCCCGACAACCCGAACCCAGTTTCGCTCCAGCAGGCTTTTGACGATATGGGAGCTTACCGAAACGCCACGAATTTCTTCGATCTCACCACGGGTAATCGGCTGACGATAGGCAATCAAGGCCAGGGTCTCGAGAATCGCCCGGCTATACCGGGGCGGCTTTTCCTGCCAAAGGCGGCTCACCCAGGAGCCCAGCTCCGAGCGTGCCTGAAAACGAAAGCCTGAAGCCACTTCCTTGAGAAAAATGCCCCGGCCTTCGTATTCTTCGGCCAACTGTTCAAGGTATTTGGACAAATCCTGCTTGCTGGGCCGTTCTTCTTCATCGAACAAGGCCAGCATGCCGTCACGGTCCAGCGGCCCTTCGGCTACAAGAATGGCGGCTTCAACAATTCTTTTTATTTGCTCAGCGTCCACGCTTACCCCTTGGTTCCATCGTGAGCTTCGTCATCCACAGCATCGAGAGAGCCGGTGTCACTTTCATAGGCATCCGGTTCGGCATCGGGCTCATCCTCGAGCTCGAGCCCGGCTAAAAGATCTGACTCTTCCAATACCAGCGTTTTCGCCTTCACGTGAATAGGCGCAAAGGCTTCGGTCTGAACCAGTTCGATCAGTGATCCTTTCACCAGTTCCAGTGTGGCCAGGAACGTAACCACCACCCCGAGCTTGCCCTCTTCCGGGTTAAACAACTCGATAAAAGGCACAAACTCTCGCCCTTTCAGCTTGTCCAGCACGCTGGCCATGCGCTCGCGGGTGGACAGCTTTTCCCGTGATATCTGGTGGCTTTCAAACATGTCTGCGCGATGCATGACTTCTTTCAGCGCCAGCAGCAATTCGCGCATATCCACATCCGGCTGCGCTTTCTCACGGGTGAATTCCGGGCGCTTGGCTTCAGCGGGGAAAACATCGCGCTCCAGACGTGGCAGCCCGTCAATATCTTCTGCGGCTTTCTTGAAGCGCTCGTATTCCTGCAAACGGCGAATCAGCTCTGCACGCGGGTCCTCGCCCTCTTCTTCTTCGTCTGCCTTGGGCCTGGGCAGCAACATCCGCGATTTGATTTCGCTGAGCATGGCCGCCATGACCAGATATTCCGCCGCCAACTCGAAGTTCATGGCCTTCATCAGCTCCACGTACTCCATGTACTGGACGGTGATGGTGGCCACCGGAATATCGAGGATGTCGAGATTCTGGCGCTTGATCAGGTAGAGGAGCAGATCCAGCGGCCCTTCAAAGGCCTCAAGAAAGACTTCCAGTGCATCCGGCGGAATGTAGAGATCATCAGGCAGCTTGGTGATGGCCTTGCCATACACCAGGCCAAACGGCATTTCCGACTGGCTCGGGTGCAGAGGCCCGAGCAGGCCTGCTGGCTGCTTGGGGGCTGGAGTCTCTTCTGCCGTTTGCTCTACCGTTTCCGTCATGCTCTGCTCCGCCTAGCGGTAATTCAGGCCCATGGCTGCACGCACTTCTTCCAGTGTGGCGCGGGCAGCTTCGCGTGCTTCCTCGCACCCTTCCGCCACAATGGTACGGACCAGATCCGGGTTGCGCAGGTGCTCTTCGGCGCGTTTGCGAATGGGCTCCAGTTCTTCCTGAACTGCTTCGATGATCGGCTTCTTGCAATCCAGGCAGCCGATGCCGGCACTGGTGCAGCCTTCACGCACCCACTGCCGGGTGGTGTCGTCAGAGTACACCATATGAAACTGCCATACCGGGCAGTTATCCGGGTTGCCGGCGTCGGTGCGTCGCACTCGGGCCGGGTCTGTCGGCATGCGGCGAATCTTGTTGTCCACGTCCGCGGGCTCTTCACGCATGCTGATGAAGTTGCCGTAGGACTTGGACATTTTCTGACCATCCAGCCCGGGCATCTTGGAGGCTTGCGTGAGTAGTGACTGGGGCTCAGGCAGGATGACCTTGCCGCCACCCTCCAGGTCGCCCAGCAGGCGCTCTTTGTCGCCCAGGGTAATATTCTGCTGCCCGTCAACCAGCGCCCGCGCTGTTTCCAGCGCCGCTTCGTCGCCTTGTTCCTGATACTGGCGACGGTGGTTCAGGTAAATCTTGGATTGCTTCTTGCCCATCTTCTTGATGGCAGCGTCCACGGCTTCTTCAAAGCCCGGTTCACGGCCATACAGATGGTTGAAGCGACGGGCGACTTCCCGGGTCAGCTCCACGTGCGCCACCTGATCTGCCCCCACCGGCACTTGCCCGGCCCGATAGGCGAGGATATCGGCAGACTGCAGCAGCGGGTAACCCAGAAAGCCATAGGTGCTCAGATCTTTCTCGCGCAGCTTTTCCTGCTGATCCTTATAGGTAGGCACCCGTTCCAGCCAGGACAGCGGTGTCATCATGGACAGCAGCAGATGCAGCTCGGCGTGCTCTGGCACCTGGCTCTGGATAAACAGCGTGGCCGAGCCCGGATTGACTCCGGCGGCCAGCCAGTCGATCACCAGGTCCCAGACATGCTGCTCAATCTTGTGCGGGTTTTCGTATTCGGTGGTGAGTCCGTGCCAGTCTGCGACAAAGA
>OJHO01000398.1_pt1 | contig 18919 bp, 17 predicted proteins | sample 1595311 | NCBI WGS metagenome assembly OJHO01 (sample SAMN05416879, study PRJEB24817) | seawater metagenome | isolation source: Sea water | place: Canada:Atlantic | collected 2013-11 | reverse complement strand
CGAGATTGCCTCTTGTCTCGTGGGCTCGGAGATGTGTATAAGAGACAGAAATTACTTAACATTAACATTTGATATTGTTTTTCTTATATGAAGTTTGATAATAAGTTTGATCGTTACATTGCAGCTATATTTTTCGTTACTATTGTCACGATTATTCTCGCCTCTTATTTAACCTTAAAAGATGTAATAAATACGCATAACAAACAAGTACAAAGTGCAATAACGCCGCTATTTTCCTTAATCACCAGCGAAATACTTCGCCCATTAGGTGTCGCCAATTATATGGCTGACAATCAATTTATTATTGACTATGCTAGCCAAGAAGCAATAGAAAAAGACTATTTAGTAGCTTACCTTCGTAAAATTTCTGAATCATATAATATGGTTGCTTTTATAGCCTTAGAAAAGCATAACGTTATGCTTTTATAGCCTTAGAAAAGCATAACGTTATGCTCGATTCTAATGCCAAAGAGTCAACATTACAGAGCGAAGATACTGAATGGTTTCATCGTCTTAAAGACCTACCCGGCAATCAATTTAGTGATATTGGTAATAGGCAAGATCCACACTTATATTTTGATAATAGAATATTTAATCATCAAGGAGAATTTATTGGCTTTACTGGTATCGGTATTGATTTAAATTATTTTGCCAGTAAGTTTCAAGAATATAATGACCGTTTTGGCTTTGAACTCTTTTTTATTGATGAAAATAATGTTGTTACTTTATCATCAAATTACATTATGAAATCAGAAAGCTTCCATCGCAAAGGCTTGATCACTAGGCTAAATGACTTACCTTGGTACCAATCACTGATCAAAAATAATCAAGCTGATGCTAACTTAAGCTCAGAAGTCATGTATACCACCGAAGAAGGTTTGCTTATATCTCAAATGCCAATTCAAGAGCTTAATTGGCGTATGTTTATTGTTTCGCCACCGGCAGCAGATCAAAATGAATATTGGAAAATATTTATTGGTCGATTTTTACTATTTTTCTTTATCGCTATTATTTTTTACTTAATACTTTTAAACAGTATTAAGTATTTTAAATCACGTTTAATTAAGCACTCAGAAACAGATTTTCTGACCCAACTACCTAACCGAAGTCATGTTCACTGGCGTTTTGATGATTTAGCCGAAACCAATACAAACCTCTGTGTCGTTTTAGCTGATATTGATAACTTTAAACATATAAATGATACTTACGGCCATTTAGTTGGCGATGACGTTTTACGTATTATTTCTCAGCAACTGTCGCAAGCTTTACGTAAAATAGATGTTGTTGGGCGCTGGGGCGGCGAAGAATTTGTTATGCTATTACCAGAGACAACAGCAGAACAAGCACACACCATTGTTGAACGCATACGAGAAAACATTGCGCGTATTTCTTTCCCTATTTCAACTACCAGTGGTTCATTCAGCACAACTATCAGTTTTGGTATTTGCCAATTGCCGCTGCACAATAAAACCATTGAAGATTATATAAAGGGTGCTGACAAAGCTTTATACGAAGCTAAAAATAATGGTAGAAATCAAAGTGTAATTTTTAACTAAGCTGCCATAAACCGACATTACCGTTAAAGTTAACTTTAACGGTAATGTCATTAAGTACCCATTATTGTTTAGTATAAAGTTTAATGGTTTGACTCATACTAACACTGCCATGACTTGCAATAGTTTGCCAATCTGTATTCGCTGCTTCTAAACAAACAAATTCATTTTCACCTTCGCCGTGTACATCATGCATTTTTTGTGCTTCTTTTCCCGGATTCCATAGTACCCATTGCTGACAACCTTGGCTTGTTATTTCAATTTCTCGCTGCCAGTTATGGTCAACAACCATCATACGATCGCTACTGTGATATATCCGGTCAATCGGTCCTGTGCAATGGCTTAACAACGATTGCTGTTCATTAGCACCACTCAATTTATCATCAAAACTAGTATCATTTAACGCTGGGATTTCAACATATTTGGGGTTGCTGACACAAAGGTAACTGTGCAGAGCTCCAGTATAATTCACCGCTTGAGCTGATAGGTTTTTCATTGTTAAATGTTGATGAAATGATTGTCCAAACACCAATGATTGATTTAGTTCAAATGCTGCCGGCCAATAAGGTGAATGGTTATCACCCGACAAAGATAAAACAATTTCAACACTTGCTGGTGTTAACTTAACATCGCTCAGCTGCCATTGACTTTGTCGAGCGAAGCCATGATTTGCCACTTTGCTGATCTCGCCATTGACTAACTTTACTTCACCGCCAAACCACGGCCAACAAAGCGGTATGCCACCACGAATAGCTTTACCTTCACTGTATTGACTATCATCACTCAGCCAAAACACTGGTAGCTCATGCTTTGGTTGCCAAGTAAGTACTTGCCCACCATACAGACTAAGCGAACCTTGACCTTGTTGATGAAAAAAGCGTAAACCTTGCAAGTCATCACTAAGTTCAAAGCATTCAATTCGACCAAACTCGTTCTCTAATATTACGCCTAATGGAAGCTTTTCTGTCATATCATTCTTTCTCGCAGTTAACCTTGTTGCTATGGCTTGAGTTCCAAGTAAACAATATGAGTTATTTTAGGTAATTAACGTGCTGGATGATAGCACTAAAGTATTCATCATAACTTACAGATAACGCTAAACTAGAGCGTTTGAGCTGAATATAACTGCGGTGAAAATTCAGTACTATACATACCAGGCTCAGTGAAGGAATAATCGAATAAAGACAAAATCTAATACGGACATAACCGAGTGCGGACATAACCGAGTTAAGGCATAGTATTAGGATAAAACAATGCGCTAAATACGTAAAAAAAAGCCACGTTAGTACGTGGCTTCAAAGTGTTATTCGCCCATGCGACTTAGGTTATTTAACGTAAGCTTTCGGCATATCACTTTTTGATGTATAGCGATCACGTAAAGCATCTTGGCGACTTTCGGTTGAGTACTCTTTACCCGAAATCCAAATTTTACTAACCTTAGAGCTAAGTTCAAAAGGATCCGCACTCCACAACACCAAATCGGCTGTCTTTCCAATCGCTATTTTTCCACTATCAAGATTAAATGCGTCAGCAACATTAGCAGTTACCGATGCTAAGGCTGCGCTACGTGTTAAACCATTCGCTATGGCATTACCAGCATGAAAGCGCAATTGATAAAGGTTGTGGGTATCACCATCAACGGTTAAAGCAACCTTAACACCCGCCTGAGTTAATTTGCCAGCATTCTCCAATGATGCATGTAACGAGTCGAAACTGCCCGGTAAGTTATCTAATGCCGCCATCACAACCGGCACTTTTGCTGCAGCTATTTTATCTGCAACTAAAACCGCATCCGCAGCACCTACTAAGACAAGATCCAATGAAAAGGTTTCTTTAAGTTTAAGTAATGCTAACAAATCTGTTGCACGGTCAGCATAGGCCACCAACGCTTTGTCACCATTAAGTAAAGCGTTAATCACTTGCGCTTTTCGGCTCGGCTCTTTCGCTTCTTTTTTATCCTTGGTGTTTTTCTTTTTAGCTTTAGCTAGCGCTTTTGTTGCACCTTCAAGTTGCTCATGCAAGTTTTGCAGTGATAACGCTCGAGAGCCTTTACTTTTTGCACCTAAGTCAATCACCACATTATTGTTACTGACACGAACACTGTTAAATTCTCCAGAGAGGTCAGCCACAAATGTCTGGCCTTTAAACATATCATCGCCGCCACGAGGTGCAACAACATTACTGGTAATGCCGCCCTTACGACTATAAGGAATAACGGTCGAGCGTGGATTAAACGCTAAACTTGCATCAAAGGTAATATCAGCTTTTTTATCCGCAGCGTCACGACTACGAGAAACCGCACCAACTTCAACTAAACCCAGTTGGTTCATAGAACCAATAAACCCAGGCGTTAAAATTCGTCCTTGGGCGTCAATTGTGGTATCAGCAGTGATTTTTTCAGGATTAATAGCAATCACTTTGCCATTTTCAATAACCACGGTAGCATTTTCAAGTACACCTTGGTCAGTTACGGTATGTACTGTTGCATTAGTAATAGCAAAACTTTCGGCGAAACTTGCTGTTGAACTCGCTAACGCTAACGCGATCAGCGAGGTTTTAAATAGTTTAAAATTCGTCATTTTTTTCACCTTATTTCTGACCTAACAGGAAATCACTTTTTGCTTGGTATTTTTCGTCAAAACGGTCAAAAACTTTCGCACCATCAACAAATACTTGCTCAGCTTGTGCATAAACACTAAACGGGTTTTGGTTCCAAATCACCACATCAGCATTTTTGCCAGATTCTAGGCTACCCGTTTTATCGGCTAAACCGAGTGACTTAGCAGCATTAGCGGTGATCCATATAATCGCTAACTCAGGGGCTATATCAAAACCATTTTCATTAGCACGGTACATAACCTTACCAGCCTCTTGATTCAAGCGTTGAATAGTATTAGCTGAATCTGAATGTACTATTGCACATGAGTTCTTTACTGCATCGACAATCGCTACATTTTCATGCACCATATCATAAGCCTCCATTTTAAAGCCCCACCAATCTGGCCACATGGCAGCACAATTACCGTTTTCAGCTAAACTGTCAGCAATTTTGTATGCTTCTATCGCATGATGAAAAGTACCTGAGTTATAATTAAACTCTTTCCCCAAATCGATCATCATCGCCATTTCTTCAGCTTTATAACAATGGTTATGAATTAAAATATCACCATCTAACACACCTTTTAAGGTATCTAGCTCTATATCACGCACAGGTGCTGTTGGATTTTTCCCAGCAGCATAATCACTATCATATTTTTCCCAAGCACGTTTATATTCAGTGGCTTCTGCCCACGCCATTCTATAACCGGCCATGTTTCCCATACGTGTTGATGGTAATACCTTTCGACTACCGTAGACACGTTTAGGGTTTTCACCACAAGCCATTTTTAAGCCGTAAGGTGCATCTGGGAACTTCATACCTTGCATGGTAGGACTAGGTACATTGCGTAATGTAACACCACGACCACCGAATAAATTGGCTGAACCAGGAAGAATTTGTAAAGTCGTGATACCACCAGCACGTGCCGCTTCAAAACCAGGATCTTGTGGCCAAACACTATGCTCAGCCCACACTTCAGAAGTGTTAGGCGAAGTCATTTCATTGCCATCAGAATGTGATTCAACAGACGGGCTTGGATAAACCCCTAAATGTGAATGAACATCAATAATACCCGGTGTTATCCATTTACCATTTGCATCAATTTCAGCCGCCCCATCTGCACTTAAGTTTTCACCAATTTTACTGATTTTGCCGTCTACCATCAAAACATCAGCATTATCCATGCGTGTTCCCGTACCTGTCAGTACGGTAGCATTTTTAATTAGTGTTGTTTGTTGGGGTAGTACTTGATAAGTGCTTGGGTATGGGTTTTTATTTATCACCACTTTTTCATCTTGCTGTTCGCTTTGCAAACAACCGGTCAAGGCAACAGAAAGCGCTGCCATCACTAGCGATGGGAGAAATTTTTGCATAAGATTTTTCCTGTATTACTGCATACTTTGCAAAAAACATTATGTTATTTGGCAATTGCTTGTATGAGTTTATTATTAACGTGAACTACTGACGTAATTTATAATTATTAATACAACAATATTATGAAATGTCTCTGACAACAAGCCGGAGATAAAGGCGAGTAATGCAATTGCGTTGAACTGTCAACTATCTGCGATAAATGGGCTAAATCGTTAGCTATAATTCAAAATCGTTAAAGTCAAAATCGTTGCTGTTATCAATTCGTGGCTTACTCGGTGTATCAAGTAAAGAAACTTGTTTATTTTCAACAACCACTTCAGCTAGTTTAACTTTTACAGGTTGATTTTTACGTTTTTTACGTTGCTGACAACGCTTAATAACTTTCTGACGCTGATCAGAATCTGATGATGTCCAGTTTAAGCGCTCCTCTCGGGTACGAAAACAACCTAAGCACTGGCCTTTGTCATCAGACTGACAAATACCAATACAAGGGCTTGGAACATCAAAAAATTCTAATTGCATCTATTTGTACTTAAATTCAATTACGTTATTAGGCAGATACGATAAGTATAGCTTATCGTATCTTGTCGCCTAGTTAACCGAGTTTGTCTGTCGCAATATGGTACTCAGGATCTTCAATCACATTGATTTCCACTAAGCTACCTGCTTTAGTTAACAGCTGTGTACACTCTTTACTTAAATGTCTTAAGTGCATTTTTTTTCCACGACTAATATAACGCTCGGCTAACGTATCAATAGCCTCAATAGCTGAATGGTCAGCTACGCGAGAGTTTTTAAACTCTACAATCACATCATCGCTATCATTTTCCATATCAAATTGCTCTAAAAAGCTCGATACCGAACCAAAAAACAATGGTCCACTCACGTCATAAACCGTTGAGCCTTTTCCATCAATTGAGCGATGAACAATAACGTGTTTAGCATGCTCCCATGCAAAAACAAGAGCCGAAACAATAACACCAACCACAACGGCGATAGCTAAATCAGTGGCCACAGTAACCGCTGAAACTAAGATAATAACAAAGGCATCAGCCTTAGGCACTTTACCTAAAATACGAATGCTCGACCACTCGAAGGTGCCAATAACTACAATAAACATCACCCCAACCAGCGCTGCTAAAGGAATTTGCTCAATTAAACTTGAAGCAAATAAAATGAAGCCTAGTAGGGCAAGTGCTGCTGTAACACCTGACATACGACCGCGACCGCCAGAGTTAACATTGATCATTGATTGACCGATCATCGCACACCCCCCCATACCACCAAAAAAGCCAGTCACTGTATTCGCAGCACCTTGAGCAACACATTCTTTATTGCCCTGTCCACGAGTACCGGTAAGCTCATCAATTAGTGTCAATGTTAATAGCGACTCAATTAGACCAATAGCAGCTAAAATGAGTGCGAAGGGTAAGATCACCTGTAGTGTTTCTAAATTAAATGGCACATTAGGAATATTAAATTGTGGCAAGCCACCCGCTATAGAAGCCATAGGGTCATTCGTCATATCACGTACAAAATCGACTACAGTACGTGCATCCAAATCAAGGCTCTGCACTAAAAGAGTTACTACAACTATCGCCACAAGTGATGACGGCACAGCTTTAGTTAATTTTGGTAAGAAATGGATAATTGCCATGGTCAACACGATAAGTCCAACCATAGTTAGCATTTGACTGCCCTGCATCCAAGCTAAAACACCATTTTCATCGGTGACTTTAAACTGCCCTAATTGAGCAAGAAAAATAACAATCGCTAAACCATTAACAAAACCAAGCATAACCGGATGAGGCACTAAGCGAATAAACTTGCCTAGCTTAAATATACCAGCGAGTATTTGCAGTAAACCGGTTAGCACTACAGTGGCAAATAGGTACTCAACACCGTGAATTGCTACCAAGCTCACCATAACAACCGCCATAGCCCCCGTAGCGCCAGAAATCATACCTGGACGACCGCCAAAAATAGAGGTAATTAGCCCCACCATAAAAGCAGCATATAAACCAACAAGCGGTTCAACGCCGGCAACAAAAGCAAAAGCAACAGCTTCTGGTACTAATGCTAAGGCAACCGTCAAGCCCGATAAGACATCATTTTTTAAATTTGCCACTTTACTGGCGTGTAATTCAAACATTATTTTCTCAACTTTGATTAGAACATCAAAAATACAAGCACAAATTTTATTAACTTGGCTTGTACTTAAATACTTTAGGTATAGACCCGAAATTACCTAATGACAGGTAATCTAAACAGAAATCGTTATCTTTCGGGACTTGAAGGCGCGGGAATACTATAGATATGTTACTAAAAAGTCAATATATGCTCAAAATTACAACAAGATTTTCAAGCTAATAACAAGTCACTAATTAAATCAAAAATTTACTTACAGAGCATAATATTTGCTACATCTAGCTAGGTGATCTAATAAAACTTACCTACTGACAATCACCCACTAATAATCGATTCACGCTCATTCAAAAATGCTTTGATTTCATCACGAGAACCCAAAATATGCTGCTTTAATAAAGCCACGGCTTTTTCAACATTGCGTGCTTTACATAAGGCTAAAATTTCATTGTGTTCTGACTCTGCTTTAGATATCCCCCCAGCCCACAATAAATGCATCCGAATATAACGATCTGCATTCTTATTGAGTGTATCAACTAAAAGCTGAGTTTGCGGACGATCAGCTCCCGAATATAAACAATTGTGATAATTTGAATTAAGTTCGCTCCAGGTGTTAGCTGCATTTTCTTTACCAAGCGCTTTATCAAGCCTTTTCAATAATTGCGTTGCTTCTTCCAAGGTTTCATCACTAAGGTTCGGCAATGAGTTTGCTAATAAATCTGCTTCTAACATTGCACGCAGCTCAAACAGCTCATCAACTTGGTCTGCATTGAGCTCAGTTGCCGTTGCGCCTTTATGTGGTTCAAAAACCACTAAACCTTCCCCTTCAAGCTGTAGTAACGCTTCTCGAACAGGAATTCGACTAACATTTAGCTCAGTCGCTAGCGCCGCTTGTCTTAAAGGTTGCCCCGCTTGAATTTCACCACTTAAGATTTTTTCTCTTAGTGTTTCCACAACTAATTGTGTTCTAGTTTTATATATAATGCTCATACTGGGCTTCCTTAAAATATTGCAGCTATTATAAATAACTACAGGTTAAACACAAAAAAAGCCACTGTTAATTAATTAAATGTAAATCTGGATCAAGCGGTTCTGTATGACTTCCTTGCTCGGTTTGTAAAGGCACTTTAACAACAAAACAGCAACCGTGCTCACTGTCAGCTATTTTAATGCTACCGCCAAGTTTAGTGTTCACTAAGTTATAAACAATATTCATGCCTAAACCTGAGCCACCAAAACCGCGTTTAGTCGTAACAAATGGATCAAATATTTTATCTTTTATTTTTTCATCTAAACCCTTGCCATTATCTTGGTATATCAGCACTAGGCTATCTTCACTCGCTTGAAATTCAATAGATATTTCACCTTCCATGCGATTTTCAAAACCATGAATATGTGAATTAGTCAGAAAGTTAGTCAATATTTGATTCCATGCACTTGGAAAGGTAAACACATTTAATGCTTTATCAATTTCGATCTTAATCGTATAGTTTTTTTGTTTAAATAAGGTTTTTACCGTATTTACCACATCATTCACATGCTGGGCTAAATTGATATTTATCTTAGGATCGGTGTGATGCTCGACAGCAACAGATTTAAAGCCTCGAATTAAATCAACAGCTTTATTTAAACTGCGTTCAATAATTTGCTCATATTCAACAAACAGTTTTAAAATTGAGCTCAATTGTTTTCGGGTCAATGTTTCATCAATAAGCGATTGATTTAATTCTGAAATTTTTTCTTTTAGTGCACTTACTGAAGTAACGCAAATACCTAAAGGTGTATTTACTTCATGGGCAACGCCGGCAACCAGCTGTCCAAGAGAAGCCATTTTTTCTGACTGTACGAGCCGATCTTTTGCTAAGGTTAGTTCATTTAGTGATTGTTGTAAGTGTTGGTTGATTTCCGCTAATTTAGCAGTACGCTCATACACTTTTATCTCTAAATCGCCATTGAGATTAATTAAGGCATTTTCGGCGTCTTCCAACTGAATAATATCGTCCTTGAGTGTCAAGCGCATATCATTAATCGCGGATACGAGCTCATCAAGTTCATCGGTTCTTTCACCACGGTTTTCGAGTATTAAGGGGGTATCTATGTTTTGCCCTGTCATCGCTTTCGAATACAAAGTGATGCGATATAGGTGGCGAGTGATAAGCCAATGAACAATAAAGAAAGTACAAAAAGCGACGATAAAAATCTTAATAAATTCTGAAATAACAATAAAGCCGGCTCTTTGCCATAGCTCTTGATAGATATCTCGATAATCGGCGGATATCACCATGTTGCCAATGCTATTACCTTCGAAAATAATCGGATAATTTTCTGTTTTTTTCACCTCTGCAGTAATATCACCCACTTGATAAATTTTACCAAAACTTGTGGTTATTTTGACATGACGAATATCGGCTAAACGTAAAATCCCTTCAATTTGTTGTCGAACTAAAGGTTCATTAAAATCCCATAAACTGGTCGATATTGATTGATTAAAGCTCAGTTCAATATCGTTAAATCGCTCATCAAGTTCGGACACACCACTTTGAAAATCTGCATATAGTTGAATCATCGTTGAGCACACAGATAACAAAGTACTGCAAAGCAGAATATAAATAAAGACTCGTCGACTTAATTTACTATTAAAAGCACCCTTGTTATCCATTACTTCATCCACGCAATATTTTTTATCACTGATAAAACCTATAAAAATTATCTAAGTACAATGTATTTAGCACCTCAAAAAAAACAATACTACCAGAAACTTAACCCCAGCATGGCTATATCCTTAAATCGTAACACTATTTAAATAATAGTGGGTAATAAAGTCAAATTACAAAACGATTAATCGACTAATGTTACCTGTAATCCTATCTGAGTAACAAAATTATTTTATTAACCAGAAATAACATACTGAACTTAAAGGCTTTCTATAGGGTAATGTATAAGCGAAAGAGAGCAGCCAAGCTATTTTGCAGAGTAAGTGAACTTATTACAATTGAGTTCCCTTAAAATTAAACCAACCTATTTTTAAATAAATGGTCGGTTATCGAAGCAGGAACTCTCCCAAAGCAGCTGCTTTCATCATTATTATATTTTAGGTCTTGTCCGATTATCGCTAGCCATTTACATTGCCTAGCGTATCATCAAAAAAACGAATCAGGCGAGTAAAAATATCACCATGGCTAAAAATAAAACATGTTAACTAGTAAAGTTTGTGAAAAAGCACGCTTAAGCCGCGATGCTCGTTTTGACGGTAAGTTTTTTACTGCGGTTTTAACCACAGGTATTTTTTGCCGCCCTATTTGCCCGGCTAGAGCGCCAAAGCCTGAAAATGTTACTTATTATGAAAGTGCCGAATTAGCACAGCAATCTGGTTTTCGTCCCTGTAAACGTTGTTTTCCACAACTTGCGCCAAGCTTACCGCTACCAAGAAAAATCAAACAAATCAGCCAAGCTTATTATGAAAACAATTACAGTTTACAAAAATGCGCTCAACAACTTGATATTAGCGAAAGACAAATTCATCGTATTTTCACCCAGTATTATGGCCTGTCACCAAGTGAGTTTTTTCATCAACAACGTTTATTACTTGCCCACAAACTACTTATAACAACATCATTAAGCATGACAAATATTGCTTTTGCTTCTGGTTTTAATAGCATACGACGTTTTAATGAAGTTATTCTGCAAACTTACAAGGTAACACCTAGCGAAATCAGAGGTAAAAACATCACAAACACTGATAACCAAGTCATAATATTATTACCCTATAAAGCACCTTTTGATTGGCCACTTATGCTGAGCTTTTTTCAGTCAAGAAAAATGAGTAATATTGAAGAAATTAGTGCTGAGTATTACTTTCGCACCATAGAGCTTGACGACTGTCGCGGTTGGTTAAAGGTTAGTCAACACGAAAGTAAAAATGCCTTAAACTTAACCGTTAAGCTAACCGACTACAGCTATTTACACCAAGTTATTGTGCGTGTTCGCCGTATGTTCGATTTAGATGCTGACATGCAAATTATTCATCAACATTTAGCAAAGCACCCTAAACTAGCGGCGGTTATTGAACAAGTTCCGGGGTTACGCCTACCTGGCTGTTGGGATATTTTTGAATTTTCTATTCGAGCTATCTTAGGCCAACAAATATCAGTAAAAGGTGCAACAACTCTGGCCCAACGCATTGCGGAAAAATATGGAAGTAATGTTGCTGATAGTGAGTCTGCGGGTAAAGGCAAGCCGCGCAAGTATTTCCCAAGTATTAATGCATTACTCGATGTTGATTACCAAGATATTGGATTAACTCGCTCTCGCATCGCCACTTTACAAACTTGGGTTAGCTATTTTCAGGCTCAGCAAAGCATATTCACGAAGGGTTTAACTATTGAAGAGCTTGAAATAGCATTAACAAAACTTAAAGGTATTGGCCCTTGGACAGTCAATTATATTGGCATGCGTGGCTTAAGTGATCCTGACGCTTTTCCAAGTGCCGATTTAGGCATCATTAAAGCCTTAACATACGATGAAATTAAACCTAAAAACAAAGACATATTAACTTTAGCGGAAAGCTGGCGGCCTTGGCGTGCATACGCAGCTATATATTTATGGCAATCTCTAGCAGCTAAAACCTAAACTATTCAACGCCCGTTTAGGCTAATGATCAGGAAACTTTAAATGTATTATTCTACGTACCAGTCACCATTAGGTGAAATAGCTTTAACAGCCAATGACCATGGTTTAAGCGCCTTAGCATTTCAAACCGGCAAGTCTCCTATTTCCTTTGCTGGATTGAGCCAAAATGACAGTAAATTCACTGAGGTCATCGAACAGTTATCCGAATACTTTAGCGGCACTCGCAAGCACTTCGATATCCCTTTAGCACCAACAGGAACTGCTTTTCAAAAAAAAGTTTGGCAAGCATTAAGCGAAATTCCCTGCGGTGAAACCAAAAGCTACGGCTGGATTGCTAAAAGTATTAATAATGAAAAAGCGGTGCGCGCAGTTGGTACAGCAAACGGTGCTAATCCAATTGCGCTTATCGTCCCCTGTCACCGTGTTATTGGTAGTAATGGCAAATTAACAGGTTATGCTGGGGGCCTAGCTTTAAAAGCAAAATTATTAATGCACGAAGGAGCGCAGTTTAAACCATAGTCACTCATAATTTACAACAAGTTAGCAGCACAAGGTTGATGTTCGCTCATTCAACACTTGTATAAACGAAAAGTCATGTAACCCACATCAAGCCCTGAGTTGGCCATAGTTTGCAGTTTTATTTTTAAACATCTAACGTGAATTAATGGCCACTAAAAACCTTAACTGTGTGCAAAAAATACTGTTATCATGGCGCGGTATTTTTTGACTCTACTTGGGTATTATTGTTTTGGAAATCATCGTTGTAATCGCAGTTTTATTCTTAATTTGGTTAATATGGCAGTTTATACGCGCCAAACGTTTCACCCAATTTAAGCGGCAAATTTTTCGAGAGCTGAAACCTAAAGTTATCGAAAGTATCGTGGTAGAAATGGCTGAAACTCGCGACGAACAATTACCGAATAGCCCAGCACACCAAGAAGCGACAATACATTATTGGAGCGCATCTGCAGGTCGAATTCTACAAGCGGCATTAAAGCGAGAGATTATTGATGAACAGTGGCTAAAAGAGACAGGTAATTTGCGCAATACGCAGCACTTGTTTCATATTGAACGAGACAAGTTACACCGATAACCTGCCACAAAGTTATCAGAATAAAAATATAAATTAATCAAGGTGGTAAGTTATACCACCTGAATAAATTTCAGTTTGCATTAGCTAATACGACTAAATTGTAAATCCCAAACACCATGACCTAAGTTCTGACCACGGTTTTCAAATTTAGTTAACGGGCGAGAATCAGGGCGCGGCACATAATCATCATTTGATGATAAGTTTTTATAGCCCGGTGAAGATTTCATATCTTCTAGCATGCATTCAGCATAGTTTTCCCAGTCAGTCGCCATATGAAAAACGCCACCAATTTTAAGTTTTTGGCGTATAGCTTCAACAAAGCTTGCTTGTACAATGCGGCGTTTGTGGTGCTTCTTTTTATGCCATGGATCAGGAAAAAACAATTGCACAGTTGTTAGTGACTCAGCGGGAATACAATCAGCTAAAACCTCAATAGCATCATGTTCATATACTTTAAGATTGTTAACGCCTTCTTCCTGCGCTAAACCGATACAAGCGCCTACGCCTGGACGATGAACTTCAACACCAATAAAATTCAATTCAGGCGCATTTTTAGCCATTTCAACTAATGACTTACCCATGCCAAAACCAATTTCTAATACCACTGGGTTGTCGTTGCCAAACAAAGTACTAAGATCAAGCAAACCATCTTCATGGTTCAGTCCCATAGTATCCCAAAACTGCTCTAAAGCTTTTGCTTGGCCATTAGTCAGACGACCTTCTCGCTTAACAAAGCTGCGTACTTTTCTAATGTACTTACCTTCTTGTTCTGCTTGCTCAATAGTTTTATGGGTTCTTTCAGTCATAGTCGTTCTTAAAGAAAAATCAGGGCACATATTATCCACGTTTAAACAAATAAATTCAAACACAAAGAAGTTGTAGCTTGAAGATTGTCTATTCTGACTTTTTAGTCTACAACTATAAAAGATATATCAGTTTAAAATGAGGCACTTGTGATCAATTGGCTAAATAGCATTTCAATAAGAAAAGCACTTATAGCGGTAATTTCCGCTTCCCTTATAACACTATCTGTTGTCAGCATAGCGCTTAACAATAGTATTTTTGCCACCGTTTTTGAAACGAACATAGAACAGGACATATTACCTAACCAGTTAGCCAAAGTTGAAGCACGTATCAGAGCACAACTCGGTACGCCACTAGAGTTAGCTCGGTCAATGACACAAAATAAATATTTAATTGACTGGGCAATGGCTGGCGAACCAGCAAGCGAACAGCAGCAAGTGGTCAATTTTTTACAACACATGCAACAGCAAAATGATGCGGTAACGGTTTTTTGGGTCTCAAATATCTCAAACAATTATTTTAATCAGAGCGGTATTTTAAAAAAAATCACCCGACAAAATGATCCATGGTTTTATCAGTTTCTACAGCAAGAAAAGCCATTCCAAATTGTTTTTGATTTTGAAGAAAATACTGGAAAATTAACTACCTTTATTAACTACAAAGTACAACACCAAAGCAAAGATCTAGCCATTGCGGGCATCGGCTATGAAGTTGATGAAGTGAGTGCAAATATTTTAGCTAATAAAGTCGGAAAAAACGGTTATGTATTTGTCAGCGACTATCAAGGTAACGTCATTATACATCCAGAATTAAACAACTTACCAAGTACCAAACTACAGCAATTCGATGGCTTTGATAGCGCCGCGAGCAAATTACTTACTGATGACGCTAACTATGTGTTTGATACCGTACGTTATAACAATGACGATTACTATGTTGCCAGTGTCGGTATGCCTGAACTCAATTGGAAAGTGATCGCCATGCTGCCAAAAGCGGAGCCATTATCAAAAATTTATGCCGCACTAAGCAAAACAGCTCTGCTGAATTTAGTCATTGTGATCGGCTTTATTTTTCTTATGGTACTCATGGCAAACCGTATCACTAAGCCGATAGTGCAAATCGGCGATAGGTTACTTGATATGGCTGGAAAAGGGGGTGATTTAACCCAACGATTAGATGACAGTAAATCCAATGAGCTTGGGCTACTGGCTAAAGGCTTCAATGCTATTCTTAGTAAAGTGCAAGATATCATGATAGAAATTAAGCAAGCAGAAGAAGTAATGACCACATCTTTTGAACAACTAAGAACAATGGCGTTAACCGTTAATAGTTTAGTGGCAAGCCAACAAATTGAGTCAGACTCTGTGGCAACTGCAACTAACGAAATGAGCCATAGTATTCAAGAAGTTAGCGAACTTGCCGGTAATACCGCGAGTAAAACAGAAACATCTGAGCAACAAATTAGCGTTTCTAATCAGAGAGTTGATGAATCTAGCGAGGTGATGCTGAAATTACAAGAAAGTAACCGAACTACCCAAGATAAAATTACAGAATTAGCGCAACAAACACAAACCATAAGCTCGGTAATAGAAACCATCAGCAGTATTTCAGAGCAAACTAACTTACTTGCACTCAACGCTGCTATTGAAGCTGCGCGAGCTGGCGAACAAGGCCGAGGTTTCGCTGTTGTGGCTGACGAAGTACGTACATTGGCAGGCCGAACACAGAACTCGACTCAAGAAATTAATGAAGTTATTCAACGTTTACAAGCACAAGCGAATGAAACGGTTACCGCCATGAAAGAAAACACCAAACTGGCAACCGAGGGCTTAAGTAAAACCAATGATGCAAAACTGGTGTTAGGTGAGGTTGTATCGGAAATAAAAGAAATCACGTCGATGAATGTACAAGTTGCAGGCGCAACTCAAGAGCAATCGAGTGTGATCAATGAACTTAATCAAAATGTCACTAAAATTGCTGATATGGCGACAGAAATATCAGCGCTATCTGAAAGCACCGCATTGGTGATGAATGAGCTAGACATACAGAAACATCAGCTGCAAAGTTTAGTATCGCAATTCAAAACAGAATAAATAAAGCGCAGTTGAGATATCGGGAATTAGGTTGTAAAGAATTAGGTTGTAGAGAATTAAAGTGTAGATAATTCAGCGCTAAATAATAAGTGCTAAATGCAGCGTAGGTTAAAAATTCAAGCTAGTAAGCCACTAGCTTGAGTCCTATTTAACCGCGGCTAAATAACTATTCTGCCCACCAAACATCATACAACGGGCTGACAGTAACTGAACTTGCGCCATTATCAGTTAACCACTTCTCAACTAATTGACGATGCTCTTCTGTACACTTGCCCAGTTTTTGTGTACACACTAAACCGTGCCATAACGTATCACCTTCGCCACCGAAGCCTAAACCGTTTGGATCAATCGCTTCATCAAAAAATTTTGATAAAAAGGCATCAACCGTTTCATTATCAGCGCCATCTTCAAGCTTCCAAGCAATATCGAAACCTAATTCTTGATATTCATCAACACGTAATTTTTTACGTAAACGGTTACTACGATTTTTTGCATCTACTTTCATATTTAATTCCTTGCGGCTTGGTTTAAACCAAACACTGACTGATTACTCTGTGCGAGAGCATAGTGGCAATAGAAATTTTTGCAATGAAAATCTAAGCTTTATTCGCTACACTGTCGCCGTTATGACAAATAAAACTACTATATCAGCCAAATCTGCCCAAGCATTCAGCGACCAAGTCTTATCATGGTTTCAGTTGCAAGGCAGAAAACACTTGCCATGGCAGCAAGATAAAACACCTTACCGTGTCTGGATTTCAGAAATTATGCTACAACAAACACAGGTAGCAACGGTGATCCCCTATTATTTACGGTTTATGACCAGTTTTCCCAACATTACCGCTTTAGCCGATGCTGATGAAGATACAGTACTTCATCACTGGACTGGCTTGGGCTATTACGCTCGGGCACGAAACTTACATAAAACTGCAAAAATAATTAGAGATAACTACCAAGGCAAGTTTCCTGAAGATATTGATGAAGTTATCGCACTTCCGGGTATAGGCCGCTCAACCGCAGGTGCCATATTAAGTTTGGCACTAAATAAGCACCACGCCATTCTAGACGGCAATGTTAAGAGAGTTTTAGCGCGTTGCTATAAAGTACAGGGCCATACAGGCCAAGCCATTTACGAAAAAACTTTATGGCCAATTACTGACACCTTAACACCTAAAGTTGGTGTAGCTCAGTTTAACCAAGCGATGATGGACTTAGGCGCTATGGTTTGCACCCGCTCTAAACCTAAATGTGAAGTTTGTCCTCTCAAGACAAGCTGTTTAGCCTTTGCTAGCGACGAACAAGCAAGCTATCCACAAAAGAAGCCCAAAAAAACTATTCCAGAAAAAAGCACCATTATGGTAATACCCCGTGTTAACCAGCAAGTGCTAATGGAAAAACGCCCTCCTGCGGGTATTTGGGGGGGCTTATGGTGCTTTTTAGAGATATCAGACACCAACGAGCTAGCAGGCCTATTAAGCCAATTAAATCTTAAACAAACAGCTACCTTTGCTTTAGATAAGTTTCGCCATACCTTTAGCCACTTTCATCTTGATATAGAAGCCATAGTGATTGACTGTGAGGTATTACCGGCAAAAGAAATTAGCGAAAATAGCACATTGCAGTGGTATAATTTAGCCACAACAGCGTCGGTGGGGCTAGCCGCATCAACGCAGAAATTAATTAAACAGCTAGAGCAATTACCTGTTTAATTTCATCATCTATACAAACCTTTATACAAAAGAGAATTTATTATGAGCCGTATCGTTTTTTGTCAAAACTTACAAAAAGAAGCCGAAGGTCTAGGCTTTCAACTTTACCCCGGCGAAGTAGGTAAACGTATTTTTGATAACATTTCTAAAGAAGCTTGGGGCCATTGGCAGAAAAAACAAACTATGCTAATTAACGAAAAAAAAATGAACATGATGAATCCTGATGATCGTGCATTTTTAGAAGCCACTATGATCGATTATTTATTTGACGGTAAAGAGCCTGAAATTGAAGGCTACACCCCAGAAAAAAAATAACAGCGCTTGACAGTATTTTTATTTCAATACTTATGGCTAAGCCTATTGCTGAATTTACTGCGAAGACCATGACTGAGCTTAGTACTGAACTTGGTACTGAGCTTGGTACTGAGCTTAGTACCGAGTTAATCAACACAACTCAGCTTCCTTTGCACCAGAAATAACAACGTCAATAACTAAGTTTTTTACAACAGCCTCAGCCGTTTTCATTATTACAACGGCTGTTGGTATGATTAATCGTCTTTTTTTGCCACTCTATATCGATAAAAATATTTTTTACACTGCCAATTGTAAACTTATCATCATTAACGTTGGCATTTTTGATAAGCCATAAAAATAATAAATAATCATAAAAGTAGAAAAACTTAAGGTAAATCGTTTTATAAAAGCACAATCAGCTGAAAAAAGCGGCAAACAAACATTTATTTAAAAAAAAGAGTTGACGGGCTAAAGGAAAAACAGTTTAATACGCCCCGTCTTCAAGGCACAGCCAAGAAGACAATGTACAAGACAATTATTATGATTGTTAATGTGCCTCGATAGCTCAGTCGGTAGAGCAGAGGATTGAAAATCCTCGTGTCCCTGGTTCGATTCCGGGTCGAGGC
>OJHO01000393.1_pt1 | contig 19032 bp, 16 predicted proteins | sample 1595311 | NCBI WGS metagenome assembly OJHO01 (sample SAMN05416879, study PRJEB24817) | seawater metagenome | isolation source: Sea water | place: Canada:Atlantic | collected 2013-11 | reverse complement strand
GCAGACCGCGCCACCTTCCTTATCGATCCGGATGGCGTGATTCAGGCCATGGAAATCACTGCCGAAGGCATTGGCCGTGATGCAGACGACCTGCTGCGCAAAGTGAAAGCGGCCCAGTACGTCCGCAACAACCCAGGCGAAGTGTGCCCGGCGAAATGGAAAGAAGGCGAAGCCACTTTGGCACCGTCTCTGGACCTGGTTGGCAAGATCTAATATTGCTTCAGGTTGCAACAACTCCGGCGGGGTCGCCGGGGTTGTTCTCCCCCGAATTTTTACGTCACTGAATACTCTTTCAATTTAAGGGAATACTCATGCTCACGAATGAAATTTTGCAGGCTCTTAAGGGCTACGCCGCCAACATGCAGAAGAAAGTTACTTTCGTGCTGCAGGAAGGCTCCCATGAAAAGCGCGATGAACTGGCTTCGTTCCTGTCTGGCATCGCTGGCGTCAGTGACAACCTGGCGTTCGAAGAACGCGACTTGGGTGGCGTATTGCGCAGCCCGATCAGTTTTCTGTTGGAAGCCGATGGAGAAGACACGGGTATCCGTTTCTCCGGTATTCCTGCAGGCCACGAATTCAATTCCCTGGTGCTGGCGTTTCTGCATGCATCCGGGACAGACATTAAGCTGGATGACAGCCTCCAGCGCATGGTCGCCAATGCCAAGGGCGACATGCATTTTGAAGTGTTTATCAGCCTTAGCTGCCACAATTGCCCGGACGTGGTGCAGGCCCTTAACCAGTTTGCCTTGTTGAGCCCAAATATCAGTGCCGAAATGATCGATGGCGGGCTGTTCCAGGATGTGGTCAACGAGCGCGATATTCAGGGTGTGCCCAGCGTCTACCTGAATGGCGAACTGTTTGCTAACGGCAAGGTGACCGCGGCGGAGCTTATCGACAAGCTTCTCGAACATGATCCGAGCATTGCCCAGGCGGGCGCTGGCGAAAAAATGCCATTGCAGGACGTGACCGTGATTGGTGGTGGTCCTGCCGGTGTGGCGTCTGCTATCTACAGTGCCCGCAAGGGCCTGAAAGTCACCCTGATTGCCGATCGTATTGGTGGCCAGGTGAAAGATACCATGGATATCGAGAACCTGATTTCCGTGAAGAAAACCACCGGCCCGGAGTTGTCCGGTGCCTTGCAGGCACACATGAACGAGTACGACGTGACGGTGAAAGAACACCTGAAGGTCAGCCGGGTGGACAACGGTGAAATCAAAACGGTGGTGCTGTCTTCCGGTGAAGAAATTGATACCAAGACCGTGATCGTTGCCACTGGTGCCAAATGGCGTGAGCTGGGCGTCCCCGGGGAGAAGGAAAACATCGGTAATGGTGTGGCCTATTGCCCGCACTGCGATGGTCCTTTCTTCAAGGGTAAGGATGTGGCGGTGATCGGTGGCGGTAACTCTGGTATCGAAGCGGCGCTGGACTTGGCCGGTTTGGTCAAATCCGTGAATGTGTTCGAGTTCATGCCGGAATTGAAAGCCGACAAGGTGCTGGTGGACAAGGCAGAAAGCAAAGCCAATATCACCATCCACAAAAACGTGGCCACCAAGCAGATCACCGCCAGCAATGGCAAGGTGGATGCGATCGAGTACGTGGATCGTGAAACTGAACAAGTGCACACCCTGCCGTTGCACGGCGTGTTCGTACAGATCGGCCTGGTGCCCAACAGTGGTTTTCTGGAGGGTGTAGTCGAGCGTAGCCGGTTTGGTGAAATCGAAATCAACGAGAAGTGCCAGACCTCAGAGGAAGGCATTTACGCCGCCGGTGATGTAACCACCGTGCCGTACAAGCAGATTGTCATCAGCATGGGTGAAGGCTCCAAGGCTTCCCTGGCGGCTTTTGAATACCTGATGACCCAGGGCGACCGACTGGATGCCCTGTATGAAAGTGAAAGCAACACAGGCGAGCAGAAGGAATCTGCTGTCGCCTGACCCACTGGCGCTCACCAGTAGAAACGAAAAGCCACCGTTCGCGGTGGTTTTTTTGTTTCAAGAGACGCAGCGCGCTCAACGGTTTTTGGCCTGTTGCTTGTGGCGTGAAGCATGATGCGTCTATTTATCAGACACAAAAAAACCGACGCCCCAGGAGGGAGACGCCGGCAAATGTTGAGCAGAAAACTTTATGGGTTGGTGAGCAACGTATAGGCACCGGAGCCGCTCTGGGCCTGTACCTGCCAGCGGTAGTAGCCGCTGTTCGCGCTGGAGTGGATCTCTGCTACTCCGCCTTGCGGGCTGGCGGACGTTACATTGTTCCAGCCGCAGAAGAACAGGAAGCAGCTCTGACGTTGCAGGGTGACTGTGAAGCTGGCCCCTGCCGGGCTATACAACCAGGCGTCAATTTGCCCACCGGAGAAGTTGAACCCGTTCGACGGCAGGATCACGGAGCCGCCGTTATTCAGCTGGCCTTCATAGCTTGTGCAGTCCGGGCAGGGAGAGGTTTCTGTGCCAACGCTCAGTGTTTCATCGGTACTGCCGGTTTGGTTGGCCGTATCGGTAACCGTCAACGTGACAGTGAACTCGCCATTCACGCCGTAGTCATGGCTAATTTGCTCGCCGCTGGCCACATTGCCGTCACCCAGAGTCCAGTCCCAGGCTGCTACGGCCACATCATCACTGGAGCCGCTGGCATCCAGCTGACAAACCGTGTCTTGGCAATCAGCGGTAAAGGCTGCGGTCGGCAGGCGGTCAACCCCGGAGCCATCTTGCTGAGTGATCTGCAGCAAACGGTTAGGCGATTGATTGCCCGCGTTGCTGATGGCACCTGTTGCGGTGTCGTTTACCAGAGCCAGGTTTACCGCATCAGGCGTGGCGCTGGGGTTGGCGGCCAAATACAGGGCGGCGGCGCCGGCTGCATGCGGGGCTGCCATGGAGGTGCCATCAATACTGTTGGTCTGGGTGTCCGACTGATACCAAGCCGAGGTGATGTCGCTGCCCGGTGCAAATAGATCCACACAGGCGCCATAGTTGGAGAAGGAAGAACGTGCGTCGTCACGGGTCGTGGCGCCGACGGTCAGTGCTTCTGGCACCCGGTTAGGGGAGCCGTTACAGGCATCGGTGTTGTCATTACCTGCAGCAACCACCATGGTCACGCCAGCATCAACGGCGTTGGCGACGGCAGTATCCAGTGCGGTAGAGGTGAAGCCCCCGAGCGACAGGTTGGCAACGGCAGGTTTTTGGTGATTGCCGGCAACCCAGTCGATGCCGGCGATAACAGCAGAGGTGCTGCCGCTGCCAGAGCAGCTAAGGACTCTTACTGGCACCACGTTAGCCTGTTTCGCAACACCATAGGTGCTACCGGCAGCGGTGCCCGCTACGTGGGAGCCATGGCCGTTACAGTCTTCGTAGTTTTCAGGATCAACGCTGCCGCCAAACAGAAAGCTCAGAGGGTTGTCGCTGACAAAGTTACGTCCGGGCACTATGCGGCCGGTAAACTCTTGGTGGCTGGTGCGCACCCCGGTATCCACTACGTAAATATTCACATCCCGACCACCGCTATCCGGGTATTGGAAACTGCTATCCAGCGGCAGGGCTGGCTGGTCTACGCGATCCAGGCCCCAAGTCGCGTTATTCTGCACGGCAACCGTGCTGACAACGCGGTCAGGTTCAACAGAAATCACGCCGGGAAGAATGCCAAGCAGGGACGCCTGCAGGTTGGTCAGCCTTACGGTCATGCCCAATAAGGCGTTGTCATAGGTATAAAGTACCTCGCCACCACCAATGCCTGCCAGCAGCGTCTGAATGGCCGTGGTCAGGCTGGTAAGGCCCAGCTGCTCGGTGATGTTCGGTACCAGAGTGACAATATACTGGTTTTGGATAATGTCCCCAGCTGCGGGGGTTTCGGTGTTGTCATCGGCCCAGGCGGGAGATAAGACACTGCCCCCCAGGATAGTCGCCAGCACAGCGGCTTTGAATGTCGAACGTGGCATTGAGATCCCTCCAGAATGTCTGGTTTTGAAAGGTAGGGAAACGCCATGTATCTCTCCATGGGCCCGGTGTAGGATTTTTGTTGCTATGAAAATGATTCAGGTGTGCGCAAGGCCCGTAGGCTCTGGTGCGCAGCGAAAATGAGAACTGGTCGTGAAGATGTAAAAGAAACGCCTTAAACCAGCCCACTCAGCCGGGAAACCGTCTTCCAGACCAGCATTTGCATGCGCTGGGAGTTGATGGTTGGCTTCGCCAGGCAGGCAAACACCATATCTTTCACCGGCCAGATACTGATGCAGCCCTCCCGGCAGCGGATAAACACCTCCTCGCTAGTCCCCAGTTTCAGCCCCTCCAGTACCCGGTCGCAGGCCTTCTTCATCTCAAAGAACAGCGCGCTCTGCTCATCAAAATCCAGCCCTTCCCCAAAATGCACCACCGGCATCCCGTCGCTGCTGATCAGAGAGACAAGAAGAATTTCATCGGAGGAGGCGTGCAGGGATTCCAGGGGAGGGGTGAGGGTGGTGAGCTTCATTGTTGTTATCCGTTCGTTGGAGTGTCATTTCAGCTTAGGGGGCAGGCGAAGACGGGTCAAAAAGAAGCTGACAGGCGCTTGTCGGAAAGGGTTGAAGGCGCGGATTGGGGGCTTTACTTTCACTGGCTTTATGTACAGTATTTAAGGGAAGGGAGGTCGCCATGATCAGTGAAAAGGATATCCCTGACTGGAACGATGAAAGCAAAGCCGGGCTTTTTGAGTGGTGGCATGAGATGGCGGATAGAGGGATGGCTTTTCATCCCGATGATTCTCCATCAACTATTGTGTTCATCGAGAGCGGAGAGCCGATGTTTACTGCTGGAGCCTGTCGCAAGCTCGAAAGTATCTTTGTCCGGATGGAGCACCAACACGGGAACAGCATTTACGATGCCGGTTTTCAGGCGGTGTGGGAATGCCTGGCTACAAGTTGATCAAGGATGATCGAGTGCGGCTGCGAGAACCATCAATTTGGCCGACCAGCGGGTCTCTGTCTGATTTCGGCGTCATTTTCATCAAGCTGCAGCCAGCGCACAGCGGTTTCGATTGTTTCCTTGATACCCAGCTTGTTTTTGCCCTTAAGGGCGCATTCCCAGATGGTGAGCGTCTTCCATCTAAGTTTTCGGTATTCGACAAGGTTGGCCGCATCTCTCTTGCGAGTTTGCTCAATCTTCTGCTGCCAAAACTCCTGTCTGGTGCTGGGCCATTTAAATAGATGGCAATCATGGCCATGCCAAAAGCAGCCATTGATCTGGATTATTGCCTTGTATTTGGGAAAAACCAGGTCTGGTTTTCCGGGCAGGCGTTTCTCATGAAGACGGTAGCGGAAACCACGCCTGTGAAGCTCGGATCGTATGATGAGCTCTGGTTTTGTGTTCTGCCCCTTGATGTTGGACATCATTCTTGATCGGGTTTTCCGATCAACGACATCAGCCACAATTAATGCCTCCTGGCATACATCTGCTTTCCTGGTATGCTAGCCCAACTAATAGAATCTGGCTTAATAAATGTCAAAGAATATCAATGTGATAGACCTGTTTGCGGGCCCGGGAGGTCTAGGTGAAGGCTTTAGTGCCTTCGAGCCAAAGGGAAAATCCAAAGGAGGCTTCCGGATTCGTATGTCTGTCGAGAAAGAGGCTAGCGCTCACAAGACGCTCTCTCTAAGGGCTCTGTACCGACTATTGAAGGGCACTGGAGACGCTAGGCACTACCATCAATATTTCGCAGGACATACCGATCGATCTGAGTTCCTGGCCAAGGTGCCAGACGCATGGCAGGAAGCCAATATCGAGTCTTTGGGCGGCCCGAAGGCGTTAGGTGAAGACAATGATGAGATTCACCGGCGCTTGAAAGAGCTGGTTAAAGAGAAAAAAGGAGAGCCATGGGTGGTTATAGGTGGCCCGCCATGCCAAGCATATTCGCTGGCTGGGCGATCTCGAAATAAAGGAATTAAGGACTACAAGCCCGAGGCGGATAATCGGCATTTTTTGTACCAAGAATATTTGCAGGTTCTTTCGATTATCAAGCCTGATGTATTCGTCATGGAGAACGTAAAGGGGATTCTGACTTCTCAAGTAGGAGGTTCCCGTATTTTTCCATCCATCAAGGCTGACCTAGAAAATCCGTCCAAGGCTGTGCAAGGCGAGAGGGCAAGTGGAAAGCAATACAAGATTTATTCCTTTGTGGCTGAGCCTGATGGATGGGATGAATCTGGCAATGGGTATGCCAATGATTCTGACTACATTATCAAAGCTGAAAATTTTGGTGTTCCGCAGGCTCGTCATCGAGTGATTTTGCTAGGGGTGTGCACGGACATTGATCGAACCCCAAGCCGGATAGCAACGCAGGATCCTGTCCATATCGAGAGTGTTCTCGCTGGGATGCCCCCGCTGAGGAGCAAGTTGTCGAAGATGGCTGACAGTCCTGAAGCTTGGGAAGAGGTTATTAAGGATCAGGCTCGCTCTATGATTAGAGAGCTGGGCCGGCAAGGGCGCAATGCGGATCTGGTGGCATGCATTGAGAGAAATGTAGAGAAGCTACAATCCCGGAATCCGACTCGTAGCAAGAAACGGAAAAAGACACCCTTTTCAACAGATATACCCATGGGCCTTAAGGCTTGGCTTAGTGATGACCCGCAAGAGGTGTTTAGGAATCACGAGTCTCGTGGCCACATGGAATCCGACTTGGGGCGCTATTTTTTCAGTGCCTGCTGGGCGGAGACGTATTCAGTAGCGGAAAATCCAATCCCGAAAGCGGCAGACTTCCCCGATTGTCTTGCGCCAGCTCACGCAAACTGGAAGTCTGGTCACTTTGCTGATCGATTCAGAGTGCAAAGAAAGGGGCGGCCAGCTACAACAGTGACCAGCCATATTTCGAAGGACGGGCATTACTTTATTCACTACGATCCGACGCAGTGTCGAGCGCTAACAGTTCGGGAGGCAGCAAGAATTCAGACCTTTCCAGACAGCTACCTTTTTGAAGGGAACAGGACGCAGCAGTATGTACAGGTTGGAAATGCAGTGCCTCCATTTTTGGCGGAGAAGCTTGCAGAGGTTGTATTTAATGTTTTGTACTGAAACTGTTATCTCGTGAATGAAGTTGCCGTAGATATTGATTTTGTCCTCGCTGTTTGTTGTTGCGTTGCTGCAGCAGAATCTTGAACCGCTGATACTGAGAGGAGTTCCCCTTGGCGTTCAGTTTTGGTATATGTGAACTATGTTCAATTCTTGTTTCTGAACATTAATGCCAAAATCGGCTCTCAAGGAGCGGGGGCTCCTAGCTAGTATAGCTTGATCAAGGGGATTCATGGATTTTGAGATTTCAACACCTAGTGCTGCGGCCATGCTCGAGTCGCTCAGAGCCTATGGCTACTCACTCAATTCTGCTATCGCAGATCTGATAGACAACTCCATCACGGCTAAGGCAAGAAATGTCTGGATAACCCTCCGCTGGTACGGCGAAAAATCCTGGATCACGATCAGAGATGACGGAATAGGAATGAGCGAGGAACAGCTGTCTAAAGCCATGGTGGCTGGCAGCCAGAGCCCCCTCAACCAGCGTGAGGAACATGACCTGGGGCGCTTTGGACTCGGTCTAAAAACAGCCTCTCTCTCTCTTGCACGATCACTCACCGTCGCCTCAAAAACCGGAAATACCCCCGTAGCGGTCAGAAGATGGGACCTCGACTATATAGCTGAACTACAAACCAATGAGTGGCGACTGCTGAAAACCGGAAGAAACAACTCTGGGGAGAAACTGGCAGGTATCGAGAGCCAGAGTGCTGGCACAGTAGTGCTTCTGGAAAATCTCGACAAGCTATGTTCAGGCACCGTAGTGGCGAGTCCTGCGCACAGAGATGAGTTCTACCACCAGATTGACTCCTTGCGCGATCATCTTGGAATGATTTTTCATCGCTTTCTGGCCGCACCATCCAAGTTGAAGATTTATATCAATGGTGAAACCGACGCCCAGCTTGTAAAAGCTTGGGATCCGTTCTTTTCCAAGCACAAGGCAACAGAGCCCAAACCTGTCGTCAAAATTCCATTTGGGAAGACGGCCACTGTTGTTCAGGGCTTTATTCTCCCCCACAAAGACATGCTCACCCAGGATGGATATGAGGAAGCTGGGGGGGCTCTAGGCTGGAATGCTCATCAAGGTTTCTATGTATATCGAGGGGACAGACTGCTCGTTAGCGGTTCCTGGCTGGGGCTTAGGGAAGGTGCTTCAAAATGGCGTGCAGAAGAGCACTACAAGCTTGCCCGAATTCGTGTTGATATTACCAACAAAATGGACAGCGACTGGAATATCGATGTCAAAAAATCCCTGGCAACCCCCCCCCAAAATGTAGCGCTTGGCCTAGTTCGCTATGCGTCTCAAGTTAGAGTAGAGGCGCGGGAAATATTTGCACATCGTGGTAAATACGGTAAGCGTAAACGCGCTGAGACAATTGGCAAGGTATGGATGGCCAGACAGAGTCGCGGTCAGAATACCTATTCGCTGGATCGACAACACCCTTTGATTCAGGGCTTCCTGACGCAGATTGGTCCGCGAAAAAAAGAAGCCGAAGCAATTTTTCGACTGATCGAAGAAACGGTCCCGGTTGAGCAGATTTGGTTAGATTCCGCGGAATCACCGGAAATGAGAACCTCACCTTTTGGTACAGCTTCAGAAGCTGAGGTTATTGAGGCCGCTGAGACCTATTTGAGGTTGCTTCAAGGGTCTATTTCAGCACCGTCATCCGAACTGGTTAGCCAGGTCTGCAGTCTTGAGTGCTTTTCAGATCACAGCGACATTATCTACGCCCATTTTGGAGTTAAATAGATATGGATTTTCTAGATGAAATTGGAGCCTCCGTTTCCAGCAATATTCAACTTATAAGAAAAATGAATGGTGGCAAGATTTCACAGGAACAACTCTGTGATGCCGTCGATGGCGTACTGAAAATGACTCCGTACAAAAACGACGAGGACGTCAGGAGCAAGCTCATCGAGGTTGCGGAATTTAATAACAAGACATGGATGGATTCAGCTCACACCTTGGCGTCAGAAGATAAAAACTGGTCGGACTGGTTGACCAAGGCGAAGCCAGATATATCTTGGTTGTATTGGAATCGGTACGCTCAGCTACTGAGAAAAAATGGCTTACCACCAAACGTTATTGAGTCACTGGACGAAACTATTGATCAAACCCTTGGACAGTTAACCAATCCGGCACAGGAAGGAAGTTGGGACCGTAGAGGCATGGTCGTTGGCTCCGTCCAATCTGGTAAAACAGCGAACTATACGGGGTTGATATGTAAAGCAGCGGATGCTGGCTATAAAGTTATTATCGTCCTGGCTGGTTTTCATAAGAATCTTCGATCTCAAACGCAGATCCGAATTGAGGAAGGTTTTCTTGGATACGACAAAAGCGAACCAGGGAACCATAAAATCATTGGAGTTGGCAGCATTGCTCATGATCATAAAAAGCTTTGGCCTGACTCAGCAACGACACGAGCGGACAACGGAGATTTCGGAGCAGGTGAATCAAAGAATTTTGCCAACAGCATAGATCGGCCTCTTGTTTTTGTTATAAAGAAGAACAAGTCTGTTTTGGAGAATCTGATTCGGTACCTCAAAGGGCAAGGCATGGCCCAGAAAGGGATAACTGATTCAGAGCAGTTCGCACCAATCTCGGATATCCCCTTGTTACTTATTGATGATGAGTCTGACCAAGGCTCCATAAACACTAATAAGACAAATATCCATACTGTAGATCCTGATGAAGATGAAACTCCAGATCCAGAGATAGATCCAACCGTAATAAACGGTTTGATAAGGACAATCCTCAATACATTTGAACAGTCGGCGTATGTTGCGTACACCGCTACGCCGTTCGCGAACATCATGATCCACAAGAATTCGGAATCGCCCAAATTCGGAGAGGATCTTTTCCCTCGAAGCTTCATTACATGCATTCAAGCGCCGACGAATTATGTTGGCCCTCAAAGCATGTTTGGCTATACAGATGCCGAAACTGGAGAAGAATTTGAGGGTTTGCCGCTAACACGAAAAATCGATGATTATGCCGACAGCCCTACATTGAAAGAGAAAAGAGGCTGGATGCCCCCTCTACATAAAACTAATCACATTCCGCTTTATAAAGGTGAATCCATCGTGCCTCCAAGCCTCTATAAAGCGCTGTTATCTTACCTACTATCATGCAGTGCAAGAGTCCTCCGAGGCCAAGGAAACAAGCATTCCTCGATGCTTGTTCACGTAACTCGACTTACTGATGTGCAAGGCAAGGTGACCGCTCAAGTAAAGGAGTCCTTGAGCAACATTCGGCAGTGTCTGGTCCACGGTGCCGATGACCCGAGTTTTTCGGTTTGGCAAGATATCAAAGCGCTCTGGGAAGAGGACTATGTCAAAACAACTGTTGCAATTAATAACGAGCGATGCCCTGGTCATGAATGGACCGAAGTCGCTGAGGTCCTTCCCAATGTTGTTCAAACGATAAAGATACGTGAAATTAACGGCAGTGCAGGCGATGTTTTGGATTATGAGCGTCATCGCGACTCTGGGCTGAATGTAATTGCGATTGGGGGTGATAAGCTCTCCCGAGGGCTGACGCTTGAAGGGTTGTTGGTCAGTTACTTTACCCGACCCAGTAAGACCTATGACACGTTGATGCAGATGGGCAGATGGTTTGGCTACAGAGACGGTTTTTTGGACCTGACGAGATTGTTTGCACCTGAGGAGTTGATTAACTGGTTCCGCCACATTTCAGACGCTGACAGCGAGCTTCGCAACGATTTCAAAATGATGTGGGCCGTTGGGGGCACCCCAGAGACCTTTGGTCATCGAGTTCGCACACATCCCCTCCTACAAGTCACGTCCCCCGTGAAAATGAGGCATGGCCAAAAAGAGAAATGCAGTTACAGTGGAGATCTGGTTCAGACTATCGTTTTTAATGTCGGAGATAATGAAAGGTTACAGAATATTAACGCTACGAACTCATTGCTTAACGAAGCTGGAGAGAAACGTTATTCTCAGGCAAGAAGCACAGATTCCCGCCTCATGTGGGAGGAAGTCCCTGCAAAGCTAATAATAACGTTTTTGGAGTCGTACAAAGCAGGCAGTGAGAATGGCGTCCGTCGAGTGGACACGAATCTCATCGCAAAGTATGTCAGCGCTCAAACAGGAAAAGGAAACCTGGTAAAATGGACAGTTCTGGTTTCTGGAAAATTTTTTACTGCCCCCAAGAAAAGCATAAATCTAGCTGGCTTCGAAATAGGCCTCGTCACCAGAAATGACAAGGATAAAGATCTTGATTACTTTCGGCCGGGAGTAATCAGTAGCCCAAATGACGAACGAGCTATTCCTCTCACAGAAAAGGGCTTTCAAAAAGCACTTGAAGAGACCAGAAAAATCGTTGAACTCCAGAAAGGTTATGAAGAGGCTGAAAAAATCACCCATCCAAGGGGGCCACAACTGCGCAAATATCGCCCCAGCGCGGAAGGGTTGTTGATCATCTATCCGATAGATCCTTCATCGCACCCAGAAAGCGAAGAAAAAAGCGAGAAGCCTTTCATAGGCTTCGCCATAAGTTTTCCCGGCATTGATGGAGCTCAAGACATCCCTGTTGAGTACATTGTGAACTCGGTAGGACAACAAGCTAATGGCTAGTAATATTGATCAGCTCTTTCGAGCTTGGGAGAGTTTGCTCGATGAGTCTGGAGAATCATCGCAAACCGCGAGATATCGAATTTGTGGATCATCCAGGTTCGGCGCTTACCTTGCGATCTGTTTTGGTGATCGATCACCTATGCTGGAGTTTGGGCCCATCACGCCAGATCTCGTTAAAGGGGCTCCCATGCCGTCAATCAAAGGAATTGACTCAGGCCTTTCGTATCATAACCGAGATCTGTTTCTTTCTCTGACTCTCAAGCATTCTGCCTCAATAGATATTTTTCTAACGTTGGCGGCACGCCTCACGGACGATCTAGCTGGTGTGGACTACCCTGTCACGGGTTACAACGTCATCAGGAAAATTCTGCTTGTGTGGAGAGTTTTCTTTTCTTCAGAGAAGAAAAATCTTTCCGCTTCCGAGCAAACCGGGCTGGCAGGCGAGCTTATCCATGCAAGCATGTTCATGGACTACGGAATTGAAGTGGCCACTGTTATCCGGGCGTGGAAGGGCAGTGAGGGAAGCCACCATGATTTTCAGTTTCCGTCTGCTACTGTCGAGGTAAAAGCCTCCATCGCTCACAACATTGAGACTGTTTCTATCAGTAGTTTACGCCAGCTTGATCCTACGGGGACCAAGCAGTTGTTCCTTGCTCAGGTCGCGATGGACTCTCATGATCATGGTAATCAGACCCTGCCTTACTTGGTAAATAGCATTCGCCAACGACTTTCAACATATCCTGTGGATAGGCTCGTATTCGAAGAAAAACTCCTGGCATCCGGTTATCGAGACAGGGATGAGCCCCATTACTCCCAGCAATCTTTTCAAGTAAGGAAGATGCGGGCTTTCAGAGTAGACGAAAAATTCCCAAAGCTGACTCACGACTCGATCCCTGAAGGTGTCGTGGAAGCGACTTATCAAGTCAATTTGGGAACAGTAGCCCAGCAAGCGCTCTCTTTAGACGACCTAATGTTAGCAGTATCGAGTAACCCAAATGATTGAATCAAGCGTGCAAGATTTCCGCTATCAGCTCCTTTCAGACATCTCTGACCCTGACAATGGCAATCTGTCTGAAGAATATCCCGTAGAAAGGTTCACCGAGTATGTTACTTCTCTGCTTTCAGAGTCAGGTGCATCCTTCGATCTCTCCATAGGGCATATCGAGCGGCAATTCGGCGCTGGCAGTGTGCGCTGCGATGCCTGGGGGGCCAACTTATCAGAAGGTCGGCTCGATCTGGTGGTGTCAGACTATTTTGGAGTTGAAAACCCCGATTCCATCAATAAATCTGTCCTTGAGTCCTCCCTGAAGCGTGCTCTCCGGTTGCTGGATTTCTGCAAAAAAACTCAACTCTCGGAGATAGAGCCTTCATCCAAGACGTACGACTGTGTTTCGCTAATTAAGGAAGCTCTCGCATCTATAGGGCAGATCCGACTTCACTATCTCACTGACTCCGAAATTTCCCTCCGTGAAGAACCGGAAATTGAAGGTCCTGACGGCGTTGATCTTCAGATTCAAAAGTGGGATATCGTCCGGCTGAGCAGAGCACAGGCCTCTGAGACAAACCAAGAAGGAATAGAAATAGACCTGGTCAAGCGCTTTGGTCGAGGTCTGCCCTGTCTAACCATGCCAGGGAATAGCGATGAGTACAGCGGCTACCTAGCGATCCTACCAGGCCAATGGCTCGCGGATCTATATGAGGAGCACGCTGGGCGCCTAATGGAACTGAATGTTAGGTCCTTTCTTCAGCAAAAGGGCAAGGTAAACAAGGGGATCAGGGACACCATTCTCAAGGAGCCCAGCCGGTTTCTGGCTTACAACAATGGTATATCGGCTACGGTTGAGTCTCTCATTATAGAGAAGAGTGATTCTGGTCAGGAAGTCATCACTTTTATGCGTGGGTTGCAGATTGTTAACGGAGGCCAGACAGTGGCCTCCATTCACCGTGCCAAAAAAGCTGACAAGTGCCTCCATCTAGATCGGGTAGCCGTTCAAGCAAAAATCACCAGGGTTAATCCAGATAGCCTCGACGAACTAGTTCCCCAGATCAGCCGATACTCGAATACACAGAACAAGGTAAACGAAGCAGATTTCGCAGCGAATGATAGCTTCCACGTTGAGATTGAGCGCCTTTCACAAACCGTCTGGGCTCCCGGTCAACAGTTTAAATGGTTCTATGAGCGTGCTCGTGGCCAGTATCAGGTTGCGAAAAGTCGAGCTTCCAGCACGCCAGCGAAGCGTAGGCAGTTCGAATCCATAAACCCGTCAAACAGGAAGTTTGTCAAAACGGATCTTGCGAGATACCAAAATGCTTGGGCGCAATTGCCATACATTGTTTCTAGGGGAGCGCAGAAAAATTTTGTTCACTGCATGTCGAAGCTTAAACAGGAGAGAAATAACGAAATTCCAAATGTCGACTTTTACAAAGATCTAATCGCCAAGGCTATTATCTATAAGAAAGCAGAGTCTATTGCTAGACAGCACGCGTTTTCGGCATACCGAGCAAATGCTGTTGCTTACTCGGTAGCCCTTCTGTCCTATAAAACTTACGGGCGAATAGTTCTAAGTGATATTTGGGAAAGACAGGAGGTCACCAGATCAGTTGCACAGGTTCTCTACAGCTGGATGCCTGATATTCTCAACCTAATCATTGAGACTGCTAACGGTAAGAACGTGACTGAATGGGCCAAGACCGAGCAGTGCTGGCAAATAGTGAAAGCGATTGATCTCGAAGTTCCTGAGGATCTTGAGGTTGAGCTGTATGCTGGTGATTATTTGCCAACTGTTGGCGCGGATGCGAGAAAAGGCAAGATTGAAATCTCCTCTGAAGATAGAAAAAATATAGCATTAATCATGGGGTTCAACGAAGAGGCTTGGTGGAAAATTACTAAGTGGGGGAGCCAGGAAGGTGGGTTTTCGGATTTTCAGTGTGGTCTGGCTACAACGATGGCAAGCTATGCCTTGGGTAACTGGGAGAAAGTGCCTTCTGTTAAACAGGCTAAACATGCGGCTAAAATTTTGATTGATCTTGAGGGCCAAGGGGTTATTGGAAAATTATTAAATAATTCCAGTGATGTCGATTGAGTTTTGTGTTTCGATTTTTGAATTTACTTTTTTCATGTTGATTTGTCGTTCTTGTTGGCTAGCGATAATGATGTAATTTTATAGGAAAGCTGGCTTCCTCTATGGCGACTTTTAATCCGGCTTCCTCGCATTTTTTTACTATTTTAGGTGTGTCGCTTATTTTGTAAAGATAAATCTCTTCTCCGTACTCTGTTGTTATTGTTTCGCTGATGTCCTCTTGAGGGAGTAATTTTCCATACAAAGTGGCAGTTTCCTCGGCACATTGTGTTGTAGGGAATTCGTCATCATATAGAACCCAAAGCTCTTGCATTAGATCCACCATGTAAACGGATTCTTTTATTTCTGCAGCTGAGATGTCGTCAGGTGAGGAAAATGCTGAGAGATATTCTTTGGTGCTTTTGTTAAGAGATTTGCAAAAGTCCCCCCAGGTTTTTGAGGTGGAAAGGGCGTAGTGATAGTTGATCAATATTCTATGATGGTGATCTGTGACGAAGAAGCATACTTCCCCTGATACTAAGAGTGCTAACCTGCTAGGTGGTTTTGCCTTTTTTTCAATGCATTGATTTTTCTTGTTGGTCATAGATCGGTATTTCCTGTGCTTTCGGCCGGTAAGCTTGTTTCGCCAATGTAGTGAACTATTAGTTAAAAGCAAAGCTGTGAGCCTAAAGTATCGGAAGTGAAACGCGAGCATGCAGGTCATGGAATTTGCGACAATATATTGCATGATTGAAAGTGGTCGTAAGCTGGCGTGTAAGTATTGAGATCATTGATGTCTTCGTTCAACACAAAAAAGGGCCACCCCATCGGGTGGCCCTTTTTATTTGCTACTTGCTGTTTGGTGGAGCCGGCGGGAATCGAACCCTATTATGTGCACCCACTTTGGGCCGCATATTTCCACAGTGATAATAAAATCAGCAGGTTACAGCCTTTCAAATCATCAATACACCACTACATTCGGCATTGATTTCGACGCTTTGTCGACTCTTTTGGCGCCCCGGCATTTTTGTGGGCTGGTTATTGCTTGGTCAAGGCAGCACTCACAAGGGAAGGCTCCGCGGAAAAGGTTCTGGGCTCTAACCACTGCCTCGTTGCTAGAGTTGCAGATCCCCAGGAAGACCCTCTCACCTTCTGTGGGCACATGTCGGCAGCCCTGACGATGAACCTCTCTCGTCCCTGAGGACGTCTGCTCTTTTGTAACGTAGTAGCGTTCCATCGCTCAATTATCCCTTCAAATTCTGATGACAGCCTAGGGATAGCAGCCTTCTTGCTCAACAGCCTAAAGCTATGTCGTCTGTACGATTCGTCATACTCGCATTGAGATACGGCTTACGCACTGTGATCAGCTAGATCCTTTGGTCAATCTAGGCCATATAAGGATATGGCAACTCAATGTCAATCTGATGCCCCTTAAGTGCCGCCATAGATTTTCAATCAAATTTTCTTGATAATGCCCCCATAAAAAATGCCACAAATCATAATTAAGAAGGGGCTCTTGAAAATAATGGATATAAAGAATGCAATCGTCCATAAAATAGAGAAAAAACGCCATCATCCTTCAATTATCATTGAAAAGCCTACGGACGAGACGCTTGAAATCAACGACAATCTTTTAGAGCTTGTTTCTTCACTAACAAAGCTTTATGGCTCTAAAACTGGTCGAGGTTATGGGGAGTTTATCGACAACATTGATGGGTACCCTCTTCAGACAAGGCTAAGTGAGTACTTAGGCGGAAATATTAGCTTTCTTGCTTTTACCAAGCGTGCAATGAAAATTTTAAAGTCTAAAATTGATGATGCACGACTAGCCACTGGAGGGTATTTGCTTTTTGTTGAATACTTGAACGAAGAAAGCCACAGCTTCATTATCGCATCAATAAAAGATAAAAAGGGTTTGGCTTTTGACAATAATCTAAATCTCAATGGCCAAATGCACTTAGATCTCGACAAGCTACACGAAATGGCCAAGATAGACATTACCTCGTGGAGTTCAGGTGATGAAAAGTATTTGTCTTTTGCTAAAAGCAGGACTTCATCATCTGATCATTCCGAATACTTCCAGAGCTTCATAGGTTGTCATGAGCTTGCCAATGCTCGTTCAATGAACGAGCTTTTAGTGGCAGCTGTTAGAGAGTACGGCATAACTAATGACCTTACCCCTGAAGAGCAGAAGAATCTTCGAGGAATCGTGCTTTCTTATTGCCAAGAAAAAGAAGCTGCTAATGAACAGATCGATCTGGTTATGCTGTCTCAGAGAATAAATGAAGAAAGCCCTGAAAAATTCATCTCATTTATTAATGAGAATGAGGAAGAATACCCCATCAGCAATCACTTCGACCCAATCAAATCAGTTTATAAAAAGTTTCAATTTTTCAAGACCCGGAAGGGTGATGTTCAGGTCCAATTCGGCCTTGATTCGCTTGGAAAAAATGTAAACTTAAATTCTCAAGATAATCTTGTTATTAGTGATTTGGATGTTCAGTTTATAGCTGAACTTAAAGAGATGATGTAACTGAAATGGCCGCGAACATGGACAAGTTCGATTGCATACTCGCTTTTTTCAAAGCCTATCCTGATGGTGTTTGGAGCGAGCTTGAGTATTCAAAAATCATTAAGTTGGATGATGATGCAATCGAGCTTATTGGTCATCTCGAACGTTTTGATTTATTAATCACAACTCCTGGCTCGCTGATAGCAGGTGAGGAAAAGAATGTCGTTCTTCAAGTGCCAAGAACAAGGCGCCTGTTTGTTGCAAAAAATATCAAAGACATTGCTGCGCATACTTCCTTTAATTCCAATGCGCCTGAAAAATTAATTCTAGTAAACCCTGTTGACAGCTATAGCCCTGCTTCAAGGCCATCTTCCAAAGAGTTAAAAAACTACCTCAATGTCATCAGTCTTATATCTTCCCTCCGCGAAATTGCGGATCACTCTGACAATGAGTCCGGGCATTTGTCCTTGATCTTTCTTTGCAAAGAAAAGCTTGAAATCCCAATAGTTTACTCCCCTGATGACCTGATAGACTGGGAGTTTTTCGATAAGTTTATGGGCATGTATTCTGAGGAAATTCATGCTTCGCAAAGAAGAAGTATATTGAAAAACGTTTTATTTGAAACCCTAGGCACAATCAGCCCGAAATCAAGATTTGGAAATTTATGTAAAGCATTTGACGTTGTTTTCTCTAAAATAGATCAAAATTATAATCTGTATGTATCAGAGTTTTCATTTGAAAAAATAAGAGACAAGAATAGAAAGGAAATATCGTCTTACCTTGTAAGGATTAACAAGACTTTTTCTGATATACAGTCTCAGTTATTAACCCTTCCTATTGCTGGGCTGATAGCTGCCAGTCAAATGAAAACCGGAAGCGATAATGAAACTACAAATTTCGTGATTTTTTTTGCTTCTATGGCCTTTGCCTGGCTCATTTCTTATGTTCTTCAGAATTATTACTCAAGCATTAATGCAATCAAAAAAGAAATTGATGAACAGAAAAAAAGGTTTGAGCATGAATATTCAGCTTTTGCCACAACATTCAATGATGATTACAAATCAGTAGAAAGCCGCTATCTCTCTCTAAAAAGGCTTGGTTTCGCTGTTGAGGTGGTTGTGAGCATTTCACTCATAGCAATACCTACCTTTCTTCTCATTTACATTAATCACCGGGATTTCATAGCCTTAGTTCAAAAAAGCCCAATATTTATTGAAGTATGCACTCTGCTCAAAACCAGTATTTTTCATTGGGCGCATAATTTCGCATCCTTGTTTCTGTGATTCAGAAGCTAGCCCACCTCAAAACTCTATATATCAATTTACTATTTGTTTATTTTCAGAACCTTTCCCGATGAAAATTCACTAATAATGCCATTCTTTTCATCATATTCAGGACTTCGCTGATCAATCTCAGGCAACACTTCCCCGGTCATTATCCACCACCGGTACTCAGGAAAAACCTTACTCAATATTTCCACCTCCTCTGCCCGCATTTTGGCTTGTCCCTGCCTTATGTTCTGCCACCGCTTGTAATTGCTGCTCCCTGCAGCTTCAAGCTTCACTAAAGGCGCCAACTCAACCAATAGCCTGCATCTTTCAATAAGAGTATCAACCATAGAAAAATAGCATGCCTAATTATTAGACATTCTCTCCAGATACCTAAATAATAGACCTAATATCTAGGTATTAGGTGCTAGGGGACTTTAATGATGGTATCCGAACTACAAGAATCAATCACCTCTAGCCCGGACTGGCCACCTGTCATGCCATGGCGTGAATTCGCCGATTGGTGCCGTGCCGAGCAAGGCGTAGTCCAGGGCTGGATAGAACGTGGCTAC
>OJHO01000388.1_pt1 | contig 19255 bp, 14 predicted proteins | sample 1595311 | NCBI WGS metagenome assembly OJHO01 (sample SAMN05416879, study PRJEB24817) | seawater metagenome | isolation source: Sea water | place: Canada:Atlantic | collected 2013-11 | reverse complement strand
CAGCGCGTTTATCGAAGCATCCAGCCACTTGATCATTCCAAGGAAGACCTGCCATTACCTCACGAGCAATCCGCACACCATCGGCATCATCTTCGGCTAAATAGTCTGCCGTACCCGCTTCATAGGCATGCAATTCCGCACCGCCTAACTCTTCATCTGTTGCGATTTCACCCGTTGCCGCTTTTAGCAATGGCGGACCTGCTAAAAACATTTTTGTCTTATTGCGCACAGCAATAATAAAATCAGAAAGCCCTGGCTGATAAGCACCACCCGCTGTTGCATTACCATGCACAACAGTAATTTGCGGAATACCTGCCGCCGATAAGCGCGCTTGGTTAGCAAAGGCCTGCGCGCCCGGAACAAAAACATCCGTTGCGTACTGCAAGTTTGCACCACCAGATTCTGCCAAAGTAATGATCGGCAACTTATTCGCTCGCGCAATTTCTTGAATGCGTAATGTTTTATCCAAACCAGCAGGAGAAATAGTTCCCCCTTTAATCGCACTATTATTTACTTGAATCATGCAACGCGCACCAGCGACATAACCGATGCCAGCAATAATTCCGCCACCTGCGCCACTGCCGTCTTTATCGTCGTGCATCTTCAAACCCGCAAGAGAACACAATTCCAAAAAGTTAGAACCTGCATCTAATAAAAGATTTAAACGTTCACGGGGTAAAAGCTTTCCACGCTTACGAAATTTATCTTTAGCTTGTTCGGCTTTTTCTAAAACCTTGGTTTCTACCGCACGAAATTCATCAATCGCAATCTGCATTGCAGCACAATTGTTGGCAAAGTCTTCGCTATGGGTTGCAATTTCTGAAGTTAAAATAGCCATTACGCTGCCCCATTCCCGTTTTTGTTATTGCTCTCGTAATTATTGGTATTTGAATTCACTGATTCCAATAATGCTCGATAATTTTCTTCAGCTTGTTTTGCTATTTTTGCAGGAACGGCAATCGGCATATCCAACAACTGCTGCGCCATTGCTTTACCTTGAGGATCAATACGCAAGCTTGCGATACCGCCTCCCCCTAATGCTTGCTCTAACATTAAGTTAAATGCATTCAGTCCGGGTAATGCATACAATTTCACATCACTATTCTCACTCATAATATGAGATAAATAGTGACGGATTTTTTCTGGCTGAACAGCGCTTTGAATAAAAGATAAATACGCAGGGTCGCGGGCCAAAATTCCAACATTACAGTGGTCACCTTTATCGCCGCTGCGCGCCATGGCAAGATTGATAAGCGAAGTCGTTGCATCGTAAAGGCCCACATCTAAATCAACAATTCCACTATCATTAATTAATGCAGTCGAAGCTTGTACACCACCCGCTAAACATTCGCCTTGCGCAATGGCGACAGATGAGAACTGATCATTTAACGTAACGGACACCTCTATCTGGTTTTTAGGCCATAAAAACGAAAACAATCGAATCATCGGGCTCGGCTTAGGACGACCTCCAACCAACCCAGTCAAACCCGGCGCCATCGCCGTAGCTGCTTGTGCAATCTCACGAGCAAAAATACCCAAGGCTTTTTTATCTTGATGATGCGTAGCAATTTTAACGACCACTTCACGATTATTAAATGCTTGAGAGTGCTCGCCGTAAGTTGTTTCACTGCCCAAGACTTCAATATCGGTTGCCGTAAAATCTTCCAAGCCCATAGCATTAAAAATTACGCTCACACGTTCAATAATACTTTCAGCTACACGCTGACCTTTCTCTACGGCTTGTCGACCACCAATCATGAACGAGGCATTACAACGATAACCATCCATATAAGTTGCGCTGACTTTATAATGATCCGAAGGCGATCGTCCTTTTGCACCCGAGACTAAAACATGATCTTCATCCAACTGCTCTAATTGAACTTGAGTGAAATCACAGGTCACATCAGGCAATAGATATTGCGAAGGATCACCAATTTCGTACAGTACTTGTTCGCCAACCGTGCCAACAGAAATCAATCCGCCTGTCCCTTCTGGTTTACTCACAATAAAAGAGCCATCAGCGACACACTCAACAATTGGAAAGCCCATATTGGCGTAACCCGCTTCCACCAACTGCCAATCAGTAAAATTACCGCCGGTGCATTGCGCACCACACTCAATTACATGCCCTGCTAAAGAACCTTGTGCAAGCTGATCATAATCTGTTTCAGACCAATCAAATTCATGCATTAACGGCCCTAGTACAACCGCACTATCGACCACTCGACCGGTAATGACGATATCCGCACCGGCGTTCAATGCATCACGTACCGCGCTGGCGCCTAAATAACTGTTTACGCTTAAACACTGCTCTGGAAATTCTTCACCAGAAAACATTTCAACCACACCTGCATCAGCAAACTCCTGCTGGCGCTTAACTAAATTATCCCCTTCAACCGCGGCCACTTTTAAATCGATACCCGCGTTATCAATGGCTGCCTGTAACGCCGCCACGCAGCTCTGTACATTCACTCCACCGGCATTACTCACGACTTTAATGCCTTGCTCAGCAATTGGCTTAAGCAAGCGCTCTAGGGTCATCACGAAGTCCGGTGCAAAACCCGCATCAGGATTTTTCATCCGTGCGCCCGCCATAATCGACATGGTTACTTCAGCCAAGTAATCAAAAACCAAATAATCCAACTGGCCTTTGTGAACCAATTGCTGAGCTGCCATTGAGGTATCACCCCAAAATGCCGATGCACAGCCAATACGTACTTTCTTTTCAGTCATCTGCTTAGTCACTTCTTTAATTATTTAGAGACCTTTAACACACAAGTGCCATTTCAATAACTTAAGAATACCAAGCAAGCGCTTGGTTTGTAAAGTATTCACTTCAGTGATATCTATATAAAAAACCAAACATCTTTATAATAGCCAGCTAATATCATTCGGCTCTCACTAGGCTCTTTTAATTTATGCCAAAGCAAAAAAAACAACTCTCTACTGATCACCAAGCTTTAGTCGACAAAGGAGTAGTCAATGCTCCCGACAGTGCCAAAGGCCGTCTATTACAGGCAGCCGCAACGCTGTTTAAAGAGAAAGGGTATGAGCGCACAACGGTAAGAGACCTAGGCAAGGCAGTTGGCATTCAGTCTGGCAGCCTGTTTCATCATTACCCCAATAAAGAAGCCATCCTTCGAGCGGTTATGGAAGAAACCATAATTCTTAATACCGAACTAATGAAAGCCGCACTGGCGCAAACGAATAAACCAGAAGATAAAATATTGGCCCTCATTCGCTGTGAACTAGAATCTGTTTTGGGTGAAACCGGAGCCGCCATGACGGTATTGGTTTACGAGTGGCGCTCGCTTAAGGAAGAAAGTCAGCTTGAAATACTCAAGCTTCGAGATATCTATGAAAACTTATGGATCGGTACGTTAATAGAAGCAAAAGAAGCTGGATCAGTCGTTATTGACCCTGCTGTTTTACGCCGATTATTAACCGGTGCCTTGAGCTGGACCGTCAATTGGTACCGCAAAGAAGGTGATTTAACCGTCGAACAACTTGCTCAAATGGCGCTAAGTCTCGCAATTAAGCCGAATTAACAGAATCACTCAATAAAATATTACAAATAAGCCATTGAATTTACTGGGTTTTTTGTTAACTTAGGCACGAATAAGCAAAGAGCCATGAATATCCTTAATTGCCTGTTGACAATATAGGCGCTACTCAGGATAATTCACGCCCTTATTTTCAAGTTAATAATTCCCAAAGGAGCCGACTATGGCAAATTCCGCTGGATCGAAAAAACGCGCACGCCAGGCTGTAGTACGTCGCTCTCGTAACGTTAGCCTTCGTTCTATGGTTCGTACTTACATCAAGAAAGTACAAGCTGCTATCGATGCAAACAACTATGACGATGCACAGGTTGCATTGACTAATGCTATGCCTTACATCGACAAGATGGTTACAAAAAGCATTTTGCATAAGAACAAAGCTGCTCGCGTTAAGAGCCGTTTGAATGCTGCAGTTCTAGCTATCAAAGCTTAATTGTAAAGCATACCTTAAGACCTAGCTCTCTCAGCGGAGTGAGCTTAGGACTTAAACAAAAAAACCAGCTTCGGCTGGTTTTTTTGTGCCCGTAATTTAATCTACAGATCTGTTTGCTCTGGTGTTACCTGCTCATCCGTAATTTTAATATTAATATAAGGCATCAAACTTCCTTTGCTTAATTCATATTGAATCGTTTTGAAACGACATTTTACGTCCAAAATATCGACTATGGGCTAACCACGCACCCAGGCTTACACACATCAAACCCGAAATTAATTCGATACTGACATGCTCATTAAATATCACAATGGCTGCAATACCTGAAATCACCGGCACGATCGACATCACCGCCCCCATCTCCGAAGGCCCGATTCTTTGCACGGCCTTCACATAAAAAATCATCTGCACAATCGTCGCCATAATTCCCTGATAAAAAGCCTGAAGCCCTATATCACTCCAACTAGCACTGGATAATGCCTTGGGTAAAAATACGAGATAAACGGGTAAATAAAATACACTCGTCAGCAAGGCTAAACTGACGGTGACCTGCCAAGGAGTAATTTGCCAGCGCTTAATGAGCACAGAAAATATAGCCCAGAACAATGCCGCAGCCACCAGCCAGCCATCACCTAATAGCGTGGTGGTATTAAATTTAAACCCTCCATTACTAAAGCCCCCACCAGTAAAGACTCCAAGCTCTCCCGCAAAAAGAACCGATACACCCAAGGTGATTACGCCAATGCCTAGCCATTTCTGAATGCCGTGAGTTTCTTTATTAATTAAAAATGATAAAACAATAATGAATAACGGCATCATACCCGGCAGCAAGATAGCCGCATGAGAAGCCGACGCTAACTGAAAACCACTAAAGGCGCATAAGGTATAGGCCAAGCCACCAATTAAGCTACAGATGATTAAGCGAGGTGTGAACAAGGGGAAACGGTACTTGAATAGCCAGAGAGGAAATAACATACTCGCACAAGTAATATAACGAATGGCAATCACATCATACGGTAGTAATTCACTGATCCCTCCCATACGAGAGACCAAAATAAACCCAGCCCAAATTAACGCGGCAGCAAATGCAAAAACATAGCCTTGCTGTTGATTGCTCAAACCCTGTTCATTCACGCAGTATCCTTAACGATATTTTAAAATAAGCCTATTTAAGACAACACCATAGACCTATTTTAAACGCATTAAAAATGAATATTTATGAAGTAGAGATTCAGTTTAATTGAACGACTACTTAGCAGGACCAACCGTATAGTGTGCGATACGATTACCCAGTAGCAAAGCAAAAATAAAGAGTAATATATCTTCCTGTCCCGTCATAATATTGAGCAATGCAGGGCCAGGGCATAAACCCACCATCCCCCAACCAATACCAAACAAAGCAGCCCCACCTAAAAGCCGAGCATCTAGTTGAGTTAGGCTTGGGCGATGGAAGATCGAGTGAAACAAAGGCTGCTTCATTTTATTTGAGAGCCCATAAGCAATCGAAAAAATAACGATTGCAGAAGCCATTACCGCCATCAAAGCCGGTTGCCAATTGCCAAATAGATCCAAGAAGCCGCGAACCTTCTCTGGATTAGTCATACCCGAAACCAACAGCCCCAATCCAAATATTACACCGGCTAAGAGTGGCGTTATCATTTTCATTAATTTATTCATCACACTACACCCCCGCCATCATGGTATTCATAACCAGCACCGTAAGAATACCAAAAATCATAAACGTACCGGTTGCTACTATAGAGCGGACTGAGAAACGGCCAATACCACACACCCCATGACCCGACGTACAACCGTTACCAATATAGGTTCCCATACCGACTAGAACACCTGCCACAACGAGTAGTATTTTATTATCCGTCATCTGCACAACTGGTGCACCAGCAAAATACACATATAAAGGATAAGCCGCTAATAAGCCTATGAAAAAATAGAGACTCCAAGATCGATGACCTTGGCGCAATAAAAACAGGTTCGCCACAACGCCCGATATACCACCGATGCGCCCAACCCCTAACCACAAAATCGCAGCCGCAATACCAATTAAGGCGCCACCTGCCAGTTCGTTCCACATTTCAATATTCCTAAATTCCAATATACCGATGCATAGTAACACGCCGGCGAGCTACCCTCTGTGTTTCACGGCTTTAAATCCTATTTTGATAGACTATATAGGCCCGACTCTTGTAAAATTATAAAAAACTCAATATGACGTAAGGATACTCACAAGTGTTAGCAATAAGGATATTACGCAAGCTAGGTCTTTTTTCCTGCCTCAGCTTAGCGACTCTACTTTTACCCCAACATAGCTTCGCCGCATTACTCGATGTTCAACAAAAAAATGGCATTGTTTATTTTCTATTTGCCGCACCTAACAAGATTGCTCGCTATGACCTCTCCAGCAATAAGTTCATCAACAAAATTAGCCTAGATAATGTACCCAGTGCTTTTCATGTGCATAAGTCAGTAATTTACATTTCCTACGGAACTAAATTATTCAAACATAAGCTAGATGGATTTTCCGCGACCGAGATCTACCAAGCAGATAGCACAATATTAGATATCGTCGCAATGGGGACGAGTATTTATTTACTCAAAGAGAATAATCGCGCAGAAATAATCAGCGCAAGTAACTTCCTTAGTACAGACAACCGCTACCAGTATCATTATTCTAAACATACCGCCAATATTGCTTCACCATTAAATAAAGCCATTTATACGCTCCCTACTTCAAATCGTCCTTACAAAACACTCATCAGCGATGACGGAAAGTTTGGTAGTCAAACCAGCTCATCGTTTAATAGATCAGATAACCCATCAGCTAAAATTTACCTACATCCTGATGAAAGTAAATTCTATACCAATACAGGTTTAATCTATTCCACTGCAAACCTTTCTTTTGAAGGCAGTGTAAGCGGCAGTGTGACTGACATAAGTTTTTTAGATAAATCCCCCGTTATCATTAGGGGTAAAAAGCTGTATTTACTTACCGAACAAGATACAGATCACACAGAAATCACGCTAGACCATACCCCAAGCCATGTTGCTGCAAAAGGCCAAATCATCACCACCTTTGTGACAACCGATAGCATAGTCACTGCCCATCAAACGAATATCGATCAACTTAGTAAACCCTTAGCAAGCACTACAGAAGACCCCAATTCCGCAAGCTACCAAGCGGAACTCATCACCACCGATAATAACAACATCGTCTATCTAGTCGATAAAGCAAACCCAACAATACACCGTCGAAAAGTGGCAGAAAGTGAATATGCAAGCAGCTGGGGTCTAGTGAATAGCCCCAGCCATATCAGCTACTCTGAGTCTCATCAAAGACTCTACCTTGGTTATCCTTCAGGAAAAATAACCTATTTTGATACCAGCCTAGCAATAGGGGCCGTCGAAACTCACCTAATCAGCTTAACCTCAGAAATCATTGGCTTAACCGTTGCTGGAGATTATTTATATGTGAATGATTACAAGGGTTATAACGATACGACAAGCTATAGCATCAACAAGCTCGGCCAGATTTTAGATACTAGCAGCTCAAGCGTGTCGCAAAACTATGTATGGAATTCTTTAAATGACACAATATATCGCCTAGAACCAGGCTACCTAAAATGGAGAGCTTTGTCCTCCAGCACAGGGGAGATTGATGACAATAATTACAGGAAATCATTAAGCAGTAATACCACTGATGCCACCCCCCCTCTCTTAATTAGCCCGAATGGCCAAGTGCTACTAGTCGGCTCAGGAAAAATTATAGGCGCTGAAAATAAAACCCTGCTCAATACACTTGATAATGAAATCGAAGATGCCAGCTGGATTAATGACAAGCTAATAACCGTTAAAGAAGGAGGGCAGACTTTGCAAATCTGGCAAGAGGATTATTTGCTAGAAACAGAGCACCCGCTCTCCAAAACACTAAAAACTCGAGTATTCAACTTACAAGATAAACTTTTAATAGTTAAGCAGTCGGCAACGCGACCCGAGATTATTTACTCTGACCTAGCACTACTTTCAGAAGTTGATAGTGATAACGATACCATTAGTGATTTAATCGACAACTGTGTATTGATTAGCAATCCAGATCAGTCCGATTTAGATACCGATGGCAGCGGGGATTTATGTGACAACGATAGCGATGGCGATTTAATACCCAACCAGATAGAAATTACCGCAGGGTTAAATGCATTCAATAAGGATGATGCATTATTAGACTTAGACGGTGACGGCTTTAATAATTTAGTTGAATACTTCTACTCTACCGACATAAATAATAGCGAATCAAAGGCCGCTGCCATTCAAGAAATGAACGAGACTTTTGATGACGCAATACCTCTAGGGTTTTATAGTTCTAACCCTTACAACCCCCTAAGCATATTTAAGGTAAGCAACTCCTCATACCTTGCTCTCTCAAAACCTAACAGCGACATTCAATCGCAGAGCCTATTTTATACCGCAGACTTTGAACAAGGGGCTCTGAGCATTAAGTATGGTGCTTTATTTAATAATTCCAGTTACAGCGTTACAGTCATCGTTGATGGCAAAACAATAAAGTCTTCGAGCTCTTATTATTATAATAATAACGACCCTATGCTGATTAGCCTTGAAAAAGGGGTCCATACCATCAAATTTAAAGCGACCTTTAATAACAACTCAGGCGCTCAAACAACATCACTTTTTTTCATTGATGAAATTCATTATGGCCCAGATAGTGATGGCGATACGATCATAGATGACCAAGACAACTGTCCTACAATTTCAAACAGCTATCAGCATGATTCTGATAATGATGGTTTAGGCAATGAATGCGATAACGATCCTTTTGATAGTGATAAAGATGAAGATGGTTATGGCGACTACCTTGATAACTGCCCAGATACATACAACCCTGATCAATTAAATATCGATAATGATAATTATGGTGACGCCTGCGATGATAGCGATGATAGCCCTAGCGATGTCGACCAAGATGGCATTCCTGATTCATACGATAACTGCATCAATACAGCAAACCCTGATCAAGAAGATTTTGATTATGATCGTATCGGTGACACCTGTGATATAGATATCGATAACGATGGCATATTGAATACTCTTGAAGATCAGTTTGATTTTATGAGTTCGTATAATTCTAATGATGCCTATCTCGATTTTGATAATGACGGGGCTTCAAATCAATACGAGATAAATAATAACTCCTCTCCAGCGCAAGAAAACACATTCGCAGAGATTGATTTATTAGACTACTACCCTGTTGGCGATCTAGACTACTTCTATATTTCTGACTATCAATTCATCCGTAGTTCTATGAAAAAAACCGATACCCCTGGTCGCTTTATTATTAGCAGCAGCAATGGTATTGAACTAACCATTGAGCGCCGAAGCAGCGGAATATACTTAGAGTCTTTTACTTCAACCTCTATCTACTCAGACGCAGCATATACTTTTGAGAACCATCTGATTCTTCCTAACAGCCTAAAGCCTGGACACACACTCACACTCAATTCAACACAGACGATCGCGGGTTCTAGTGATAGCGTTGAATATGAAAGATCATTTTATTTAAAAGACGTTGGAGAAAGAGTTTGGAGAGGAAAAGTTTATCCCTCCATTACCGTTATTGAGGATGGCGCAGAAAAAGTCTATTTAAAAGGCATCGGACAACTAACGTTAAACTATATGGAACTCGATAGCGTCAACTTCGATTTCATAGAAGCGCCCAATGTTGTCGCACCGAAAAAAAGTAGTGGCGGCGGTTCGCTAGCGCCTTTTGTTTTCTTTCTACTTTCAATCATGGCATACGCCACAAGAACAAGAAGAAAATAACCTTATTAATGCAGGCTTATAAGTAAAACATGGCCTGCATCAATCTTTGCAAACCCTTACTTGCCTAGCCTGCATTAATATGGATTAATGCAGGCTTATATTACTCATCACTCAGGTCTACACTGTGAAAATAAAGCACCTTTTGGCGCTATTAATTATTATCACGAATACGCTCGTCAACAGCGTATGGGCTTCAGTGCATCTTATTGCTAACGAACACAGCACCTTAGAAACCCCGCACCTGCACATTGTGACCGACCTAAAAACCTTATTTGATTTTGGCAGTGAGTTGGATGAATCCACGGCTGAAATAGAAGAAACTCATTTTCATGTATTAAGTGATCTTACAACGCAATACTCCATAAGCGATACCATCAAAGCCCGCTTAAATATTCGCAGTTCCATTCCGCACTACCGCACACTTACTTATAGCCCCCCTATTCCGCCGCCTACCGCACACTCATAAATACTCATTATTAATTTTATCTAATAACTTTTTTTTCATAGCCCAAGCTATGAGGGATATTTATGAATAGACATTCAGCCCGTGCCTCTTTAGGCATGCTGGTATTGCTATGCAGTGCGTCGGTATTTAGTCTACCCATGCCTAGCCAATCAGTGCCTAGCCAACCGACAAACAATTTGTCGCTAAAACAAGCCTTGCAGCTTACCTTGCAATACAACCCACAACTTAAAACGTACCCCTATTATGTGCGCCAGCTAGAAGGTGAATACAAGCAAGCGGATATCAGCCCAGCGCCTCGAGCCGAACTAGAACTCAGCTCAGATGAAGCTACCCTCACTTTAAGCCAAAGCTTTGAACTGGGTGAAAAACGCAAAGCCAGAGTGGGTTTTACCCATGCCAAACAGCAGCAACTTCAAACAGAATTTGAAATTGCTAAACTTGATATATTGGCAGAAACCAGCCGTCGTTATTATCAACTGCTTGCTTTAGTTCAACAGAAAAACCTACTCACTATTCGAATAGGACAAGAAAACCGCGCCCTAAAAATCATTAAGCAAAGAGCAGAAGCGGGCGCAGTAGCCGAGGCTGATGTCGCCACAATGGCGCTGGGTTTAGCACGCTCTAATAATACGTTAGAGCAGCTCGAATTTAGCATTCAGCTCCAGAAAACAACATTGAGTACTATGTGGCTCGAACAGGAGAAAAAGGAATTTAAAAACTTAAAGGGAAACCTATCAATTCTTCCACAACTTCCTAGTGACGAAGTATTAACTCAAATTATTGAAGAAGGTATTAACCAGCTACCCGATTTCCGTTATCAAGTTGCACTCTCTCGATTAGAAGATAGCCGCGTCTCATTAACGCAATCTAATGGCAGCGCTAATATCAACCTTGGTTTAGGTTTACGTCATAACGATACCCGCGATGATCAAAGCTTAGTATTAACTGCATCAATGCCGTTAAATTTCAGCAACCCAAACCGCGGCCGCATTGCCAGTACTCAAGCTCTGCAAGCATTAAGTTATGAGCAAGTTGAGTTAACGCGCCAGCAGCTCTCAATTGAACTGACCCGCATTCGAACTCAGTTAAGAAAAGAACTGCAACAAGCAAAGCGTATTAATGACGAGTTATTACCTCTTGCCAGTGAATTGCTCAGCGCCACCCAAAAAGCCTATCGCCAAGGGCAGTACAGTGTATTGCAATGGATCGATGCGCAAAATCAAGTATTCAATTTAGAGCAGGACTTAATCAATAGCCAAGTCCGTATTTTTAACCAAGTATTAGAACTGGAACGTATTTTAGGCCAGTCAATCATTAGCGCTAAATAAGGTTTTACAATGAATTTTTTAACCAAAATAATGCCACACTTTATCATCATACTGGCAATCGCAGGCATCACGAGTAACGTATTAGCCAGTGGCGACGATCAGCACAGCCATGACGAGCACGAAGAAGAACATTCTGATCGCACAGAAATTTCACCTTACTACATGCAAACCTCAGGCATAAAAACGGCCGTCGCCAGTGCGCAAAATTTAGTTCAACACGATACGCTATTTGGTGTGATTACTCCGGTGCAAGATAAAGTCTTTAGTCTGCACGCAACCTTCCCCAGTATGGTCGAAAAAATCTATATTCAAGTTGGCGACACCGTAAAAAAAGGGCAAATACTTGCGCGCTTAACCAACATCCAGACCCTGCAAAGCTACACTCTTAAAAGTCCCTCAAACGGCGAAGTGACCTCACGCTCTGTGAATACAGGCAATCGTATTGATGCAGAAGAAATGCTACAGATTAGCGATTTATCAAAAGTTTGGGTAAACCTATCGGCTTTTCCTGAAAATGTAGAGCGCTTACAAAAAGGACAGCGCACTAAGATCTACGATCTCCACGATCATGAAAGTGCTCTGGGTGAAATCAGTTATATTGCCCCGCAAATGAGTGGCGGTCATATCGCACGCGCAAGAGCCGTTATTGATAATAGCGAAGGACACTGGCGCCCGGGTATGCACGTAAAAGCCGATGTGGAAATTTCAACACTGACCGTTCCGATTGCAGTCAACATTGATGCGATTCAAACGATGAAAAACGAAAGCGTTGTTTTTAAATATCACGACAATACCTTCACTGTTACTCATGTAAAAATCGGTGAAAGCGATGGCCAGTGGACCGAAATCCTTTCGGGTTTAAAAGCCGGCGAAGAATACGTCAGCGAAAATAGTTTTTTAATCAAAGCCGACATTTTAAAAAGTGGGGCGAGCCATGACCATTAATCACCTAATCGCCTTCGCAATCGAAAAACGATGGTTCGTCATGGCGATGACATTATTATTGGCCGTTTTGGGGATTTATAAAACGACTCAGCTACCGATTGATGCGGTTCCCGACATTACCAACGTGCAAGTGCAAATTAACAGCTCTGCACCGGGTTACTCGCCCCTAGAAGCGGAACAGCGCATTAGCTATAGCATTGAAAATGCCATGGCCGGAATTCCTAAACTCGATCATACCCGTTCGCTTTCACGCTATGGACTGTCACAAGTGACGGTAATTTTTGAAGAAGGCACCGATATTTATTGGGCACGCCAGCAAATCAGTGAACGCTTACAAGGTATTCAAGGTGAGTTACCCGCAGGCATTGAACCCAGCCTTGGCCCTGTTGCCAGTGGTTTAGGTGAGATTTTTACCTATGCAATTCAAGCCGACGAAAACGCACTGACCGATGCCGGAAAACCGTACAGCTCAGAAGATTTAAGGACCATTCAAGATTGGATTATTCGCCCGCAATTAGTCAAAGTACCCGGCATTACTGAAATTAATAGCATGGGGGGCTACAGCCGTGAGTATCAAGTTGCACCGATTCCTGGAAAATTATTTGCTTACAAGGTCACGATTAATGACCTAGTCGAAACACTCAAAAATAATAACCAGAATTCAGGCGCAGGCTACATTGAACGCAATGGAGAGCAATGGTTAATTCGCTCTCCAGGGCAACTCAATAACCTTGAAGAAATTGCTCAACTGGTCGTCACTCGTCGCGACGATGCACCCGTGCGAATTAAAGATTTAGCCGAGGTAAAATACGGCAAAGAACTACGCACAGGTTCAGCAACGCTTGCCGGAGAAGAAACCGTACTCGGTACGGCCTTTATGTTATTGGGTGAAAACAGCCGCACCGTTTCAAAAGCGGTGGCGAAAAAACTGACCGAAATTAATGACTTTTTGCCACCCGGCATCCAAGCCATTCCTTTGTATGATCGCACGACCCTCGTCGATAAAACCATCGACACCGTTCGCACTAATTTATTTGAAGGCGCGGTATTAGTCATCGCAGTATTGTTTGCTTTATTAGGCAATATGCGCGCAGCTTTTATTGTGGCGTTAGTTATTCCATTAAGCATGTTATTTGCTATTACGGGCATGGCAATGAATCGGGTTTCCGGCAACTTAATGAGCTTAGGCGCTATCGACTTTGGCATCATTGTTGATGGTGCAGTGATCGTGGTTGAAAATGCTCTGCGTCGCTTAGGGCTCGCGCAGAAAAAGTACGGCCGCTTATTAACACTGCAAGAGCGTTTGTTAGAAGTTACCGAAAGCACCAAGGAAGTTTTCCGCCCTGCGGTTTTTGGCATGCTGATTATTATGTTGGTGTACTTACCCATTTTTGCCTTAACCGGCATTGAAGGAAAAATGTTTCACCCAATGGCCTTCACCGTGGTGGCTGCTTTATTAGGCGCACTCTTATTTTCTATCACTTTCGTTCCCGCTGCGATTGCCATTATTGTTAAAGGTAAAGTGAGCGAAGAAGAAAACAAGGTGATGGCGAAAGCCCGTCAGATGTATCAGCCGTTATTAAAGCTAGCGTTAAATAATAGCCCTGTTGTTTTTATTATTGCGATAATGTTTGTTTCAGCAACGGCTTATCAATCCACTCGATTAGGCAGTGAGTTTTTACCGCAACTGGATGAACACGACATCGCTTTACACGCCATGCGCATTCCAGGCACCGGCATAGAACAAGCAACAGAAATGCAGTTATTATTAGAAAGACGCATCATGGAATTTCCTGAAGTGAAGCATGTTTTTTCTAAAATTGGCACCGCAGAAATTGCTACCGATCCGATGCCACCCAATGTGGCGGATACCATTTTGATTTTAAGACCGATTAGTGACTGGCCTAACCCAGAAAAGTCCAAACAACAATTGGTTGATGAAATTCGCCATGCTATCGAAGAGATTCCTGGTAACAACTACGAACTCACTCAACCAATTGAAATGCGTTTTAACGAACTCATCTCTGGCGTCAGAGCCGATGTTGCATTACGTATTTACGGCGATGACTTAGAGGCGCTTGCACAAGCCGGTGCGCAAGCTTCACAATTACTATCACAAATTTCTGGTGGACAAGATGTGCGTATGGAGCAAGCCAAAGGTTTACCTATGATTTCGGTTATTCCTCAACGCGATCATCTAGCGCTATTGGGGTTATCCATTGTGGATGTTCAAGATACCTTGCGCGCCGCAGTGAGTGGTATTGAAACGGGGTTAATTTATGAAGGTGATCGTCGCTTTAAATTATTAGTGCGAATGAATGAAAGTCTTAGTAAAGACCCACAAGCCTTAGCGCAGATTCCTGTTTTTATTCCTAACCCGAGCCCCTTCTTAGAACTGGAAGCAGACGAACAATCTGAGCTAGTGTTTGTGCCACTCGGTGAGATTGCAGACATTGTAGAAATCCAAGGCCCTAATCAAATTAACCGACGCAGCGGTAAACGTAACATCGTTGTCAGTGCAAACGTTGAAGGTCGTGACCTAGGATCTTTTATTGCAGAAACTCAAGAGCTCATGCGCAATGAATTAACGTTACCCGCAGGCTACTGGTTAGAATACGGAGGAACGTTTGAGCAATTAGAATCCGCCAGTCAGCGTTTAACTATTGTGATTCCCATTACGCTTCTACTCATTTTAGGCTTGCTCTACAGTGCTTTTGGTTCTTTACGCGATACTTTAATTATTTTTACCGGTGTACCGCTTGCGCTAACAGGGGGCATCATCGCACTCACCTTAAGAGATATGCCTCTGTCTATTTCTGCGGGCATTGGTTTTATTGCATTATCCGGTGTTGCGGTGTTAAACGGTGTGGTGATGCTATCGTTCATTAAAGAATTGCGTGAGAGCGGCCTAGAGCTCGCTCAAGCGGTATGGCAAGGTGCTAGCCAACGTCTACGCCCTGTTTTAATGACGGCCCTCGTCGCAAGCTTAGGCTTTGTTCCCATGGCATTTAATACGGGCACTGGCGCTGAAGTTCAAAGACCGTTAGCAACGGTCGTAATTGGCGGCATTATTTCTTCGACGCTTTTAACCTTGGTTGTTTTACCGGCACTCTATCATTGGGCTCACTCTTGTTTTAAGAAAAAGAATACTTAAGCGAGAATAAAGAGACAAAAAAAAGCCCAATCTTCTGATTGGGCTTTTTTGTTTCTACCTGAGTAATCAGATGTGTTATTTACTCAATAATCACTGGCTCAAATGATTTAACTAAGTCATCAACGGCTTTCATCTGCGCCAAGTAAGGCTCAAGCTTATCCAGTGGCAATGCGCATGGGCCATCACATTTAGCTTCGTCAGGATTCGGGTGAGCTTCTAAGAACAAACCTGCAATACCCAATGCCATACCAGAACGTGCAAGCTGGAAAGCTTGTGCACGGCGACCGCCAGCAGAATCGGTACGACCACCAGGACGCTGCAAGGCGTGAGTCGCATCAAAGATCACCGGCGCTTGTACTTTCATGTCGTCCATTCCCAGCATATCAACAACAAGGTTGTTATAACCAAAGCTTGAACCACGCTCACATAACATGAGTTTGTCGTTACCCGCATCTTGAAACTTGGTCAGGATATGACGCATTTCGTGCGGTGCTAAAAACTGTGGCTTTTTGATGTTAATCGCTGCGCCTGTTTCTGCCATAGCCACAACAAGGTCAGTTTGACGCGCTAAGAACGCAGGCAACTGAATAATATCAACGACTTCAGCAACCGGGGCTGCTTGATACGGTTCGTGCACGTCGGTAATAATTGGAACACCGAACGTTTCTTTAATTTCTTGAAAGATTTTCAAACCTTCTTCCATACCAGGACCACGGTAGGAATTAATCGAAGAGCGGTTTGCTTTGTCGAAAGACGCCTTAAATACATAAGGAATGCCTAGTTTTTCAGTCACTCTTACGTATTCTTCGCAAGTGCGCATAGCAAGATCGCGGCTTTCTAAAACGTTAATGCCACCGAATAATGTAAACGGTGCATCGTTATCGATAGTAAGGTTTTGTACTTGAACTGACTTAATCATTCGGTCATTCCTTTTATTCAAAAAGTTTGAAGCTATAAATTTTATTAACACCAACGTACTGAGATATTGGATTATCGTCTAGCTGCAGATTGGTTATTTGTTAAACCGTGAGGCTTTGCTCACCCTAGAAGTTGAATTTTAGTCGGCACGCTGTGAATACGCCGCTTCGCTCTCCCTGTAAGCTCAACGATTGCATCCCTGCAATCGGATGGCCTTAAAAATTAACTTCTAGCGCTCACCGCTCACTAAACTCGAAACCTAAACACTGTAGCTCTTTTAAAAACAACAGAGCATTCAGTTTATATTGCAAAAGCATTTCGCGTATCGGTATTGAGTGTGTCGTTAAAGGCCATCTAAAAGAGGGATCTTTTAGTTGAGCTTACATGGAGCGTTAGCGCCGTGAATACCTGCAACGGCTGGTACTTGCAGCGTGCCGCATAAGGACATACTCAATAGCGATAGCAAGCGAAATGCGGTACTTATACCAACAGAGTTTATTGTGCTTTAAAAAAATGCTTACAGCACCACCAAGTTATCAATATGTATCAATTCTTCTTCGCCAACATAGCCTAACAATTCTTGCTGTTCAGCGCTGGTCTTACCACACAGTTTTTGCGCTTCGCTATGATCGAAATTTATCAGACCTTTAGCAATTATGCTGCCTTTACTGTTCAAACATGCAACGACTTCTCCGCGACGAAAAATACCTTTTACAGCTTTTACGCCAACGGGTAATAAACTATTTCCACCTTTTCTCAAGGCCTTCACCGCACCATCATCTAATACTAACTCGCCAGAATGCTGTAAATGTCCGGCAATCCACTGCTTGCGAGCTACCTCAGGGGCCGTATCGGCAACCAACAAGGTACCGATTTTTTCTTTAGCACGCAGACGGGTTAACACATTTTCAATGCGCCCACCCACAATCACAGTATCAGCACCTGATCGAGCAGCCACACCTGCGGCTTTCACCTTAGTGATCATACCACCACGACCTAGCGCACCACCATCACCCGCCATCGCAGCAAAAGACTCATCAGAGGCACGGCCTTCTGTGATCAATTCAGCATCATCATTATGTCGAGGATCTTTGGTAAACAAACCATCTTGATCCGTTAATATGACCAAGGTATCCGCTTCAACTAAATTAGCAACTAAAGCCCCAAGCGTATCATTATCGCCAAAACGGATTTCGTCGGTAATCACCGTATCGTTTTCATTCACGATCGGTACAACACCCATTTCGATTAATGTGCGTAACGTTGAGCGCGCATTAAGATAGCGTTGGCGATTGGATAAATCTGCATGAGTTAATAAGATTTGAGCGGTATGTTTATCGTGCTGTTTAAAAGCGGTTTCATAAGCTTGAACCAAGCCCATTTGCCCAACGGCAGCAGCGGCTTGTAAATGGTGAACTTCACTAGGGCGTGACGTCCAACCTAAACGCGACATACCTTCAGCAACCGAGCCTGAAGAAACCAGCACCACTTCGATGCCTTGCGACATTAAGTCGGCAATTTGATCAACCCACGCTTGAATGCCTGGGCGATTAAGACCTTTTCCATCATTCGTAAGCAGAGCACTACCAATTTTAATAACCCAGCGTTGACCACTTACAAGGCGGTCTCTGGCGGTATTTAAATCAACAACTGGTTTCATTGCTCTGATACTCATTGATGTTCTATCGGCTTATGTTCTATCGGCTTATGTTCAATATTTTCTACCCTCTACCACATAGATAGAAGGTAGAAAAAGATTTTACTCCTGAACCCACTCAACTTCTACATCGTAGTCGTCTTCATCGTCATCCAAGCCAGCCTTACGGGCAGCGGCGCGTTGACGGCGGAATTCAGCCAATTCTTCCATACGGTCGCGAGACTCTTGCTCAACCGTTTCACGCTCTTCAATAATCTGAGCAGCAAAATCTGGATCTTCCGCAGCGCGCTCACGACGCTCTTCGATATAATCCATAATGTCATTGGTAAGCGGCTTAGTACCTTCTCCAGTCAATGCTGAGATTTGGTAAACAGGGCCTTTCCAGCCTGTTTTTTCTAATAACGCCTGACAAAGCTCTTCGTGCTCTTCTTCTGAAACAAGATCTAACTTGTTCAATACCAACCAGCGATCACGCTCGGCCAATGCTGGCGAGAAACGTTCAAGCTCACGACTGATCGATAGCATGTTATCCGCAGGATCACTTTCATCAAACGGTGCCATATCAACGATGTGCAACATCAACTGAGTACGAACCAAGTGCTTCAAGAAGCGAATACCTAAACCGGCTCCTTCAGAAGCGCCTTCGATCAAACCAGGAATATCGGCGATCACAAAGCTCTTATGCTGTCTTACCGATACCACACCCAAGTTAGGAACCAAGGTCGTAAACGGATAATCAGCTACTTTCGGCTTAGCGGCCGAAACGCTGCGAATGAAAGTAGACTTACCAGCATTGGGAAGACCCAATAAGCCAACGTCCGCTAGAACTTTCATTTCAAATTTAATATTACGTGACTCACCAGGCTGACCTGGCTTTGTCTGGCGTGGGGCACGGTTTACTGACGATTTAAAACGGGTATTACCCAAACCGTGGAAACCACCAC
>OJHO01000387.1_pt1 | contig 19262 bp, 13 predicted proteins | sample 1595311 | NCBI WGS metagenome assembly OJHO01 (sample SAMN05416879, study PRJEB24817) | seawater metagenome | isolation source: Sea water | place: Canada:Atlantic | collected 2013-11 | reverse complement strand
GAGATTGCCTCTTGTCTCGTGGGCTCGGAGATGTGTATAAGAGACAGGTTGTAAGGCAGTGGGCAAATACCGGCGGTGCAGTCTAGGTTCAGTGCGTTGGTAAAAACCAAATTACACTCACTAGCACCATAGAATTCGTTGATGTGATCAATGCCAAAGCGTTGTTTGAACTCCATCCAAATATCGGGGCGCAAGCCGTTGCCGATCATGGCGCGAATTTGATGATCTTTGTCATTGGGCTGTGCCGGTGCGTTGAGCAAATAACGGCATAGCTCGCCAATGTAGCAGAAGGTGGTTGCTTTATAATCGCGAATTTCATCCCAAAAGCGAGACACACTGAACTTACGACTAATCGCTATGCAAGCACCGGCACCTAACACACCCGCCATCGAAACGGTGAGGGCATTATTGTGATAAAGCGGCAAGCTTAGATACATGACATCGTCATGGCGTAAACGCATAGACGCTAAGCCCATGCCCGCCATGGATTTATGCCAGCGGTAGTGGCTCATCACAGAGGCTTTTGGCAAACCCGTAGTGCCCGAGGTGAAAATGTAGAAACAAGGCTGCTTCATTTGAATTTTGTCGGTTGTGCCTGGGTTCTCTTCGCTTTGGCCTTGGCTTACCACGGCCATATCTTGGTAGTAATTAGGGCAAGCAATGACGCCTTCGTCTTTTAGGTAATAAAGCTGGGATTTAAGTTCAGTGGTTAAGCTTTCTTGCACAGTGGACACATTATCAAGCTGTTCTTCACCGATTAACATCATTTTGGGTTTAACCAAATTAATGCTGTGAAGCAATACTTCGCCGCGTTGTGAGGTGTTGATCATGGCGGCAATTGCCCCCACTTTGACCACGGCTAAAACCGCTATTAAACATTCTGTGCGGTTTTCAATGTTAATCGCTATGGTATCGCCCGGTAGAATGCCTTGGCTTAAAAAGTAATTTGAATAACGGTTAACCCACGCATTCACTTGCCCGTAATTATATTCGTTATTTAAATAGCGAATCGCTGGAGCATTTGGGCGCTTTTTAGCATGGGCTTCTAGGTGCGAGCCTATTGAGCGGTATTTGTCGGGCTTTGAACTGATAAGGGTATATAGCCCTTTCACTAAAGGGCCAGCCCCTTTGGGTGTCAAAGCAGACTTAATGATGTTGGGTAATGTAACTAAACGAGGTTCCATGAAATACCTTTTAAATTTTTATTATTATATTGAGCTGCCAATGGCAGCTTTTAATATAGTCTATTTCTATTTTAACTCGCTTGATGACTTGTTCAGCAAACGACGTGCGATGATTAGTTGTTGTATCTGTTGAGTACCTTCAAAGATATCGAGGATCTTTGAGTCTCGTGCCCATTTTTCTAATAACTCGTCTTCACAATAACCGACTGAGCCTAATAACTCGACGCATTTTAATGTGATGGCATTCGCAACTCGGCCAGCTTTTGCTTTTGAAATAGACGCTTCAATGGAATTTGGGACACCGTTGTCGGCCATCCAAGCTGCTTTAATGGTCAGTAAGCGCGCTGCTTCAAGCTCTGCTTCCATCTTATACATTTCAGCTTGCATCTGAGAACTGAGTTTAGATGGACGAGAATAATCAAATGAAATACCTTGCTTGGTTAGTAACTCCTTGGCGCGCTCAATAGAAGCGGTAGCTACACCAACCGCCATTGCCGCAACCACGGGGCGAGTATTATCGAAGGTTTGCATTACCCCAGCGAAGCCTTTTTCCGTTCCTTTATCAAGGGAGACTTCTTCAGTGCCCAATAAATTAGCGCGCGGTACACGGCAGTCATTAAAGCTAATGGCAGCGGTATCGGACGCTTTAATACCCAGTTTTTTCTCTAGGCGAGTGACTTCCATGCCTAGCGTGCCTTTCTCAACCACAAACGATTTAATGGCGGCTTTGCCAAGGTTTTTATCAACCGTTGCCCATACCACTACGGCATCGGCGCGTTCGCCAGAGGTAACGTAAATTTTTTCACCATTGATGATGTAGTCGTCACCGTCTTTCACCGCGGTGGTGCGCACTGCGGCAGAATCTGAGCCACAACCTGGTTCGGTAATCGCCATGGCGGCCCAGCAGTTGCCAAAGCGAGACAGTTGTTCTTCGTTAGCCACGGCAGCAATGGCTGAGTTACCAAGACCTTGGCGTGGCATGGTGAGCGATAAACCGACATCACCACGACACAATTCGGCTAAGCCTAAAACACTGGTCATGTTAATACCGTTGCGAATTTCATCGGTATTGCTGGCGCTGCGGCCTAGCTTGCCAGAGCCTGCACCTTCGTCGCCAAGGGCGTCGTTCATGCCATCCATAATGGCAGCAAACATGTCGAGCTCAACAGGGTATTCGTGTTCTGCACGGTCGTATTTACGTGAAATAGGGCGGAATACGTTATCAGCAGTTTGGCGCGCTTGGTTTACAATGGTGCGCAGTTTTTTGGGTACTTCTAAATAAATCATAATCTTAATTCCTTAATAGCTAAAGCTGTAAACCGCCGTTAATAACACCCAAAATGCGTAAGTCACGATACCAGCGTTCGGCAGGGTGCTCTTTGGTGAAGCCATGACCGCCTAATAATTGAACGGCATTGGTGCCAATTTCCATGCTTTTTTCGATGCACAGTTGGTGGGCTAAAAAAGCATCGCGATGGAATTTTTCGCCACGCTCAAACCGGCTTGCGGCTTTCCACACTAATAAGCGCATGCTTTCAATTTCGATTTTCATATCGGCAATCATAAATGCAACCGATTGGCGGTGGCTTATAGGCTCGCCAAAGGCAAAGCGTTCGTTTACATAAGGAATTAAATAATCCAAGGCTGCTTGGCAGCAGCCAATGGCCATGGCGCACCAGGTTAAGTTGCCGCTATTAACAAAAGTGCTGTAATGGAAGGTGTTTGACGGTGGGTTGCCAGCGCCCAGTAACGCGTTTTTATTGACTTGGACTTTATCCAATTTCAAAGTGCCAATTTCTGCTGAGCGCAAGCCCATGGCAGGGCTGGATTTGAAAGTTAAGCCCTTGCTATCAGCAGGCACGATAAAGACTTGGTTTTGGCCTTTGTGTTTTGCTGCAATTAAATACAGGTTGGCTTGGCCAGCAAGAGGAATAAATGATTTTATGCCGCTGATGACATAGCCTTTTTTATTTTTCTTTGCTTTGGTTGATAATTCATCATTGATGAACAAAGCTTGTGGTTCTTGTACGGCAATGGCAGCTGAAAAGACACTGGCGGCATCGGTCGCTTCTGTGCAAAATTTAGGCAGCCACTGTTCTTGTTGCTGCTTGTTGCCCCAGCGGCTAATGGTATTAACCACAGAGCTGCTCGATAAAATTGCATAAGCAAGTGAAAAATCGCCCCAAGCCAAATCTTCGGCTACCAATGCGCTGGTTATGGGTGACAGCTGGCCAGCACCGCCTAGCGCTTCTGGGATAGCAAAATAGTTTAGCCCTAGATCTTGCGATTCTAGTAATAAATTTTGCGGCAGTTTGGCTTTTTCGTCGGCTTCTAGTGCCAGTGGTCGAATGTTGTATTCGGCATACGCTTTGACACTGTCACGAATCATTTGTTGTTCGTCAGACAGGGATAGGTCAAATAAGGGTGGTGGTGCGGGTAGAGCTTTTATATTGCCATTAGCTTGTTGTTTCTTTAGAGCCTTTTTCGCCATTAACTTTTGTGCGAGTTCAAAGCCTTTTTTGGTTGATGTGTAGAGAAGTTTTTCTGCGGGCTTTGCCAGTTTGTATTTTTGCACAAGTGGATTTGACGCAAAACGACTGACAAGTCCTAAACCGATACCTTGTAAATCAGTAGCCATGATGGTGTACCTTGTTCTTGGTTATTATGTTGTTATTAGTTAGCTGCTATATAAAAATTATTAGATAAAAATGGTGGCTCATTAATATCACTTTTGGTGATGTGTATTTAAAAAATAATAAGCGCTGAATGCTCAATAAAGCGTTTTTATAAAATAGCCTGCAAAAGAATTGTGCTTTAAGAGTACCTTTATTCTACTAATCCTCATTGGCATAAGAGGCTGATTTAAAATGTCTTCAAAGCTAGGTATGATGTGAGCTCATTCAAATTCATTGATTTATAATTATGCTAACTCTTATATCTCCTGCAAAAACTCTGGATTTTGAAACCCCAGCGGTTACTGACAGTCATACTCAGCCAGATTTCTTAGACCATTCTGCTGAGTTGATTGACCAGCTTAAAGAGCAATCTCCCGAAGACATCAGCGCATTAATGAAATTAAGCGCTAAATTAGCGGAACTTAACGTGCAGCGTTTTCATGATTGGTGTCTGCCGTTTAAGCCTAACAATGCGAAAGCGGCTATTTTGGCTTTTAAAGGTGATGTTTACACCGGCCTTGATGCTGAAACATTCAGCGAAGACGACTTTAATTATAGTCAATCGCATCTGGCGATATTATCTGGCTTGTATGGTTTATTACGCCCGTTGGATTTGATTCAGCCGTACCGTTTAGAAATGGGAACTAAGTTTAGCAACAGTCGTGGAGCCAATTTATACACGTTTTGGGGCTCTATCATTACCGATGAAATTAATAACCGTTTAGCGGCTACCAAAAGTGAAATATTGGTGAATTTGGCGTCAAATGAGTATTTTAAGGCGGTTAAACCTAAGCAGTTAAATGCCGAGTTGATTACTCCAGTATTTAAAGACGAAAAAAATGGCCAGTATAAAATTATCAGTTTTTACGCTAAAAAAGCACGAGGTTTGATGGCGGCTTATATCATTCAAAATAAAATTACAACGGTTGAAGAGTTGTCGCAGTTTGATGTGGCAGGCTATGAGTTTGTTGCGGCAGAATCCAATGCCCAAACATTGACTTTTAAGCGTTCAGAGGAAGCAGCAGCGAATGCAAAATAAACTAAAGAAAACGGTATTAACCTTGGCAGTAAGTTCTGCTATGGCGTTAAGTTCAGGTTGTGCGTTGTCACCTCAGTTGATTAACCTGCAAACAGAGAGTCCTTTGGAAGTATCTTCTGCCAATTTGGGTCGCACTGCGTTGGTGCGTGTGCGTGATTTACGCGACGATACCGATCGTTTGGGCAGCCGCGGGGGTTCTAAACCAGAGCAGGCACTTTTATTGAGTAAACCTAATCTGAAGGATGCGTTAACTGTCAAAATGCAGCAAACTTTGCAACAGCTGGGTTTTGGTGGGGCAAGCCCGCAGGAGCCAGTCAAAGTCGATTTAGCCGTTGCAACGTTTAATTATGAGTGTAATGAAGGTAATTGGGTTAACCAGTGTGATTTGACCATTAAGGTTAACTTAACTGTGATTAACGAAGGCAGCACGTTTTCGCAACCGTTTAATATTAAGCAGCAACGCAGTGTGGTTACAGCACCTAGAGCAGGTTTTAATGAAGAGTGGGTGAATTCAGCAGTAAATGAACTGTGGTCGCACATGATGACTCGACCGCAAGTAGTTGCTGCTTTAGGCTTGTAATTTAAGCACTCAATGCGGGCATTGAGTGCTTTTTTAGTTTACTGACGTTTTGCGTGTTGCAGTTTGCCATTGGGTAAATTACCCAGCACCATGAGGTCGGTTAAAATATTTCCTGTTTCAATTAATAGTGCATCGGGTTCTTTATCCTCTTCTATTTCTGAGCTGGCTGCGGTCTTATCGGCAACCTCCGAGCTATTATCCTCTTTGCTTTTTTTAGTTTCAGCAGCGTGTGGTGACTCGTCTTCTTTGTCTTTTAAACTGTCTAGCAACTCCATTCCTTTTGCTTTACGACGCTGGTTTTCGATCGCTAGACTCTGTTTTTCGTTGTCTTCACGCTCTTGCTTACGTTGCTTTTCGTTAAGCGTAATGTCTGTGCGTTTGCGCAGCTCTGTCATTAGATTTTTTTGTTCATTCAAAAAGATAAAGTCTGGGTTAGTTTCAATACGTGATTGATGCTGTTCTCTTAACTGCGGTAACCATTGTTGAAACTCACGTTGCGTCTTGTAACCCGCTGGGCGAATGGTGTCCCAGGGAAGTGCTTCATCAAGTGCGCTTTCGCCAATTTTGTCTTTATCAAATAAAGATGGAAATAAAATGTCGGGAATTACGCCTTGATTCTGCGTGCTGTCACCCGATACTCGGTAAAACTTAGCTTGTGTGAGCTTGATCTGTCCGTGCTCTAACGGCAATACAGACTGCACGGTGCCTTTACCAAACGTTTGCCCGCCGACAATGATGCCACGACCATAGTCTTGAATAGCGCCGGCAAAAATTTCAGAAGCAGAAGCGCTTAAACGGTTAGTCAACACCGCAAGAGGGCCGTCGTAAACGATTCCCGCTTGTTGATTTTTGGTTTCTGGTAATACTTGTACATATCCGTTTGAATAGCGCACTTGAACCACAGGGCCATGGTCGATGAAAAGATCAGTTAGGCTTAATGCTTCGTCTAAAGAACCACCGCCATTATTTCTTAGATCAACAATAATGCCATCTATGTTGTCTTCTTTTAGTTCGTTTATTAAAATTTCTACATCACGAGTTGTGCTTTTGAAGTCTTTTTTGCCTTCTTGGCGACCTTGAAAATCGATGTAAAAAGTGGGAATGTTAATAACCCCAATTTTTAATACTTTATCTCCCTGTGGAATTTCGATAATTTCTTTTTGCGCCGACTGCTCTTCAAGTTTCACTTCGTCGCGCTTGATCTGAATAACCTTAGTTTTTAAATCGTTAGATTCAGAAGGAATAATCTCTAGGTTAACGGTGGTGCCTTTGGGGCCGCGAATAAGATCAACCACTTCGTCTAAGCGCCAGCCAATAACATCAACCATTTCACCTTCGTCACCTTGGCCAACACCTGTGATTTTATCGGCTGGTTGTAATTCACCAGCTTTATCAGCAGGGCCAGCAGGTACTAAACGAACCACTTTGGTGTGTTCATCTTCTGTTTGTAAAACAGCACCAATACCTTGTAATGAAAGGCTCATGTTGATGTTGAAGTTTTCGGTGTTGCGCGGTGAAAAGTAAGCCGTATGAGGGTCGAAAGCGTGCGTAACTGCATTCATATACACTTGGAAACCGTCATCTTCATTGGCTAGGTGCGTGCGGTTTAGCTGATTTTGGTAGCGTTTGGTGAGCAGTTCATAAATTGCGTCATCTTCTTTGTCGGCAAGGCGAAGATTAAGAATAGAGTTCTTTAAGCGTTTACTCCACAATTCATCCAGTTCAGCGGTGGTTTTAAACCAAGGGGCTTTTTCGCGATCTAAACTTAGCGTGTCTTGATTATTGAAGTCATACTGTTTAGCTTTTTCGGGAAGCTGTTTAAGTAAAAATGATAAACGTTCGGTCACGCGTTGTTGTAAACGATTGTACATAATAAAAGGGGCATTTAAGCTGCCTTTGATTAAGCCATCGTCTAGCTTAAAACGATATTGTTCGAATTCATCGATGTCGCTTTGTAGAAAGTAGCTGCGACTGCTGTCCATTGATTGCAGGTATAAATCAAAAATTTTGCTAGAAAGATCGTCGTTTAAGCGTTGTTTTTCATAGTGACGATTTAGTAATTGGCCCAAAGTCTGTTTAGAGCTAATAACTTGTTTTCGGGTGTATTCACGGACTTCGAAGGGCGCGTCTATTTCAGCAGTTGGGATGATTGCTGATGCAGGAAAAGTTGCACCTAATAAAAGAGCCAGTGCAGCGCTGCTTTTTATCAAAATAGAGCGTGTTTTTTTCATAGTATTTTTTATTAACAAAACGTTACCAAATATTATAGTCATATTAGATTGTAGATCGCATGCCCTGAAGGCTATGATGCGCATCTTTTCAATTAAATCAGCTGAACTAAATCAGTTAAAGCTATATACCAACGATGCTAAGGTATCTTTCTCCGTCTGTATAGCTGTGATTCACATTAGTTAAGAGAGTTCCATGGCCAGAGTTAAATTAGTATTACCCGAAGTGTTTACCTTTAAAACAATTTTGGACGTTCGCGTGACTGAAATTAACTACGGCAATCACGTGGGTAATGACCGCATGGTGTCGTTACTTCATGAGGCTCGTTTACGTTATTTACGCAGTTTGGGGTTTGGTGAATTCAATATTGGTGGTTTGGGTTTAATGGTGACTGATCTTGTTGTCGAGTTTAAATCCGAATCATTTGTGGGTGAGAATCTGTTATTTGAAGTGGGATTAACCGATTTTAATAAATACGGTTGTGATTTTATCTATAAAGTCACCTGCGCTGACGAAGGCCGACTGGTGACTTTGGCAAAAACGGGCATTGTGTTTTTTGATTATGATGAGCGCAAAATAGCGCGTGTGCCTAAAGCATTTACCGATTTGGTAAAACCAGAGGCAGCATCAACAGTATTAACAGCAGCGCCAGATATTCTTCTTAAATAGAATCCGCAAAATAAGACGTTACAAAATCTAAAAAAGCACGACTTTTGGTCGATAAGTAACGATTTTGTGGGAATACCGCATTAATGGTTCGCACTGGTATGTTTACTTGCGGAAACAGATGGGTTAGTTCACCTGAACGCACATGGCGTTCAGCGATGTAGCTGGGCAAGGCGGTGATGCCCATTCCTTGTAGGCATGCTTCATAACCCAGATCGATGTCGTTAACGGTGAGTTTTCGATCAACTGATTTAATGCTGAATGAATGCTCTTTTTCGAATTCTTTAAGCCAGTGCGCACGAGCATATTCGGCATTGCCAATAACCAGCATTCGGTGTTGCTGAATATCTTCAAACTTTACCGGGGTTCCCCATTTTTTTAAATAAGCAGGCGCTGCACAAATCATAATTTTTTGTTTGGCCACGGGCTTGGCAATTAATCGTGAGTCTTCTTGTGTGCCAATGCGTAACGCAAAATCAAAACCTTCTTGTACGATATCGACTGGGCGGTCACTGATGTAGAGTTCGAAACTGATGTCTGGGTATTCTAGTGAGAAGTCATTTAACATTCTTGCCAGTTCGCGGCGACCAAAGTTTGCCATGGCAGTGATGCGCAAGCGGCCCTTTGGAGTAACATCAAAATCGGTTACGAGACGTTCTGCTTCTGATATGGATTCTAAAATGTTTTCGCAATGCTGGTAAAAAAGCTGGCCTGCCTCTGTTGGGCTAACCGAGCGGGTAGTACGATTTAATAAGCGCACGCCCAAACGTTCTTCTAGGCCACTTATTTGCTTACTAATTGCAGAAGGTGTAACGCCAAGTGATTCGGCGGCCGAAGTGAAGTTTCGAGTGCGAACAACGGCGGTGAAGGTTTGCAAGGAATCTGTGCGAGACATAGAAGTAAACTCTTTTAAACAGTTGAAAATAACACGCATAAACTAAAATATATGCAATTTAGTGCCATTATAATGTATTAAATGGCAATAATCACATCTACTTTAGTCGTACTTGTGTGTTATTTTCACACTGACTGTCTAGCTAGAGCTCACTCTACGGGTTTGACAACAAACAATAAATCACCTTGGTTTACCTGCTGACCATCACTGTTAAGAATGCGAGTAATACAATAACGCTTGCTGGCAGGATATAGCTGATTACCTTCGTTGTTTAAATGGCTCAAACTCAGCGGGGTAAACATTTTCATCGCTTCCATTAAACACAAGGTTTGATCGATAGAAATAATGTCGCCTTCTTTCGCAAATGCCGGTTCAGATGGTGAAGCAGAGCCATAGAAGATCGAGGTGCTAGGTGAGAATACTTTCAGCTCGTCGGAACCCTCAATCATTAATTCTTTAGCATCAACAAGATTGCTGTTCAGTTCTGCCGAGCTTTCCATGGTAGCAATCAGGTTGTCACCATCAGTGCGAGCTAAAAACTGTGGCAAGAAGGTTGTGTCGTAATCGCCAAGTTGAAAAATTTTGTCGTCTAAAATGCGTTTTAGCAAGGTAATGTTTGTGCAAACACCGGTAATGCGAACACGATCAAGATAGCTGCGCATTTTCTCAATGGTGTCGTCGCGATCTTTGCCGTGGCAAATAATCTGAACAATCATGCTGTCGTAAAACGGTGACACTTGTTTGCCAGTGCCGGCACTGGTAATAATTTCTACATTGTCTTCTTCAGGCAGAACACATTCGGTAATCATGCCTGGGAAGGGGGCAAAGTCGATTAAGCCATTTTTGTAGATGGCTTTTTCGGCGGTTACACGTACTTCAATGGCATAACCATTAGGTTTAGGGGTTAATGCTTCGATGCTCTTGCCTTGTGCAATATCAAACTGCGCACTGACAATATCGATGCCCGACACCATTTCTGTGACTGGGTGCTCTACTTGCAAGCGGGTATTCATTTCCATGAAATAAATTGCATCGGCGTCTAGGTTGTAAATAAACTCAACCGTGCCTGCGCCTACGTAATCAACGGCGTTAGACAGTTTTTCGGCGTAATCGTAAACCGCTTGTTCCAGCTCTTTAGGGAGCATGGTAGAACCTGATTCTTCGATCACTTTTTGGTTGTTACGTTGCACACTGCAGTCACGTAAACCTAATATCTTGGTGTTGCCATGGCGGTCACGTAGCACTTGCACTTCGATGTGGCGCAATGAAGTCACGTATTTTTCAAGATACACGTCGCCATTACCAAACGCCGCTTTGGCTTCGGTAGAAATCTGGTGGAATAGGGTGTGAATTTGTTCAGGTCGCTCAACAACCTGAATGCCTTTTCCGCCACCACCATGAACGGCTTTTAATAACACTGGATAGCCAATTTCTTCGGCAACACTGGCGGTATTGGCCGAGCTGGTTAAAATACCATGTGACCCTGGGACAACCGGAACATCAGCCGACATGGCGGTATTAATGGCGTTGGATTTATTGCCCATGGTTTCCATAGAGGATACTGCAGGGCCAATAAAGTTAATGCCGTAGTTACCACATAAAGCCGCAAACTGGCTGCTTTCTGATAAAAAGCCGATGCCTGGGTGCAAAGCATCTACTTGCTCGTGTTGAGCAATACGAATCACACTTTTAGCATTTAAGTAGCTTTCATCGGGGGTATTACCACCAATGCAAACAGCACGATCGTTTGGCCCAAGCATATCAACCGCAACCGAATCCATATCTGGATCTGATTGCACCAATACCACTTGAATATCATTGTCTTGCGCTTTTTTGATCAATTTGGCGGCAGTACAGCCACGGGCATGGATCATCACTTTTTTGATCGGATTAAAAATCTTTTCTTTGCCCGCACTGTCGCTGTTGTCTAATAAGCCAGTATCGGGTGCCATACGCTGTGCAACAACAAAGCCTTTTAAAATACCGCTTAATACATCGTTAACCGAGTAGCGGGCAACGGGAATATTGGGGTCAATGGCTTTAAGGCGCTGATCAATGTCATCAAAAAATGGGTGTTTAACCAAACCATCCATAGAGGCAGGTGAGGTTGATAAATAATTAGACAATGTGGCAGTGCTAGGTAAGTAAGAAGGCACCACAATTTGACCAGCGAAGGGCATATTAGTACCCGAGAAATAATAGGTTTGCACCATTGGATGGGTAACAAAGCTGGCTTGAGCACCACCGGTACAATCACCAAAACCAAAGATGATAATTGGTAAATCGTTATCCCGTACAAAGCGAGTGATGCGGTCGTTTACAATGGCCATAGAGAAAAGTGCAGCGGCACCTTCTTTGGTTTGCATGCCGCCAGACGACATAAAGCAAACAACAGGCAATTGTTTATTAGAGCAATCAACTAATAGCTTACAGAATTTCTCGGCACTGGCCATATCAAAGGCACCGGCTTGGAAATCAAGGTTTGAAATTAACGCCCCAACGCGTTTTTCTTCACCGTCTATGCACAGATTACCAAAGCCGGTAATAACGCCACACGGTGTGATGTTGTTGTTTAATGCTTGTTCAATAGAGCTGCGGAAACCAGGAAAATTGACTGGGTCGGCAGACAATAAATTTTTGTTACTTTCTTTAAAATTGGTAAAAAACTTGTCTACTAAGGCTGCAGAGCTGGTTTTCTTCTCACGCTTAACATCTTCTAATACACGCTGAATCAGAAGATCGTGGTAGGCCATGGTTAGGCGGTTCCAGAAATCTTTGCGACGGCCAATGCTAACGGGGTTAATGCGGCCGTTATACGTTTTTCCTTCTTGTTCCGCTTCTTGATATTCGTGCAGAAGTTTTTCAAAGAAGAAGGTAATGATTACAAATAAGGTATCGGACAGCTGTGGAAAGGCAAGTTTTTTCCATTCTTCAACCGACTTCAAAAAATTGCCGCGTTGGTTGCTTTTACTGAAGTAACTCAACCAATGATCAAAAGATTCACGTTGTTGGGGGGTGTAGCTATCGCCTTGAGTGGCTTGTGCTAACGAAGTAAGCAACAGCGAGCGTACAGAGTCGCGTGACAGCGCACGGTCTACGTTTGCTTCTTTAGCAACATTGGGTAAGTTATGGATGATGTGATCATACAGCTCGCCAAATACCAGCATGTTTTGACACACTTGGGTAAAGTCACTTCTTAGCTCTTCATGCAAAATGGCATCAAGAATAGTGATGTCGGGATGCTCAGGGTTCTGGATGTTCTCTTGCTTAAATTGAATGTATGGCGCTAAGGCTTCTTCGAAAATACGACGATTTGCCTCCAACGATACATTGGCCAAGCTGTTAGCAAGCGCTTGGGTTTTAGAGGAAAGTTTGAGCTGTGAGCAAATGTCATGATCAATGGTTTCTTCACGCAATACTTTGTTCAAAGCAGCAGCAATCAGCTGATTTAATTCACCCTTATTTTGCTCTTTCGCCATTGCTGTAGTGATTTTTTGCTGGCTTTCATGGCTAACGGTGCTTAACACCAAAGATGCTAGTGGGTGTTCATTTTTGAAAATAAACTCGGCAATGGCAGCAGGATCTAATATATCGTCAGAGCGTAATAAAAATCGGTTTTGCTTATAATCTTCCATGTAAGTCATTAGACCTTGGAAGTTTTTGTTAGCGTCGGCTTTCCAGCGATTAAATAAATACAAGCCAAGATTAAAACACAGCTCTTGTTTGGCTTTTAAGTAGTTATCTTTTGGTTCACCCAGAAACATCTTGAAAATTGTATTACGTTCGCCATCACGATCTTCAAATTTATTCCAAAAGTTCTTCCAAGACTTGTGCAAGGTATCGTCGTAAACGATTTTTTCGGGTGCTTGCATCCAGTTTTGGAATTTACGTTGCGCAGCTTTTTCTAAACGCTGAGTAAGCTCGCCTTGTGGAATTTCTTTTTCAGCTAAGCGGCCATAGTTTTCTAAGGTTTTAGAATGAATGCGACGGCGCAAAGTGAGATAACGTAAGTAGCGGTAGGTTAAGCCAAAAACGTTAACGTGTTCAGTGGGGTTGTCGGCTAAGAAAAAACTGGATTGCGTTTGCATCTCGTCGAGTTTTTTCGAAGGCGACAAAAAGCGTGTGACACTGCGCTGGTAATGCTCCATTAAATACGGATTATTACGAGCAAACTCAGCCGATCCTTTTTCGATTGATTGAATGCCAGAAACAATCGCTTTTAATAGGTTGTGTTGTTTATCGAGGCCATCGCTAGGGGCGTAGTCAATAATGCCGTCGATAACACCAATGTGTTGCAATTCATAAGACGATACACCCACAAATTTGGCACATTCTTGCCAGCTCAAATTGTACTTGCGCGAAATACTGGCCAAGCCTTGCGGTTGAATAGTATTAAAAATACCGTCGCGTACCGATAGCAATAAATTAGCGGTTGCTAGTGGAATAGCACCACCCGAATAACCCGCACCCCAAATAATGCCAAGGGTAGGCACATCTAAGTTGGCCATTTCGGTAATAAGATGAGAAATAGAGTGTGCTTGGTTGTTGGCGTTAGCCTCTTCCCCTGCATCGGCTCCTGGTGTATCGATTAACGTGACCACAGGAATTGAATGCTTGGCAAAGTTATGAATTTGTTTTGCTGCAAGGTCGTGGTGGCGTGGCAACCAAGCCCCATTGTTATGTTCGCGGTTTTGACAAACAAAACCAATGCGTCGGAAAAAACTGCCAAAATCCAGTTCTACTTCGGCCAAATAAATAGGGCCGTCGTCGGTTTCGGTAATGATTTTGTGTGCCAAGCTTTTAACTACCGCTTTCGCTGACATACGAGCGCTATTTTCGCTGGGCGTTACAACCCGAGTGATGTAATTATCGATATCAAGATCGCGTAATTCCTCACGCTCGCGGCGGCATTTTTTATCGCTTACCAATCCTTTAACGTGTTTGTAAATGGTATCGTCTTCAATGTTGGGGAATAGCGAGAAATCTTCAGACAGCTTTTCGGCGATTTGATACAGTTTGTCGATGCCTTTGTCTTTTTTTAATTCAGCGTGTAGGTCTTTTGGGTCGATGATTACTTGAGTCATGCGAGCTTAATCCATTTATTTAAGTTGATCTCTATGCCTTATTAGATGAGGCAGATGATCAGACTTATTCATTGTAATTGTTTTGCAGTAGCCGTGTCCGATGAAGAAAAAAGTCGGCTAATGTGAAAACGTCAGTATGTCACTTTTTATTCCACGTTGAAAATCAAACTCGTGCCTAGACCGCTAAAATCGGTACTATTCGCCATAAATTACCTTGTTTTATGACGCAATTGTATTTTCAAACTGAAATGGCGACATTCATGCTCTTGTGTAAGGCGTTCGATGTCGTAAGTGCGGCGTAATAATGCAATATTGTGAGGCCAGTTTAAAGGCACTGTGTCGTATATTTAGAGAATAATATTGGTGACTAGAAATCATTAACCAATTAAATCACAATAAATTTGTGACAATAGATGTTTAATACCGCTAAGTTAAAGTTCGTGTATTACACAGACAGATTAACGTTGTAAGGATGATAATAATGAAAAAATCAGGCGCTTGGTTGGTTCGCTACGCATTAGAGCAGTTAGGTATTCGTTATACCTTTGGTATTCCTGGTGTTCATAATACTGAGATTTATGATGAACTGAATAATTCTGAAAGTATCACTCCTATTTTAGTTACACACGAAGGCGGCGGTGCATTTATGGCCGATGCGGTGAGCCGAACGTCTGATTCTATCGGCACATTATTGGTGGTTCCAGCGGCTGGTATTACTCACGCTTCCAGTGGTATCGGTGAAGCGCATCTTGATGGTGTGCCCATGTTAGTGATTTCGGGCGGGGTAAGAACCGATGGCATGAACTACCAACTGCACGACATGGATCAACACGGGGTTTTAAAACCGATTACCAAGGCGACGTTTAAAGTGACAGCGCAAGCCGATATTATTACAACTTTATATAAGGCTTATGACATTGCTATGACAGGGGAGCCTGGCCCTGTATTTGTTGAAATTCCGGTGAATATTGCATTATTTAAAGCTGAATGCCCAACCCCAATAACCTATGCTGAATATCGCCAGCTAGATTCTAGTGAACCCACAACGGTTGGAAGTTATGAGCTTTCTAAAGAGCAGTTTTCTAAAGAGAAGCTGGTCACACAAGCGGTGGATACGTTATTAAGCAGTAAGCAGGTTGGGTTATTTTTGGGTTGGGGCTGTAAAGAGTCGACAAAACAGGCGATTGTTCTAGCAGAACTGTTATCGGCTCCGGTTTCAACTACTTTGCAAGGGTTGAGTGTATTTCCCGGAAATCACCCCTTGCATGTAGGAATGGGGTTTGGTGGTTATTCGGTGCCAGCGGCCGAACAAGCGTTTAAAGAGGTTGATTGTGTGTTGGCATGCGGCACTCGTTTTAGTGAAATTCCGACGGGGTCTTTTGCGATGAAAGTACCGGAAAAACTTATTCATATCGATATTAATCCGCAAGTATTTAACGCCAATTACCCAGCAAAAATCACGATTGAAGGCGATGCGCTAGAAGTGCTTTCTTTAATTGTTGATCAAATACAGCAGCGTCAAGCCGCAGAGGTGTTAGCTAAAGGTGCAACCTTTAAAGAGCAATTCAACAAAGAAAATAGCGACAAAATGAATGCCAAAGTGATGAGTATTGCTGCAGATAAACAGAGGTACTTAAAAGATTGGTTTGCTCACGATACCAAAGGCAAGGTAAATCCGGCGCGTTTTTTCCAGCAACTGCGTGACAGAATGAACGACGATGATTACTTAGTTGTAGACGATGGCAATCATACTTTTTTAGCGGCTGAGCTGATGCCGATTCATACCTCAAAGCATTTTATTTCGCCCACCGATTTTAACTGTATGGGTTACTGCGTACCTGCAGCCATTGGCACCAAGATAGCGAACCCAGACAAACAGGTTGTGGGGATTGTGGGTGACGGTGCATTTTTGATGACGTGCATGGAGCTAGTAACGGCAACTCATAATCAGCTGGGTTTAATTATTTCGGTATTTAATGACGGTGAATTGGCACAGATCGCTCAAGCGCAATCCGTTCCTTATAATCGCAAAACCTGCACTACTCTTGGGCGATATAAAGTTGAAGGGGTTGCCATGGCGACGGGCTGTGAATACCTACGAGTTAATACCAATGAAGAAATATACGACAGCTTAACAGCGGCATTTAAGTTCAGTGAACAGGGGATTTCGGTTATTTTAGATATTAATATCGATTATTCGAAAAAGACTCGTTTCACCCAAGGCATTGTAAAAACAAATTTGCAGCGGTTTGAATTGTCAGAAAAAATTCGTTTCATTAGTCGCGCTATCAAGCGAAAAATAACCGGCTGAAATCAGGTATCGTGACTGAAAAAGCCGACCGTGGTATAAAGGTCGGCTTTAATATTAGCTGTAGAATGTGAGTGCTGTAATGAAAGTATTGTTGGTAAAAATGTCCTCTTTAGGAGACGTGTTTCATGCACTTCCTGCAGTACAAGACGCTTATCAGCACGTTCCTAATTTAGAAATTCATTGGCTGGTGGAAGAAGCCTTCGCCGACATTCCTAGCTGGCACCCAGCGGTAACCAAAGTGATTCCGATTGCTTGGCGTCGCTGGCGTAAAAACCTTTCTAACAGTGATGTTCGCGCTGAAATGAAAGCCTTTTATAAAGATTTGCGTAGCACCGAATACGATATTGTACTCGATGCCCAATGTTTAATTAAAAGCGCCGCCGTTACACGCATGGCAAAAGGCCCACGCTTCGGTTTAGACAAACACAGCTGTCGTGAGCCATTAGCGGCTAAGGCCTATCAGTATCCGCAAGCAGTTGCTAAAGGCCAGCACGCTATTCCTCGCGTTCGACAACTATTATCACAAGTCTTGAATTACAAAATCCCAGAAAGCTTTTCTTATGGCATTGATCGCAGCCGCTGGCCACGCCCAGAAATGGAAGGGGGTTATGATGATGATTATTGGTTGTTTTTGCATGGCACAACTTGGGATACTAAGTTGTGGCCAGAAACTTACTGGGTAGAGCTTGCCAAGTTAGTGGTAGCGTCGGGCCGCAAGGTCGTATTGCCGTGGGGAAATAACGAAGAGAAAGAAAGAGCAGAGCGCATTGCCAAAGATACTGCTGGCGTTGAAGTACTGCCTAAAATGGGACTTAATGCCCTTAATGCCTACCTTGCACACGCTCAGGCAGTAGTCGGGGTTGATACCGGATTGTCTCACGTAGTGGCTGCGTTAGAAGTACCATCTGTTGCCATCTATGGCGCAACCGACGCCGTATTAACCGGCGTACTTGGGCCAAAAGTAGAGGTGTTAAGTAGCGATTTGGAGTGTGCACCGTGCCTCAATAAGCAATGCACGCATCCTGATCGTAACGATGGCGACCCAGCTCAACCGCCTTGTTACCGGTCGATAGCACCGCAGAGAGTTTTTGCGGCGGCGTTGTCTAAATTGACAGACTAATCTGAACTGATTAAAGCTGTATTAAGCACATTTATTTAATGACTCGCTGGCAAAAATATACTGCTAAGCAAGTTCTTTACCCACATGCGGATATTTCTTGGCGAGGGCGTTAGGGTGTTAGGGCGTTAGTTGCTATTAATCGGAAATTTTTGCTTCTGTTGAAGTACTCTCATAACACGAATTACGGTATGATCAACCCAATAAGATACGATCATTAATACCTCAGGAATAATCAGTAATCGTCCTCTTATTCCTTCGCGTTCAACACTCATTAGCGGTTGGTGAAGTAAGTTTTCGACCTTTAACTCAATAACTTCATCTGTTTTTTCTGCAGCTGTGGGATTAAAGACATAAAGATATTCGAATATCTTTTCACGGTCGTTTAAAGACTCTTCTTCCAAATAAATAATCATTCAGCCTCTATCACGTATTTTAGCTTTTCGTTCTGCCATTCTGGATTTAGCTTGTCCGTGCTCAATAAAAGTAGATTTATCATCATCAAATTTTTCAAAAGCTAAACTTACTTGTTCAGTTAGCCACGTATCGTGAGATAAAGCTTTACGTTGTTGGTCAGCAAGTTGCTCTGCAAGGTCTCGCCAAGCATCACTCAGTGTGCGGCCCTGACTTTCAGTCATTTGTTGGGCTAGGCGTTTTGTTTCTTCATCAATACGGAATTGAACTCTAGTATCCATAAAAAACCTTGGCTTGTATGTGAGTACAAATGTTAGCACGCTGCAACTAACAAGGAAATCTTGCCGAACTCCGTGAATTGCGGCGTTAGAAGCCAAAGAGACAGTGGAGTATTGATCAAGTGCCAATTTTCGATATTTCAGGTGTAAAATTATCTGCCGTAGAGCAGAAGAACTTCGCACTGGAAAAGGACTTGCAGACCCTGATTGAGAATAACCTCGAAACCGTCTGATATTCCTAACGAAACACCTTTCTTTTCGTTATCTTCAAGTATTTTGATTGCAGTCGGAACACATTAATTTGCTGAGGTTTAGCGATGTTCATTATCTGGTTGGAAATTAATTTGGTAAATAGCTCATTAGGCGTGCTGCTGGCCTATAATAAGTTGCTCAAGTAGGAGTCAAGGTAGAAACAATGATTAATTTTGTAAAACAATATAATCAGAACTCGGCCCACAAGATTGGTCTGTTAAAACCACTGTCTTTAGTTGTATTTTTCGCAATCAGCAATCAGGCGTTAGCGTTGCTTGAGGTGAAACAATATCTTCAATTAAAGGATCGATTAGATCGGCCCACTGATGGCTACTGCTTAGACGTGGTTGGTAGTGGTCAGCATATTCGATTAGATATGCCGTTGACGGCACATAACTGCAAAGGACCGCAGGTGTATGCTGATGAAGTTGTTGAGTATCGGAGTGATCAAAGTTTGTATTTTCCTGCTTATCAGGGCTGTGTGTAAGCGATCGATAAACTACACCCTAGACTTCTTTCTCGAGTAGCTCTCTGGCAT
>OJHO01000385.1_pt1 | contig 19406 bp, 19 predicted proteins | sample 1595311 | NCBI WGS metagenome assembly OJHO01 (sample SAMN05416879, study PRJEB24817) | seawater metagenome | isolation source: Sea water | place: Canada:Atlantic | collected 2013-11 | reverse complement strand
TATTTTCTAAGGTAATCATCAAGCTAGCAGGCTTCTCTAGCATTCGTTTGAATATATGTACTTTTTCTAAACTAATCGCAAAGTGGCACAGTGGGTTTGTCTCGGCGAGCCCTTTTTGATAATAGATTTTTGCCGCGGTACCGGTTTTATTCTGCACCATGATATAAGCGTGTTTAAGCCCGATACCTTGGGTGATGCCTTTCAGTACAGAGCGCATTAGGTGATGTAAGTCGCCAAAGCTTTCTGGGGCTTCGTTTAGCTGTTTCAATAGCTGTTTAAGAAAAACACGGTCAATTTCTCGGTCTTCTATAGCGCTTATGGTTACGCTGTCGTTGTGATTCTCTCTTGCATGATCTTCGGTATTATTTTCCGCACAGCCATCTGCAATATCGTTGTCAGCCTGTTTGTCAGTATAGGGGGGCATTTCTGGCGTAGATATTGATTCAATACGCTTATTTTTTTTTCCTCACTGGCAGTTGTTTTATCGCACAGGTAAACATAGCCTTTAGGTGCGGCGGTATGAATAGGGGCTAATAATGTTGAAACCGCGGTTAAGCGACGCCCTTGATGAGCCAATTGCAAAGTGATTTTTTGTAGGTCGTGATGAACTTTTTCACTATCAGAATTCAGGAAGTGAGCGCTAAGGGTAACCCAGCGCTTTGTTTTATAGCGATAAACGCCTGTTTGATACTGGCTAGCCAAAACATTCGCGATATAGATAAGCATTTCCGGCTGCTGGCATTGATGCTTAAGTGCTCGATGACCTTCAATGCTGGTCAATTTTTCCAAGCGCAGTGCTCGCCAGTCTTCAGTATTAGGCCAACACTCTTGCTGCCATAACAACTGGCAGGCATTAGGCAACGCTAGTGTGGTGGCCAGCGTTTGCCATGACAACAGCTTGGCGCTCGTCATTTCCCCAAAGCTGGCATTCAAGGCTGGAATTAAATCTTTGCCTTCGCTCATCTGATTCGATAATTCTTGCATCGCACTGACTTGTTGTAACTGCCAAGCCCATAGCGGGGCTGAAGCTAACATCGCTGACCACTGAGCTTGGTGGCGACTGAGACCAGGCTTAGAGTCTGCCCACTCAGCGGCAATGCGGCCTGCCAATACCGCGGTATGTAGTAAGCCCATGTAGTTACGTTCAGAGCGATTCTTAGGTGAAAGATTCAAAGCCGGAAGCTGCTTAACGATATTAACAACTTCTTCCATTCCTAGGAGTGAGATACAGCCTGCCGCCGTATTTATCTGATCTAAACTTGATGGATGACGTTCCTTGATATGCAGCAGCAAATGAAAGCAGATAGCAGGATCCTGCTCAGCAATTTCGGCTAAGCCATCAAAGCTCAAGCTGGCTTTGGTCATTAACTGGCGAAATGCTTTACGAGTGCTCGGCAGTAACGGAAATTGTTGGAATTTCAGTATGTTTTGCCAATCATCACTATCAGGCATTTTATATGTCTTACTTGTATTTAATGTCATCTGTATATTTGAGAAAACTCTAAACGTAACCTTTACTTACTATAGTCAGTTTCTTCGAAGCTGCTTATTTTCCTAACAAGACTTTTATAACTTATTGAGATCGTGCAATAAGACTTAGCCTTTGTTGATTAACCTGGAATGGTTTAGATGCTGTTTATAATCGGAATAATTATTGTATTTGGTAGCGTTGGCTGGGGCTTTGTTATGTCTCATGGCCAGTTGGCAGCGCTGTGGCAGCCATTTGAGGTGGTTATTATTATTGGTGCCGCAGTAGGCGCCTATCTCATATCCAACCCATTTCACCTGATTATTGATTCGCTGAAGTTAGTGCCTCAAGTGGTTATGGGCTCAAAAGTGAATAAAGCAATGTGTCTCGATGTGTTGCACTTAATCTACGATATTCTTAATAAGTCGCGCCGTGAAGGTATGATGTCGATAGAAGAAGATGTAGAAAACCCTCAGTCCAGTGCTATTTTTGCGCGTTATCCAACCATCTTAGAAAACGATACCTTGGCACGTTTTATTGCCGATTACTTTCGCATCATCTCCGCAGGTAACTTAGCATCTCATGAACTAGAAGCGCTAATGGATCAAGAGATAGAATCACGCCTGCATGAGCTAGAACAACCCGGTGCAGCCTTAGGTAAAGTCGCTGATGCATTACCAGGCTTTGGTATTGTGGCGGCGGTATTAGGCATCGTGATTACCATGGCTTCTATCGGAGGCGATCCTGCTGTTATTGGTCAGCACGTCGCGGCCGCGCTGGTGGGTACGTTTATGGGGGTATTATTAGCGTACGGATTAGTCGGGCCGATCAGCGTTCGTATGAGACATATTGCGGAGGATGAAATTCGTCTCTATGAAGCAGCCAAAGCGTCGATTATTGCATCAATGAATGGACTAGCCCCTCAGCTTGCGATTGAATTTGGGCGTAAATCGTTATTCAGCCATGACCGCCCAACGTTTAATGAACTCGATAGCAAGGTTCGTGGGCGCTAAAGATGATGAGAGTTAATACGAGGCTGCCATGGAGAATCTAGGCCAAAGTACCATCATTATTAAGCGCGTAAAAAAAGGTCGCCATGAAGATCATGGGGGCGCTTGGAAAGTCGCTATGGCTGACTTTGCGATTGCTATGATGGCTTTATTTATCGTGCTCTGGTTAACCAACTCTTCCAATGAGGAAGAGCGCGAAGCGATTGCTGGTTACTTTCAAGATCCTTTAGCGTATGAAGAAGGTAAGCGCAGCCCTAGCCCTTACGTAATCGATTTGGGTGGAAGTCCTAGCCTCGCCGAAAATACCGCGATTTCAGAAACCATTGATCCTGAAAAAATCTTACAGGCCGACGAAATTGAAAGCATGGCCGAAGCCATTGAGAGTCGCCGCTTAGAACAATTAAAAGCAGAAATTGAAGCGAAAATTGACGCGAGTCCAACCCTCAGTCCTTTCAAAAATCAGATGACGATCGAACTCACAACAGAAGGTCTGCGCATTCAAATCGTCGATCAAACAAAGCGGCCAATGTTTAATGCTGGCAGCGCCGTATTGAAATATTACAGCGAAGACATTCTCTATGAACTGGCTCCAATGCTTATGACGGTTGAAAACAAGCTGTCTATTACAGGGCATACCGACTCTGATGCGTACTACGAAAATAACCCAGAAGATGATGTGAACTGGGAATTATCCGCCAGCCGAGCAAACGCCGCGCGTCGCGCATTAATGGAAGCCGGGGTCGAAAAAAATCAAATTGCTCAAATATTAGGCATGGGCGATACCGCTCCATTGGATATTAACCACCCTGAAAGTGATGTTAATCGACGTATAGCAATTGTATTGCTGAATAAAAGATCTCAAGAAGGCATCGAATCCCGCACAGGGACGACTGATCCCAACATTCAATTTATTAACAATAACGAAACAGAGGCCGAAGGCACAACTAATGCTAATGATGTGCGCGAACCCGTGATCAATTCGTCTGACTCACTCATTAACGATTTAAAAAGTGATCGAGAGCGATTGGATAATAGCTACGATACACCGCCTAACGAAGCTGAAAGCTTTTGGTAGTCGTGGCAGGTAATAAAAACATTGTTGTCAGTAATCTTGGCTAAATGAAGAGAAATTGTATAAAATGCCTGACACATGGTTCAGGTGTCAGGAAGATGCATTTCATACAAATTTTGTTATTACAGGTTCTGAACTTCCCTAGTACTCCTCTCATTAGAATCCTTTCCTTACAAGTACTTATTCTCTTAGGCACATGCCTCTCAGAGCTTCATTTTGTTTTTCTTAATACTACAATGCTTAGGTTCCAAAGGAATGCAAATGTTTAGATTGCTGATGTTGGCTGCTATGACTTTGCTAACGCTTTCGTCGCAAGCTGCTTTTTTTGGCAGCAGTTGTCCTGAGGCTGTAAAAAGTGAAAAGCCTAAATGGGTATTGGCGGGATATGAATATACTGAACCGGGATACCGTTTTGGCTTTGGCGAGTCTCGCTATACCAAAGATCATAGTTTTAAGGAATTGTTAGAAAAGGCAGAGCAATACGCTCGGCAAGATTTGGTGAGTAGCGTCCACATCACTGTCGATGCAAGTTCTGGTATTAAAACCTTAGTTGAAAAGAATACTAAAGGCGAAAATATTAGCTACCAGCAAGTAACCCGAGTTGAAATTCATAGTAAGTTAGAGTTGCCGGGATTGCCCATTTACCGACAGTGGCAAGATCACGAATCGTGTTCAGTATACCTGCAGGTTCGTATTAGCGAGCCTATTCTGGATTTAGTACTTAAGAAAACCCAAACGAATTCATATGTTGCTGATGCTAACAATAATGAAAAGACAATAAGAACACGTATTTATGCAATTGATGAAGCGATACTACTAGCTAAAAAGTATGAATTTAGTGCAATACCTTCTAATTTAACAAGTGCTCAGATGCTGCGTAAATTTGATAATATACGTACTGATTTGATTCAACTTTCCCTTCGCAATAATCATGCTGTGTATATTGTAACTCCTACCGATAATACCGGCATGTTGTCGACATTAAGAAATAAAATAAAATCTTCTATGTCTGGATCATTTGAGACTGAAGTAGCCTGCAGTAGTGCATCAATGTGTTTAAAACAAGCAGGTACAACCTCTGCTAACTATGCCTCTATTGCAGTAATTGATCTGAATATGAGCAAGCAAAATTCTTTTTGGGTTGGTGATTTTATTGTTGATATCACACTTTGGGACTTGTCCGATAATAGCCGTCAGTTTTCTATAGGTAAAAAATCATCACGAGTGATGCATCGCTATAAACATAAGTTAACCTTAGACCGAGGGTTGGATAAATGGTTAGCACAGCATGAAGAGCGTATGTTGGACTATATCGAACATGCAAAAAGCAGGGATCTATAGTTTATGGTTATTGGTGGAGTTGTATTGAATTATAAAAGGCTCAATTATTTTTTTTGTGCAGTGTTTGCTTTAGCTCCTAATAGTGTACTGGGGATAAATGTCGGTGATACTTCGCCACAAATTATTGGACGTAATTTAGCGGGTGATCTATTTGCATTAACTCAACTGGAAAATAAACCAAAGTTGATTAACTTTTTTTGGGTTGACTGTGCGCCCTGTAAAAGAGAATTACCATTATTAGCCAAAAAAGAAATAGAGTATCCAAATGTTATATTTTCTGCAGTACATGCGGAAATAAATTATGAAACAGATGAAAATTATACGTTGAGCGATCTTGATGGATTTACAAAGGAATTGACCGCCCATCCTAAAAGTTTGGTTCTAGCATCATATCGAATAAAGAAACAATTTGGGTTAAAAGGTTTTCCAGCAAATCTATTGCTGGATAAAAATAATAAGATTGAAAAAATATTGTATGGATTTAACGAACGTAACATTGAAATAATCAATGCATGGCTCGCTAAGCAAGAATAATTTCTGAATTTTAATTTGCAAGGGGTGAAAAGGGGAATATGAAAAACTCTATTGTATATTCGGTAGTTTGTATTCTGCTGTTATGTAATCAGGTAGTGCGATCTGATGATGTGAAATATGAAGAAGGTTTACACTTTACCCGCTTTGAGAAAACTATTGGAGTTGCTGGAGAAGGTGATTTTGAAAATACAGATGAATTGTCGATAATAGAATTCTTCAGTTATGGGTGTATTCATTGTCAAACGTTTTCTTTTATTGTTGATGAATGGGAGGCCCGTAATAATTTACAAATACACTATGTACCAGTTGTTTGGAATGAAAGTTCAGAGTTGTATGCGAAAGTATTTTATTTAGCGAAAGAGCAGAGTAACTTTAGAGAGCTTCATGCTGAGTTGTTTAGTTTGGTGCTTGGGTTTGATCGGACTGCCTCAATAGATGATCGAACAATCGAAATTGTTGAATGGTTTAGTCAAAAAGGAATTCAGCCGATAGAGACCTTGAATGCATTGGCTGGACCAAATATTGAAGAAAAGTTAGCGAAGTCAATTCTATTCGCAAAAGAGTTTAAGATAATGGCCACGCCGACTCTCGTCATAAATGAAAAGTATCGTATTAATAATGATTCAGTAAAAGATCAACAAGAAATATTAAATATCGCCTTTAGCATATTGGGAAATGAAAATGTTAATGATTAATAAATTTACAAGCGACTTGTGTCTACTTACTGGTGCACTAATTGTATTGCTTGTATTTTCGGGCGGTGTATCTGCCGAAAAAAATGTGACTACTTTAAAACCTAATTTAGTATTGCTACCAATCGATATTAACGAAAAGGATGATGAGCATAAGGCGGAATATGGTGCCGCAGTACAGGAAGGCCTACAAAAACGATATACCGTGTTTTTTGGCTCTGAAGTAGAAAAGGAATTAGAAAAAGAATATAAGAGAATAGACTGTGATGCAGAAACCTGTACACAGAATGTTGCAGTAGCTTTTAATGGAGAGCTTATTGCTGATGTTGCTGTTAAACGAATAGATGGGGGATATTTACTTAAACTTGTGGTTCGAAATGTTTTAACAGGTCAGGTAATTGAGACGCAGACAGACCCTTGTGAAGAATGTAATCAATTTTCGGTTATGAGTCGTCTTAGAGTCATGGGCAGTGGAAAAAATAGCGTTTCAGTCACAAGTAAAAATAAGCTTAATGCTAGCGTATTAAAGAAAGATCTTGGTGGTAAAGCGATTTTAATAGTCGATAGTCGTCCCAGTAACTCTAAAATAACAATTAATGGGAAAGAGTCAGGTAAAACACCTTACCAAGGCTTAAATCATAAAGTAGGTGAAAAACTTTTAATTGAAATAACGCATCCTTTTTATAAGCCTCAAATAATTGAACTTGAAATTCAGCAAGCCATTACTCAGGTGCAGCCAGTTGAGCTTGAGCTAGGTAATGGAAAGGCCTTAATAACAATCCAACCATTTAAATCAAATACAATAATTTATGTCGACGGAGAAGCTAAAGGAAATGCGCCTTTATTTCTCACTCTAAGAGCAGGCGATTATGTATTAAAAGCTAGCCATAAGGGTCTGAGTAGTGAAGATTACAACCTCAGATTAAATGATAGAGATAACCGAATTATCCCTTTATCTTTTGCACCGACTGTAAACAAATTTGGTATGGAGTTTGTCACTATACCTGGAGGTAGCTTTGATATGGGGAGTGATGATGGCAGTAACATGAAGCCGGTTCATCACGTTACTTTAAAATCATTCAAAATGATGGCAACTGAGGTAACCCAAGGGCAGTGGCAGGCGATAATGGGAGTAAACCCATCAAACTTCAAATCTTGTGGGCCTTCATGTCCTGTGGACAATGTGAACCTGACTGATGTTCAAGGTTTCATTAAGCAACTTAGCAAAGAAACTGGAGATCAGTATCGGCTTCCTAGTGAATCTGAGTGGGAATATGCCGCTCGTGCGGGGTCAACTCAAAAATATAGTTGGGGAGACGAGATCGATTGCTCACAAGCTAGATATGGCTATCATACTGGCCAATGTGGGAAGCAAGAAACAACTTTTCCAGTAAAAAGCTTTTGGCCAAATGATTTCGGTTTGTATGATATGCATGGAAATGTCCGAGAGCTAACCAAAGATTGCTGGAGTGATACATACGAAGGTGCGCCAGCTGACGGTTCGGCGTGGAGAGAGGGGGAATGTAAGGATATTGTTTTGCGCGGAGGGTCTTGGTATTCATCAGAGAAATCATTACGTTCTACTCACAGATCTAAAGCGAATGCTGAATATCGATATACCTCAAGTGGCTTCCGCCTTGTTCAGCAGTAACGGGCTTTAATTAATGACAAATGTTGTGCATAAGGATGAATCACTTATGCACAACAATCAAAAGAGCGATTAAAGATACAGGGAGACTAGATTGCTCAATCAGAACCCTTTATCAAACTCACCTAATGTCGACAAAATACGTTTATAACTATCAAAACGTAACTGACTGATCTTACCTTCTTCCAAGCTTTCGCGAATCGCGCACTTAGGTTCTAGCTCGTGCTGGCAATCGCGGAATTTGCAGTGGCCAATCATATCGCGCAATTCTTTAAAGCCATAAAGCACATCATCAGGTTCCATGTGCCACAAACCGAATTCACGGATTCCTGGAGAATCGATTAAGTCACCGCCTGCTGGGAAGTGATATAAGCGCGCCGTGGTGGTGGTATGGCGGCCTTTCTTACTGGCGACGGATAACGCCCCCACTTTTAATTCTTGTTTGGGTAGCAAAACCTGAATCAGGCTGGATTTGCCGACCCCCGATTGCCCAACAAACACACTGATACGGCCATTAAGCTTTTGCTTCAGTTCTTCTAGACCATCTTCTTGTTTGATCGACAAGGTCATTGTTTGATAACCCAGCTTCTCATAATCGGCCAACATGTTGCGCATGTAAGGGCCAGATTTTTCATCGAGCAAGTCGGTTTTATTCAATAGAATAATCGGCTCGATGTTGCAGTTTTCGGCTGCAACCAAGTAGCGGTCAATCAGGTTTGGGTGAACCACAGGTTCGCACGCTACTACCAGCACGATGAAATCGATATTGGCGGCAACAGGTTTGATTTCATTATACGGATTTGGACGCGACAGTTCGCTTTCTCGTGGCAGAATGGAAACCACCACCCCAAGCTCATTCTTATCCATGCGGTAGGTAACTTTATCACCGGTGACGAGAGAGCCAAGGTTCGCTCGCATGTGGCAGCGACGGGTATCGTCAAAGATGCCTTTATCGATGCTATCGAGGGATTCGACTTCTACTTGCGTGCCAAAGTGAGCGATAATCATGCCCTGTAATTCGGGGCCTAAATCATTGCCTGAGAGCTGCTCAGTGATGTCTGATTCTTTACGAGTCGCACGGTCGGTACGTTCTTGTTGAATCTTTTCGATACGCCATTGCTGACGTTTATTTAATTTTCTTTTAGCCATAACCGCTATTGTCGTTGTTGGCCGCGACGGACGCAAGTTGCTAAACTACATTCATTGATTAGGAGCGATAAAAAAATGAGCAGAACAGATACCTTAGTCTGGATGGACCTTGAGATGACAGGGCTTGATCCTGAAGATAATGTGATCATCGAAATAGCCACTATCATTACCGACGATCAATTAAATATCGTCGCCGAAGGCCCCGTGATTGCTGTACATCAGCCAGATTTTGAACTGGATAAGATGGACGACTGGAACGTTAAAACCCATAACGGATCAGGCTTGGTTGAACGTGTTAAAAGCAGCACAGTAAGCATGGCTGAAGCAGAAAAGCAGACAATAGAATTTATTGCTCAGCACGTAAAAAAAGGCCATTCACCACTATGTGGCAACAGTATTCATCAAGATCGCCGCTTTTTAGTGAAACAAATGCCACTGCTTGAAGAATTTGTTCATTATCGCAATATTGATGTCAGCACCTTAAAAGAGCTGGCGAAGCGCTGGAAACCTTCAATCTTGCCAGGTTTCAAAAAGAGTGGATCGCATAAAGCATTAGACGATATTTTAGAGTCGATTGCTGAAATGAAATACTACCGCGAGCATTTTTTAGCCGAATAAGCTGTCATTGAGATATATGTCTAGTAATGCCAAAGCCCTTTAGCAAACTAAAGGGCTTTTTTGATTAAAGCTAAGCTAGACCTTTAACATCCTATCCAGCAATTCAGTCACATTATCACTGCACAGTAATAAATCTTTATCCGCTGGTAATACAAAACCTTCTGCTTCTGAATGCGCCAGCATGGCTAACATAGGATCAAAGTAGTGATTCACATTTAACAGCGCGCAGGGCTTGTCGTGAATCTTCAGTTTCTTCCAAGTATAGACCTCAAAAAATTCTTCAAATGTGCCTAAACCGCCAGGAAAGGTAATGAAGCCATCGGCCAATTCAGACATCATGGCTTTGCGTTCATGCATGGTTTCGGTGACATGAAGCTCGGGTAAACCAGTATGAAAAAGTTCTTTATCGTGTAAGGTTTTAACCGTTACACCAATCACATTCCCACCGGCTTCGATTACGCTATCGGCAAGCAATTTCATTAGGCCTGAGTTTGATCCGCCATAAACACAGGTAATATTACGCTTCGCTAATTCAGTGCCCAGCTGTTGAATTGTTTCCGCATAAATAGGGTGGGAGCCCATATTGGCTCCTAGAAAGACACAAATAGATTTCATCGTCATAACCGTACTGATCGTTTAAGATTTTGGCATGCAGCAGCGTTTGTATTTTTCACCACTGCCACAGGGGCAAGGGCGATTTTTACGGGGTGCGATATCGGCCTTTAATTCAGCCAAGTTTTGCTTATAAAATTCACTGAGGTATTTATACAATTCTGGGTGCTTCTTTTGCAACATCTTTGGACGTTCAAAAAAGTACTCTGAAGACACTGCAAAAAACTCAGCGCTATTGGTTGCCGCGTAATCGTTAATATTACTTTTGCCATTTTCTACTTGGTTGATTTTATGGTGAACAAATTCAAACCAAGGTGCTAAATATTCATATTGGGTAACGCGCTCAGGAAAACCATCGCATTGACCATCGGCCATATCAATTAAGTGTACAAACTCATGAATACCGACATTTTGTTTGTCGCGACCATTTTGAAATCCACGATGCAAATCAGGTTTACTTAACACCATTTTACCCGACATAACGCCGGTGCCGACCATGCCGCTAATACGAGAATCCGGTAAGCCATATTGGTACTCTTCATTAAAACGAGCAGGCAATAAAATAACGGTTTCGACATTAAAATAATGCCAATCTGGGAATCCCCAAACTGGGATGATTGCACTAGCAGCGACTAATAATCTGTCGTTATCATCAACCGTTACGTCTTGGCTTCCTTCGACACGTGTTGTTTCTAAAAATAATATGCAGCGTTGCTCAAAACACAGCTGGTCTTGTGCTGATAAATTGCGATAAAAACTGACAGACTGTTTTAAAAAAGCACTCCATTGAGGTTGCCAGTTTTTGCTGTGAACCTCATGGGCCGACATCGTGGTTGGTCTAAATATGTTGGCAAAGAAATTCTTGATACTATTTAAAATTGTAAACATGAGTGCTGGTAACGTCCTTGTTTTGACTCTTTATGTCAGCTCTTTAATAAAGATCTTTGAGTTTCTTTGGAAGTTATACATCGATTGTCGCTCTTGAGGCAGTGCAGAAATATCCGCTTCAACAAAGCCACGCTCAATAAACCAATGAGCGGTGCGTGTTGTTAAAACAAAAATGCGATGAATATTATTCGCTTTTGCTTGCGCGCTAATGGCACTTAATAAACGATCACCTCGTTGCCCAGAACGGTATTCTGCTCTCACCGCAACGCAGGCAAGTTCTGCCAAATCTGTTGAATACGGATAAATAGCAGCGCACGCGATGACCATGCCATCAAGCTCGATGACTTTAAAACGATGAATCTCAGTTTCTAAAACCTCACGCGAGCGGCGTACTAAAATGCCTTGTTCTTCGAGAGGTCTTAATAATTCTAAAATGCCTGCCACATCTTCGGTATTGGCTTGGCGTAATAATTCATAATCATCGGCCGTAATAAGCGTGCCAGCACCTTCGTGAGTGAATAGCTCTTGCAGTAACGCGCCATCAATTTTGTAGCTTAATAAGTGGGCGCGATTAATCCCGGCTTTTACTGCGGTTAACGATGCTTGAGCGTGCATTTCATGTTCGCCCGACAAGTCATCAATCAGTGTGGTTAATTCTGCAGTCGTTATTTGTGAAATAACCGCTGCGGTTTCGTCCGCCGAAGGTAAGCCTTCATCTTCGCCCATTAAAATTAATTTCTCGGCGCTTAAAGCAATCGCCGTTTGTGTGGCGACATCTTCAGCGGCCAAGTTAAACATCTCGCCACTTGGGGAATAACCACAGCTGGATAATAAAACGATGTTGCCTTGATCAAGTTGTTGGTTAATCGCTTGCTTGTCGATACGACGAACTTCACCGGTATGCTGAAAATCAATACCGTCGATCACGCCTTTCGGTTTAGCCGTTACAAAATTGCCACTCACCACACGAATGCGAGCACCGTGCATGGGAGTATTCGGTAAACCAACAGAAAGACGGGCTTCAATATCTGATTTCACAATACCAATAGCAGCGCGCACAGCATTGAGGGCAGGCTGGTCGGTAATGCGTAAGTCGGCATGAAAGCGGCTGGTAATATTCAGTACATTCAACGCTTGGTCAATTTGCGGACGTGCGCCATGAACAATGACTAAACGCACACCTAAGCTATTGAGCAAGGCAATGTCTTGTACAATGTTGGCGAAGTTATCATCGGCAATGGCATCACCTTCTAACATCAGCACAAAGGTTTTTCCTCGGTGAGCATTGATGTAGGGTGAAGAGTGTCTAAACCATTTAACGTACTGGCTATTATCCATGTTTATCTATCAATATAGGTCGGAGTATTCAGGTTAATCAACATAGCACAAAGTCACATTGTCATTAAGTTGAGATTAATAAAAGCGCACAATTAAACCAACATGGTCGTCTTATTCTTGTTTTTCTAAACAAAACTCATGAATAAACTGAGACAGCAACGCAACGGTCGGTTTAATTTGATCCATATCGATAAACTCATCCAGCTGGTGGGCTTGATCAATCGACCCGGGGCCAAGCACTAAAGTTTCCATTCCAAGCTGCTGCATAAAAGGCGCTTCGGTAGCAAAAGCAACGGCATGGGATTGATGATGGGTAAGCTTTTCTGCCAGCTTAACCAATTCGGCATTCTTATCGGTAGCAAAAGACGGCACACCGGGAAACAAGGCTTCGAGTTCAAATTCCACATTATGGCGGCTGGCAATGGGCTTAATGCGTTCGCTCATTTCATGGCGTAGCTGGTCATTGCTCATGCCAGGCAGTGCGCGAAGATCAAAAGCCAATTCACAACTGCCGCAAATACGATTGGGGTTGTCGCCCCCGTGCAGGCAACCAAAATTCAGTGTGGGAACTTCAATTTCAAAATCTTGATTACGGTTTTCTTCGGCTAGTTGTGCTCGATAGGCTTTTAGCTCAGTCATCACATCGTGCATCGCATCAATGGCATTGATACCTAAACTCGGGTTAGACGAGTGTCCAGCATTGCCGGTAATACGAAGGGTCTCCATCATAATGCCTTTGTGCATTCGAATCGGCTTTAACCCCGTAGGTTCGCCAATTATGGCATAACGGCCTTTGGGGCGACCTTGTTCTACTAGAGTACGCGCACCGCTCATCGAGCTTTCTTCATCGGCGGTAGCAAGAATAATCAGCGGCTGCTGTAACTTCAGCTGTTTTGGATTGCCAAGCTGATTCAGAATGTTTTCGATGGCCTCTATCGCCAGCGCGAAAAATCCTTTCATATCGCAGGTGCCTAAGCCATAAAGCTTACCGTCACGTTCCGTTAGCTTAAAGGGATCACTGGTCCAGCGTTCGGGATTACAAGGAACGGTATCGGTATGGCCACTCAATACTAATCCACCCGGGCCGCTGCCCAAGGTCGCTATTAAATTGAATTTGTCTGGTTCCCCTAAACGCTCTTTTGGTACCGGCATTATTTCGCAATCAAAGCCCAAAGGCGTCAGCCATTCGGCCAACATATCAATGACCGCTTTATTGCTACTGTCGTATTCCGGTAAGGCAGAGCTAATGCTCGGCGCCGCAATAAGCTGCTGGAAGCGTGAAATAAGGTGTGACATGTTTAAACTTCCTGTTCAAATGAATGAAGTAGAGTAGGGCAATAAGGCTGCGCAATGTATCAAGACAAAATGTATCTTAAGCATAACGTATTCTGCCAAATAGTTATCAAAAATCCGCGACAAGTAACGCTTATATAGATGGCTTTATGGTAACTGACTCTAATCCGTTTTATCATCCAATAATGAATCATGAAATCGAATTAAAGCTGCGTTTAAATACCAGCGAATTGCCTTTGTTAGAAAAGGCCTTAGCGCACCCTCAATTTAACCGTGAACCGACGCTTAAATTGCTGAACCGTTATTTTGATACCCCTCAAATGGGGCTAAGCCAAGGTGGCGCGGCATTACGAATTCGTCAGCAAGGCATTATTGATGCTCACGGCGCTCTGACCGATGAACGGATTATTCAAACGTTAAAAACTCGGGGCACAAGCTCGGCGGGTTTACATCAACGAATGGAATGGGATTGGCCATTGACCGCGGTTGAACTGGATCTCGGATTAATCCAATCGGGGGAGGCTCAAGAACATTTATCTGCATCCTTAAATTTGGCTGAAATAGCTCCGCTATTTACCACTGATTTTCAGCGTAACGTTTGGATGTATCAGCAAGACGATACCTTAATCGAGCTGGTGCTCGACCAAGGTGAAGTATCGACCGACGAACACCGCATCGATTTATTAGAGCTAGAATTAGAGTTGAAACAAGGCGAGCCCGAAGTCTTGTTTCAAGTTGCTCAGCAATTAGCTGAGCAGTGCCCAGTATTGATGAGTGATATCAGCAAGGCGGAACGCGGTTATGGCTTACTGGCTAAGTCAGCCCGCTATGCCGGCATTAAAAAGGATTGGGCGGGTAAGATTCCTACTTTTGATGAGCAGCAAGATGTGATCGGCTGTTTTAAAAGCTACTTTGCCTTTCAGCTGTCTAGTCTGCAGCGCAGCTTGGAGTATGGTATTTGGGATGGCCAGAAAAATCAGAATGAAAAAACAGGACTGCAAATCCAATTGCTTAAAAACTTGCTGTCACTGTTTACTCACATTGATTGCTTGCCGGATGCCCAGTTATTAAAACGCCAGCTCGACCAAGCGAGTCAGTCACCCCTTGAACTAATCCGTTTATGGGGGCAGTTGAGTTTAGCCTGCGGGCATTGGTTATTTAATTTATCGAACGATAGCGCAGCATTTACTCTGTCGGAAGACGAAATACTCTCGATGCGTTTGCACATTGAACAGCTCAGTAATGCATTGCTGGCAAAAGGAATACGTTCATGAACATGGCTTCAGATCGCCCAATCGTAATGAATATCTTGCTAGATGATTTAAAAAAAGCAGGCATGCTCGACGATGAAAATTATCAACTGGCGCAATTTGCACGACGCGCCCCGTCAGAATTAAAAATGCACCCGTTTGCCTTTATCGGCAAGCAAAAGCTGACCAATCAAAAAACCGGTGGCAAGCTGACAGAAGAAGTTATCTGTGAGTGGGCGGCCGCAGATAAAGGCTTAGACTATTCTCGTATCGACCCGTTAGAAGTCGATGTCGCAGCGATTACCTCAGCCATGTCGTATGCCTTTTCTGAACGCCATAAAATACTGGCGCTGAAAGTGAGCAAAGAAGAGCTGGTGGTTGCGTGCAGTGAGCCCAATATCACCTCTTGGGTACAAGATTTAGAGCATGTCTCGCGTCGCAACGTTATCCGAATACTGGCGATGCCAAGCGAAATTGAACGTCACCGAGTTGAGTTTTATCAGCTGGCTAACTCTATTAATCGAGCGTCTTCGCAGCACGACGGCATTAGTGGCATTCAAAACCTAGAGTCCATGCTAGAGCTGGGTAAAGCGACTGCGCCAGATGCTAACGACGAACACATTGTTAACGTTGTGGATTGGTTATTACAGTATGCATTTGAGCAACGAGCCAGTGATATTCACATAGAACCACGACGCGAATTAGGCAAAGTTCGATTCCGCATCGATGGTGTATTGCACTTGGTGTATGAGTTGCCAGCGCAAGTCACACAAGCGGTGATTGCTCGCATAAAAACATTAGGGCGCATGAACATCGCCGAAAAACGCAAGCCGCAAGACTCGCGTTTAAAAACCAAAACTCCGGCAGGAGAAGAAATCGAACTGCGTTTATCAACGCTGCCAACGGCGTTTGGTGAAAAACTCGTGATGCGTGTTTTTGATCCGTCGGTCTTGGTCAGAAACTTTGCCGAGCTAGGCTTCAGCAAAGAGGATTATCGTCGTTGGAAAGAGATGACCACGCAAAACAACGGCATCATCTTTGTTACTGGCCCAACAGGTTCAGGTAAAACCACAACGCTTTATTCAACCTTAAAAGAATTAGCAACGGTTGAAGTTAACGTCTCAACCATTGAAGATCCGATTGAAATGATCGAACCCGCATTTAACCAAATGCAGGTGAATCACAGTATTGATCTAGATTTTGCAACGGGGGTGCGTGCACTCTTAAGACAAGATCCCGATATCATTATGGTCGGTGAAATCCGTGACTTAGAAACCGCAGAAATGGCGGTGCAGTCAGCGTTAACCGGTCACCTCGTCTTATCCACACTGCATACCAACGATGCTCCCACGGCGATTACTCGCTTATTAGAGCTTGGCTTGCCGCCTTATTTAATACGTTCAACCATGTTGGGTGTGATGGCGCAGCGCTTGGTGAGAATTCTTTGTCCGCATTGCAAAGAAGAGCGAACGATTGATGACGCGACTTGGAAAGACTTGGTTGCCCCTTGGACGGTTGCTAAACCGGCTAAGATCTTCAAGCCTAAAGGTTGTTTAGAATGCCGCGATACCGGTTTTATTGGTCGCATGGGTATTTATGAAGTGCTGCCCATAAGTAATGACATCAGCAGGTTGATTAATGGCGACTCTGATCACCTGAAAATTCGACAACAGGCAATGAAAGAAGGCATGCACAGCTTGCGTTTAAGTGGCGCTCAAAAAGTAGCCACTGGCTTAACCACCATTGAAGAAGTCATGCGAGTGGCTCCAATGTCATAGTATCTGCCCGGTTGTGTGATGAATAACTGTATTTCTGGTCAAAAAATACGACTCAGTCATAGTTACTCGCTCAAATAACGGCTAAGCTACACAGCAGAAGAATACAGTCACCCGAGTAAATACATTGCATAACAAATAACGATGGCAATAGATGTGAATACAGTGCCTCCAATTATTGATTTAGAAGCTTCCGGGTTTGGCCGCGGTAGCTACCCTATTGAAGTCGGTTTCGCCTTAGAAAACCGAGATATACACGCGTTTTTAATTAAGCCAGAAGCCGAATGGACGCATTGGAGCCAAGATGCCGAAAAGATACACGGCATTACACGTGAACAATTAGCGTCCGAAGGCATGTGTATTGAAGACATTGCCCTTAAGTTAAACGAAATGCTGAGAGGGCAAACCTTATACTCCGATGCCTGGAGTTTTGACAGCTCTTGGATTGGACGTCTATTCGACAGCGCTGGAATCGTGCAGCGCTTTCGAATAGAGACCATCAACAAGCTGTTAAAGCCCGAGCAAGTAGAGTTTTGGCATCCAACCAAAGAAACGGTTCTGCAAGAACTTGGGTTAAAAGCTCACCGTGCGGGTAATGATGTGCAGGTATTGCAAGAAACCTATTTACGCATTGCCAGCATGAGCTAATAAAAAGACTTTCTATACCGCCTAGGGTTGCAGCAGTTCTTGAGCGGTAAGGCTATATTGACTACAATAAGTCACTTTTTATTTGCATCAGGTCCATCATGAACGATTCAACATCACTACCGCCTTTACCAGATCGCCTTTCAGGCAATTCTCGCAGCCCATATCATGTAGAAGAAATCTTCGAACACAATGTGCGCATTTTGCTTAATGGCAAAGAGCGCTTCGACGTTGAAGAATATTGCATCAGCGAAGGCTGGGTAATGATTCCTTCTCCAAAAGCCTTGGATCGTCGTGGCCAGCCGTTGATGATTAAATTAAAAGGTACGGTTGAAGCGCTATACGGATAGCCTTTCCGCGTCATGATGAACGAAGCCTCAATCATTGAGCACCGTCTTAGTTAAGGCTTCGTTTTTCTAAATTATCTATTCCTTGAGTATCGATACTCCAAATCCAATCTCACCTCGATTTCCCCATTCAACTCAATCCTCTCTACAAAATCCATACAAGCAAACCGTTTATTAGTGAGAGCTATCGCGATAGGATCAATGCTATATTTAGTATGTGCCAATAAAAGCGCATAGAACTCATTTGGGAAGGAAGATAAGAATGATAACACTGATAGAGTTAACTGAATTCTTGGGCTGGGCATCACTATTAAATTTAGGAATGTTGAGTTTTGCGAGCTTATTATTGGTTCTAATGAGACCGTATATTACTGCCATACACAGTAAGTTATTATCAATTCCTGAAACCGAGCTGAGCACAATTTATATGAACTATTTGGCTAACTATAAAATTCTAACGTTTGTATTTATGGTTATGCCGTACCTTGCACTAAAAATTATGGGACAATAAAATCAACAGTTTTATTGTCGGTTAATCAAAAAAATAGGAAAGAGCATGAAAGATTCTAAAAGCACGATTATCCCTGTAAAACCTGATACACAAGTTGAATTAGATAAACTTTTAAAATCAGGTGGGGAAGGGAAGGTAATGCTTGAAGGCAGCGATGAGGTCTTCATTATGAAAAAAGCAGAAAAAGGCAATGATTACGAATTAACAAAGGTTGCTTCAGAATCTTCTAGCGATAACATGCGCAGCGCATTAGAAAAAATCAAAGATAAGTTAAAAGCGTAGTATTTATTATTGCTCAGGCTTGTGATTTTGAATTGTAGTTTTGAGTTGTAATTTTAAATTGTTGATCTGAAATTTTAAACTGAAAAATTCAGAGCCATAAAAAAACCGCTCAATCTCTATCTGTAGTTCATACAAATAGAGAGAGCGGTTTTTAGTTGTACTGTTTTTTATTATAAAAACGCTGTTATTTGTTATTCAGCGAGTCCAAATAAGCACGAGTACCTTCTTCAACGGTCGCGAAAGGTTGGTCGTAACCCATATCGCGCAGCTTAGAAATATCCGCTTCAGTAAAACTTTGATAAGCCCCTTTAAGATGCTCAGGGAACGGCATGTATTCTTTCGTTGCCTTCGTAACGTGAGTGCCTTTTTCGTCGTGCCAATCGATAACAGCATTCGCTACATCGTTAAAGCTCTGGCAGCGACCTGTGCCCAAGTTAAAGATGCCCGACTTATCTGGGTTGGCTAAGAACCAAAGATTCACTTTTACAACGTCGCCAACATAAACAAAATCACGACGCTGTTCACCATCGCCATAACCACCGCTGCCGCCAAATAATTTAGCCACGCCGTTTTCTTTGACTTGGTTATTAAAGTGGAAGGCTACTGAAGACATGCTGCCTTTGTGCTGTTCGCGTGGGCCGTACACGTTGAAATAACGAAAGCCAACAACCTGAGATTTAAAGGTATGTTGGATCTCACGCACGTATTGGTCGAATTGCCATTTAGAATAACCATAAACGTTTAATGGCTGCTCATGTTCACGTTGTTCTTTAAATACAGAACCTGCGCCATAAACCGATGCGCTAGATGCGTACAAAAAGGGGATCTCACGAATGATGCACGCATGTAAAAGTGTTTTAGAATATTCGTAGTTATTCTCCATCATGAATTTACCATCCCACTCCGTTGTGGAAGAGCAAGCACCTTCATGGA